>Ga0247844_1001206_pt1 | contig 49580 bp, 49 predicted proteins | sample LaCtaG_FD_192421 | JGI IMG/M metagenome (GOLD analysis project Ga0247844, IMG submission 192421) | Freshwater microbial communities from meromictic Lake La Cruz, Castile-La Mancha, Spain - LaCruzMarch201714.5m_1 | ecosystem: Environmental > Aquatic > Freshwater > Lake | place: Spain: Castile-La... | reverse complement strand
CTTAAAGGTGGCCTCACTTTTTTCTGCTGCTTTTACATTGAGAAAAAGAGTGAGCAGAAAAATAAAAAGAATCATTTTTTTCATTTGTCTATTGTAGAGCAAGTCATTCTTGGCCGCAACAATTCAAAGTTATACAAAAAATGTCGGGTATATTTGCTTTGAATTTAGGGTGAGGATATCACTTTTCTTACAGGCCTAACTTGAAAAATCTCTGAAAATTTACTTGGAATATTTTTTTCATCAAAAATACGATAACGTGCATAAAAAATTTCCCCGCGTTTACTCACCCAAGTAAGGGTTGCTTTTGGAGAAGATTTTGTAAAAACTTTAACTTCACCATTAATATCACTAAAAATTTCAAATTCGTATTTTGCGGCATTTTCGATCGCAGGAAGTCGAAGTTTATAAGCTTCAAGACTTTTGTCTTCAATTTTATTTAAACTTCCATTTTCAATAACGCTGGCCGAAGATTGAGCGTGTTTCGCTTGGATACAATGCTTCGATGAGGGAGTATAGGAATTCATCTCAGGAGGGGGCAATAATCGAAAACAATAGTTTCCAGCTTTCTCTAATTCGAAAGCGTATTTTATACCTTGAATGACTTTGGCCTTAACGATTTTTTTACTGTTAGTCCCTTCAAATGAAACCTCAATAGTGAATTTTTGAACAGGATCAAGATGGGTTTTAAAACGAAGAATTAATTTTGAGGGTGGACTTGTTATTTCAACATTTTTTAAATTATCGTCATCCCAAGTACCAATTGTTGTTGTCGTTGAAAAAGGATATTCAGTTTTTGTGGCCCTTGGGTAATCAATCGATGAAAGTGAAAAATTAAATTTTCCAGATTTCTCACTTTTAAAAGAAAGTTCAGGAGAAGTAACTTCTTTGTTTAAAATAAAACTAGGGTCATCATTTTTAGTAATAACAACAGCAAATCGTTCATCAGAAAAACCGTTCCAAGTAAATAACAAAGATTCCTTTTTTACAGAACTTTTTATTATATAAGAACCGTTAAAAGTGAGTGTGAAACGGTTTGGCCCAATAATTAAAATGTCCTGCCCTTCGTTAGATTTTTTAAAGAGACTCCATTCGATATTTTTCCCTTTAAGAGAATCTGTGGTGAATTCATTATTGGTGACAACTTGCCTAATTTCTTGCCCGCTTTCGTTTTTAATGCGAATTATTGATTCACCGCTGGCAGGCCATTTGAAAGTGAAAGGTTGTTTAGGATTAAGCATAATTTTTTCACCTTCGGCAGGAAAAATTTGTCCTGTCGGAATTTTATAATCAAGAGAAATTCTTACTATTTTTTCTTGTGTGCCTGAATTTATCTTTAAAAAATAAATTCCGGGCCCGACTTTTGGAAACCAAGTTATAGGCGAATTTCCTAAAGATAAAGTGTCTTGAATAGGATCAAAATGCTCAGATTTAGAAATCGATACTGTTCCTTGGGGATGTCCTTCCCAAGCAAGTTGTATTCCCGAAAGTAGTGGCAAGATGTCATTATCCTTTGGTGAAATGAGTTTTAGGGGGAGTGACGAAGCTTCTTTTAAAGGGCCGCTAACTTTAACGACTATCGCGCTATTAGTTTCAAGTTTTATTTTCTTTTTATTATCAGTGATAAGGGTTGCGTTCCCTGAAGTCGCCTTGAGCATCACTTGTCCATTTTCGATATAAGAACTAATGGCCGCTAATTGATTTTCAGTTTGTAGGGCAAATTTTTTACCCTGAAGCTCTATGGTAAGCGTTTTGTTTTTTTGAATTATAAATTGTGCAAGTCCATCGATGACTGTTGTCTCATCTCCATTTGTATTTTCGGCAACACTAAGTAGAGTAGAACTAGTGGCAAAAATTTCTGTTTTAGATTTGAGAAACTGTATCTTTGCAGAGGAGTTTTCACCAATGAAAACTTTATCACCACTTTGTAAGGTGATATCGTCTAAAGCGCTACGATAAGAAACACCGTTTTCCGACTTGTATCTTACGTCATTATTTTTTTCGATAAAAAGAGCAATTCCTTGCGCTGTTGAACCTTTTTCAAAGAAATCGAGTGAAAGAAGTGACACAATCGAGACGAGAGAGAGTGAAATCGCTACAAGTGAAATAATTTTATCTTTTTTTGTAAAATTTGATAAAAAAACGGCCATGCAATTTCGTCTTCTTTTGCAATTATTAGATTTGATTATAACAATAATTATAGAGATTACAAATAAGGATATGTTATAATTATTGGTATGTTCAAAAGACTAATTTATTACTGGATAAATAAAGTAGGGAACTGTTTATAATTAATGTTCTGAAAAATTTGATTTTATTTTTATCGTATTTTGTGTTGGTGGTGCCAGCATTGACTTGGGCGCAAGACGCCTCGCCTATGCATCTTTACTTATATGAAAGTGATCTTCCAGACTCACTAGATGCCCATAGGCGTGAGTTTAGAAAACATGCGATGGATGTGGCCCTTGAAGTTCCCAAGTACATTCTTGTTATTAATAAAATTCCGAATGAATTTCCAGAGAAGATTATTTCTCAATACATTCTAAAATATAAGTTTCGAACAGAGGTTGTTGGGAAAGTTTTTCGAATTGAGTTAGCACTTTATGATGGTGTAAAAATGCTCAAATTAAAAGAAGATATTAAAAATGACGTTTTTGCACAAGATCTCATTTCAACATTTCGAACTTCCCTTTTTGAATTTTTAATGGGGAAAAAATTAACGAACAAACAACTTATAGATTTAGAAAAAGAAACTCAGAAAAGAATCGATGAAATTAGCAAGGAACTTAAGGCACAGGTAAAATTAACAAAAATATATAGCAAAGCATGGAAGGGCGAGAAAAGTAATTTTACTCCAGCACTCCAATCTTTTAAAAACACATTAACAACAAGTATCCCTAAAAAGAAAAACCGACAATCTCTTTTAGATCTTCTTAAAGACGATGATGACGATATTGATTTTTCTGATGAAAAACGTGAACTCATAAAAAATCGCAGTGAAAGAAGCAATCAAAATGATAAAGCGGGATTGAAGTCTGCTAAAAATTCAACAAAAACTAATGGTACTGGAAACGAAAATGAATTAACTCAAAGAACGAGAACAAAAACGAAAAATGAAGATTTAAAAAATGAGTTAACGGCCACTAAAGAATCAAAAAAATCATCGATAAAATTCAAAGAAACGTTTGATGAAGGTGATGACGAAGAAGCTGATTTAATAAAAGAAAAACCCAAAAAAACAATAACAAAAACTGAAATACTGGACTGGGATTATCGTATCAACTTGGGTTATGTTTACCGTAAAGAAAGTTTAATAACAGTTGGCCTTGTTAGTATCGAAAATAGTTTTAGTTCTCTCCTTGGAGTTCATGGACAATTTGACCTTCTCAAAAAAGGAAACGATTTTCTTGAATTAACAAGTTCATATCACATTCCCTCTAAAACGAATTCTCAGACACCATCATCTTATGGCCTTGCTCGATTTTTATATACGCCAGTTTCTTTTAAAAACTTTCATTTTTGGCTTGGGCCGGCGTGGGAATCTTTTCATTACTATGCACTTAATCAAATCGGCGGAGGAATTACCCTTAATCAACATCAAGTGGCCGAGTTCATATTGATGGGGAGTTTTGATTTTTCTTCACACAACTTTAAATTGAATATAGTAAAAAGTTTTTATGCTGGGAAAAGTAGTGCTGACATAGAGTCGTCAACTTTTTCATTGATCAAATTGGGTGGACAATATCGCTATCAGTTTTCCCGTTTCCTTACTGATTATATAAAACTCAATGACTATAGAATTTATGGTGAACTCGGATTTGAAAAAATAAGCGCAACAAAAAATTCTGCAACGGCAGGAACTACTGAAATAACTGGTAGTGCAATAACTGGTTCTTTGGGATTACAATTTTAGGCCGCTTGGTTAATTTTTATCTCAGGCCCTGATAAGGCCTCTTTTTTTTCATCAACCCATGCAAGTAAAACTTCATTTGATTTTTCTTGAAGGTCAGGAATTTTTTTCATCACTTGGCGTGTGAAATCGATAAAGGATTTTTGAATGTTTGATCGATTCTTTAGAATTCTTCTCCTGAGGATTTCATTTTTTTCAAGAGTTTTTAAATCAAGATCCAAAAGGTCGCGTGACTTTGATCCTGATTCAGCTATGGCTTCAATAAATTGCGTCAATTCTTGTCCCTCGAGTGTCGCAATATACTCAAAGCGTTTTTGTTTTGGATAGTAATCGACAATCGTTTTAATAACGGACGATGGAAGTTTAGGGAAAATCGAATACGGAAAATATTCCGTGGCCACTTCTTTTAAAAGTTGAAAGTCTCCAGTTTCTGCAATGGCATTAAAAAGTCCTTCTTCAATTAGCGGTGTTGCCACAGGAATTAATTCCATAATTTGATCAACAAAAGGTGCTTTCTTAATGACAGGTTTTTTAAGCTTAAGTTTTCCACTTGCATAACTTAAAAGGCCTGCGATTTGAGAAAAATCGCATTTTGTGCTTTCTAATATAAGTGCTTTTGTCTTTTCTTCAGGCATAAGGGCCATCATGGCAGCAATGAATTTTCCATCCATCACATTCATAAATAAGATGCCGAGTTTTGTATCGGATGTTGCAAGTTCAGCGGCTTCTGTTGGTGAAAGTTCGGAAAGAAGTGTGGCAGCATCTCCATTAAGGTTTTGTGGACTCAGCATTTCTTCGACTAGTTGACTTGAAATAAATTGGTCAGCAATAATTTGTTCATTTGATGTAAGTGTTTTGTCGATAATTTTTTTCCACTCTTTACGTTCATCTAAAGATACGAACTCAAAAAGTGTGCTTAGTTCTTTTGTTGAAAGCTTGCTTGGTATTGCCGCTAAAGAAAGTTTTGTGCTTTCTGTTTTTAATTTTAGCCAACGTTTAAGAAGAAGTTTTGTTTGTTCTGGGTTTGTAAGCATGAAGTTTTTAAAACGCTCAATACCGCTCATGCTACTTGAGGTCTGATGAGCAGCATTTGCCGCAGCAACAGTATTCACAGTATTAGTCAGCATTTCATTTGTTTTTTCTAAGGGTTTATTTCGTTCTTCACGTTCTTGTTCTGGCTTAGCTTTTGCGCTAGTATTAAGTGCTTCAATTTGTCGTTCTTGCAGCTTTATATATTTTTTAAAAAGAATAAATGAAAGAGCACTGAAAATCAGAACACTCAACATAATACCAATAGAATTCGAAAAAGGAGCAATTATCTCAAGTGGCGCAGCTACCTTCTTTTCAACTTGGATTTTATCGACAATATTTAAGGGCATAAATTTTATATCAAGCTTGGCCTTCGTTTCACCAAATTGAAGTGGATATAGTTCGAGTATTTTTTTTGCAGCTGATTTTTTTTGTTCGCTTAAAGATTGGTCAAGAATAACAGTAATTGATATTTCTTTTATATATTTAAAAAGATCAAATTTTGAAAGTAGCGCGCCTTGAGATCTTACGTTGTTTTGTACAATGACTTGTTGACTTACCGGTTTGGTCTCTGCTTGATAATTGGGAGCTTCAACACCGAGTTTATCGAGAAGAATATAATCATCGCGGCCTTCGTTAATTGAATTTTTTGCATCATTAAATCTCACCGCTGAACTCTTTGGAGCTGCTGGTGCGCCTTCGTTTTCAATGTCCGTAGTATTTGAAGGATTAATCTTTATATCAACAATAATAGCGGAATCAGTTTTACCAACAATCGGAGCGATAAGGGATGAAATTTTTGTTTGAATATTTTCTTCTAAATTAATTTTTTGCCAGTCGATGGGAACAAATGAAGATTCAAGTCCAAAGGCCATTTTGCCCAGAAAGGAAAATAAAATCCCAAGAATGATAAAACGGCCTGTGTGGACGATTTTATTCATTCGGCCTCCTTACTCATGGGGCGGGCAATGTTAAGTTTTTTTTCAATAAAGGCCTTCATCTTAAAGGCGACAACATTTTTCGGATCATATTTGAGAGCATTACTAAAAGCGTCGAGGGCACGCTTGAGATCGTTTTTCATATAAAACAACCCACCTTTAAGTTCGTAAACTATAGAGGTGTAGGGAAAGTTTTTTTCAAGATCCGTGAGGATTTTTAAAGCTTCGTCATAAAGTTGCGCGCGAATAAGGCGTTGGGCCTCAAATAGAGTTCCTGCAATCTTATTAACTTTATCCATGACTTTTACATCTGTGTCTTCTTGGAGTTCAAAAGACACTGTCGTATCGACGTTGCTGATATCCATCATCACTGTTTGTCTTGGAATGTAGCCGCTTTTACGAATTTCTATGACGATCGGTGCTTTGTCGATCGGAAGAATGTTTTTTAATTCATCAACATTAACACTATAGGGTGTAAGGCCAAGACGTTTAAATTCATTATCGCCAATACTGCGTGCGAAAACTTCAGAATCAGGTGGAGTTGAATTCATCGTAAGTTTTGCTTTTACACTTGAACAAGCCACAAGTGTTGCGCTAAGGAGGGCAAGGGAGATGAGTTGTAAAATGGAGTTCATTATTTTCAACATAAACTCCTATCGGGAGTTTGCATGATAAATTTAATTTTTCTTGCTGGATTGCTTTTGTCGGAAATTCAAACACCTTAAATTTTTCTGAAAGTTCAATGTAAAAAGCTAATAAGTCCGAATTCAGGTTGATTATATTGCGCGCCAGTTAAGTTTTTTTACCGAAGGCAGAAGATTGATGGCCTTTTTCGGTGGTGGTGACTTTTTTAAGGCAAAAACTAAAAACCTCAATTTTTTTTTAAAAATCAGCAAAACCAAACACTTGCCCCATATAAATAGTATTATATGGGGGTTTGTTTTTCTCCTTTTTAGTGCTATCTAAACAATTAATGAATTGTTTAGATAATGAAAAAATTATCTAACCCTTTTTATAACGTGTGTTTTTATTAAAAATTGCCCTTTTTTTTAAAAATTTTCTTGAGATAATAGGACTATTAGCCGATACTGCAATTGAGGGTAAGTCGTGGGGCCCCTGAGAGGCTGGTACTCTTAAGCGCTCTGTAAGTGCGTCAGACCTACGGACCTCATTTTAAAGCTGTACAGAGATGTATGGCTTTTTTTTTGGAAAAAAAATGACAGAAAAATACTTCTCATATCTCGACGAAAGCGGTGACACTGGTTGGAAATTTGATAAGCCATTTCAAAAAGGTGGGTCAAGTCGCTATTTAACAATAGCAACACTTGTAACCCACGAAACAGACAGGCACAGGCCAAGAAGAGTTATCAAAAGACTTAAAGAGTATTATGAAAAGAAGCACCATCGTACAATCAAAGCAGGCGAAGAGTTAAAGGCCACCGACCTTTTCCCAGAAGACAGAACGAAGTTTTTAGAATTTTTTATTGATGAAGCCCTTAAATCAAAAAAATTCATGAGGGTAATTTCTAAAACCGTAAAAAAAGAAAATGTTACAAAGAGTAGCTTTAAAGATAACCCCAACTCACTTTATAATTACATGACGGGCTATCTGATGGAAAAAATTCAAGACTGTGATTTAGTCTTGGCCGTCGATGCAAGAGTTGTAAATGTAAATCTCAAATATTCTTTTGACGATTATCTTCATGCAAAATGGGCCGGAGACTTAGATCGTGACGGTCGGTTAAACATCATTCACAAAAATAGCAAAGACTCAGAAGAAATCCAGTGTATCGATATAATTTCGAACATAATTTGGAGAAAACACGAACTAGAAGTGCATCACGAATTTGAAAAAATTGAAAAAGTTATATCGGATTTAACTTTATTTTTCTAACTTACTCTACCAATTATATTGCGACCTGAGCTTGTTGCCTGCTCCGGCCGCCATTAAATGCAACAAAAATTTCCAGAAATCATCATCGCAAAAAAATAGCCATAACAAAAATAAGCCAAAGTACAAGAATGAAAATTAAAAAGGATGATGATTTAGAAAAAATCCCACAATCCTTTTGTTTTGAAAATCGGTAGGTCATCGTAACGTTGTTATTTTCCAAAATCTTGCCAGATATAATTTGGACTACTTGAGTTTAACGTCCCACACTGTCCAAAACTTGGATTCATTGGGTTATTGGTTGTGGTGCAGTAGGATCTAGGAGGCAAAAAGTTACTGCAACACAACCGATTCATGTCATAACCATTATTATGCCGTAAAAAGGAACAAATTTCAGAAGAGGCTGAAATTCTAAGTGAAAGCAAATATAAAATGATAAATAAGTGATTTTTTGAATAAAAAAATTGTATCACATGTCTGATTTTGTGATACAATTTAAAAAGTATCACAAAAATAATTTCGTGAAGCTTTATGAATAATCTAGATAAAATATTAAAAAGAATCAATGGTAATGCCTTCTCATCTAAAGAAGCTCTGACGGCTGGTCTTTCCTATTACGACATTAATCAATTAGTTAAAAAAGGTCTGCTTCTTAAAGAAGGCCGGGGTGTTTTTCTAAAAAAAACATTGATGGCTAATGAAAATGATCATTATGCGGTCGCGCTTGCTCAATTGGGCCAACCATCTGCTCTCTGTCTATGGTCGGCACTTGTATTTCATGATTTGACAGAAGAGGCACCATCTCAGATTTGGGCCTATGTTTCTTACGAGAAGACAACGAGACTCAAAATTAAAACCGTAAGAAAGCGTAATCCTCAATGGAATATTGGAATTGAGACAATTGACGGAATCATGGTCACAAATGTTGAACGTACTTTAATTGATATTCTTCTTGATCGTAAGCATTTTAACGAAGTCCAATCTTATAAAATTGTTATGGACACTATTAGGGCAAAAAAAACAACATTTCCAAAGCTCTATATGATGGCAAAAAAATTGAAGGCCGCAGAACGCCTTAAGCGCGACTTACTTATTCTCGAGGAAACATATGTTTAGTGCTAATCAACTTAATGACAGAATCAAAAAAACCGCTCAAGAATAATGAATTTACTTCTACTTTTTTTGCCAAAAAAAAATGAGTAACGAAGAGAAATTATTGTACCCTTGCAACTTGTGCGGTTAGGGCCTTACTTTGTTATCTCTTCTATCGTGACGTGCTTTACATCGTCTTTTGTGGCGTTCGGCATAGGGCCTCTGAGCTTCGCTTTAAACCTATGAGGGCGTTATATGTTTGCTAATAGGCTGAATTCCATTCTCGCCTTACTCCCGCCTGAATACTCACTCGTATTCAGTCTCGACTCTCATCACCAAGCAAGTGATCGCATTATTTCACCGTCCACAGACTCCAGTATACCATAATTTGTGACATAATGAATTTCAAAAAAAAAACGCTAATTCTGAAACCTTGTTTCTTGGCATTATGTTTTATAAACATGGCCAGGGATCAGTTTCCTACCCAACGTCAGATGCAGTTATGGATCATTTAATACATGAAGGATTTTTTAAAGTCATCATGGGCAAATTATCATCGGCTTCGGCATCTTTGATTACCCTTTCAATGATATTTTTTAAAATCCGGCTCTTGTCTGCATCACATACGCTACGTCGCCCACATCCCTCTTCTCGGAGTATGGCCCTTATTTTTTTTGCGGGAATTATTGCCACCAGATGTGAATCAAACTTGGCCCATATCATAAAACGTTTAGGCCCTCCTTCTTCTTGGAGGTATAATTCTTCAGTAAAAAATGGTAGTCGCTGGCCTATCGGTGCGTCCAAAACAAGCAAATATCCGTTTCTTGCCCTAGCATATAGTGTTGCCCTAAACGGACAGTCGGTGAAATCTGTTCCATTGCCGTTCATGTTTACCTTTTCAGGTTTATATTTTTCGTTGATGCCACGGAACAGCCTAAGAGTTGTCATGATTTTACCCACTCTTTTGATGGTGATGGGGTTCTCATTGGTGGAGTCACACCATTTTTAAACCAACCTCCCATTGTCACTCGTAACTCATTATAGCTTTGAAAATCATGAATGCTCTGTCGTAGTTCTTCAAGCGGTTTTGGTTGTTTGTTATTTTCTTGCTATGCTTTTTTTTCGACTGTTCCAAGTACAAGATAATTATTTCCAATTAACTTTGGATTCATCTGCAAAAAAAGCTGAGTTAAATGACCTTCAATTTCATGTTTATGGGCAAATAAAATATCGCAATTTTCACAGTAACGATTCGTATAATTAAGGGCAATAAGTGTTTCTGGGTCAATGTGAATAAGAAGGGGAAGTTTACGCTGACCGGTCTTGTTATTACAGACAATACATTTTGTAAGTGTTATGTCTGGATAGGGGTTCAACGAAAAATTATATAATGGATCTAAATGACAAAATTGTTTTTTGCATGCTGTTTTATTCACTTTATTTTCCCACTTTAGCGAATGTTCTTTGATGGCCCAATACACCCTAGAATGATTTTTAGAATACTAAACGAACCGTGGGAAATTTTCATTAAATTATTAAGGCCTTTGAAAAAATTGTCCGCGTGCCATCGTGACACTTGATCGTTTTTATGGATGTCTATACTCGCAAAATTGTAGTAGGGGGCATTGTTTCATAATTATTCGTAAAAAAAAAGATAACAAATTTGTTTTTGAATGGTAGGAATATCAATTCATTTTTATTTTTGAGTGAGGTATTTGTCATGAGTAAGGTCGTTGAAAAAATTAAAAAAAGTTACTTTCGTCATGGGAATAAAAAAGTTATAGATCTTGAAGTTCATCGAATTGCAAAACAAGAAAGCGCTGCTAATAAAAAATTACTGAACGACCTAGAGAAGCAATTTGATCCAGCAACGGGAGATCCTCTTTATCACACTTATATGTACACGCTTTCATCAATCATGCCTTTGGTTAATTTAGTAACGAGCATGCCGGACCTGGCGGCCTACAGAAAGCTTTCTGAAGAACAAGAGGATTTATACGCTCCCGGTTATCCTCCGATGAGTCCAGTTACGGATTCATATTATCAGTGGCGTGATCTTTGTGATCTTCGTTTTGGTAATGAGAATTTAACCGTGATGGAAATATTAATTGAAATGGCCTCCTTTTTACCGATGAACTCAGGAGTCGTAGACATAATGAAAAAAATGTCAGAATCGCGAATGGGCCTTTATGAATTAAAAGAATATCATGAGGATAAAATTGTTTTACAAGAGGTTGTTTCAAAGAAAACGTTTAAGGTTTATTCTTCGTCAGGGTATCAAGGAAAAATAGGGCAGTTGTGGTATGTGCGTCTTGTACCGCCTCTTATGGATTCTATTGATTACCATGCGGTGATGACCACACCTTATGTTGTTGCAAGTGCTGGAGTGAGGGAGTGGGAGGCATTCTTTTTAAAAAACAATATTAATGAAGGCAATCTTTATCCTTTTATGAAATACGGCCCTTCAATTAATTATTGGTCCGAGTTCATTTTTTGGGGGTTTTTAAATTATGTTGATACAGCGATTTTTATGACAGGGTTTCCAGATAAGTTTGAAACTATGCCGGCCCATAATTCCTTTAAACGGACTGCACTTTTTGAGCAACATGCTCATGCTGCATTTACAAAAAATGATTTTGCGCAAATAGTAGCAAGGCATAGTGGTAAATAAAACTTTAATGAGTAAGAATTGGATTGATGTTTTAAAAACGATCAAACAAAGTCAACTATTTGCAACATGTATTTTGGCATTTATTGACATGTAACATTAAATATCATATACTATTAAATGTCACACTAAGGGGTGCTCGTGATCCGTATTTTTATTGAAACAAATCTTTTTAGACGTCTGCTTGACCAAGAAAGCGATAAGGAGTTAGAAAAGGCCATTAAGGATGAAATTTTAAAAAATCCTGAACATGGGGCCATCATTCAAGGAACTGGCGGACTTAGAAAAATACGAGTTGCTAAAAAAAGTGAAGGGCGAGGTAAAAGTGGTGGTTATCGTATTCTTTATCTCGATCTTCCGACTTATGGTGTGACTTATCTTGTTTTAATTTACGATAAGGACGAGATGGAAAATATATCGGCGAAGCAAAAGGCCACGATGAAAGAACAGATCGAAGGAATTAAAAATGCCTACAAAAAAAATTAAAGTTAATAAAAGCAATTTTGCAGATCTTCTTACTGAAAGTCTTTCAGAGGCATTAGGTCATGCACAAGGAAAAATCACTTTAAAAAGTGAAACCTTGGAAATTCCCAAAGAACCGCCCAATTATGCTAAAACTAAAATTAAAAAGATTCGTGAAAATAAATTAAAAGTCAGTCAGCCTGTGTTTGCGATGTTGCTCGGCTGTTCTGCTAGTTGTGTACGTTCGTGGGAGCGAGGTGAAAACAAACCTGACGGGATTGCAAGACGCCTTCTGCAACTCATTGAGAATAATCCTGAGTATTTTTTAGAAATGATAAGCACAAATTAAGCGGCCTACAGAATTAAAAACTCAGTAGAATCAAATAATTGCCCCGCATAACGTTTGTTATGGGGGGTTGGCTTGGGGCCAGATTATATCAAGGTGAAGCAATTTTTTTGACATTTTAGATTTAGCGAGGATCTTCATCACTAGTTGGTATAAATGATGAGTCAAAAATAAATTTAGAAAAATAAATATATATGTATTTATGCATGATAGCTCTATGATGTGAATTTAAAATACTCATATCGGTTGTTCTAAATTTTCTATGAGCATATCTTAAGGCCGCAATGTATTTTCGTGCTGTCTTGGCGCTAGATTGAATTTTTAAATCATAATTGTAATTATGCAATAATAATTTTACAAATAATCTCCCTGTTCTTCCGTTTCCGTCTCTAAATGGATGTATGCGAAAAAAAATCACTATAAAATCTGAACTTAGGCAAATCATGTCTACCGTTGAAGGCCTCTTGTTTTCAAATCTTATATAAAATGGTTCAAGAAGATGTTCCCAAATAATTTTTAATTTTGGAATAATCTCATTCGATAAAGCACCTTCAAAAGCATGAGTGCCCTGATCGATATACACTGATTCTGATACACTTCTAAATGAGCCGCCATTGGAAACACCAGTATCTTTAAAAAGATTCATATGAATTTTTTTAATCGTTTTTGTAAATTGATTAAGTGTTTTTGGAATAGCCAAGGAACGATTATTTATTTTTTCTTCCACGGTCTCCTTGTTTTTATATGTATTATCCGAATAATACTCAATTTCTTTGTATTGAATAAATGACTTAGATTGATCTTCTAATACGTTTTCAAGGTGAGTCATATCAATTTTTTTACAAAGATATACTCCGCTTTTTTTTGAGCACTCAAAATGAGCACCGTTTTCGAGCACAACCGTGTTAACAATATTGTTATTTTTTTTACATATGGAACATGTTTTATGGTTCCCCATGTCTACATTGCAAAGCTAGAAGCCAAGCTTTCAAGATTCTTGAATTTTTTTATGGGAAGATTATCAATTTCAAAAAACCCGGAGTCGGATAACATTTCAGGAATTCTTATTTCGTTTTCAGCAAATCTAACTTTAAAATAAGATTTCATTAAATCATTAGAGATAGCACTATTCCCTTTGTTAAAAGTTTCAATCCATGGATCTTCAAGGTGAGTTTGTCGAACTAGATTGCTTGGTGAAATTCTTTCATAAATCACGAGGGTTGCTTTCATTAATTTCGTAAGCTTTTCTGAATACTTTATTTTTTTTTCTTTTTCTGTTATAGGTATCGCTCCGCTTCCATGAATTTTATATTTATCATAAATCTTAACAACAACGGGGCCATATTTCCATGCCTCAAAAGTAATATCTCCTAATTCATCTTCCATGTCTCGAGAAGTTGCGGCAGCATAACAATAGAAAGCTAATTTTTGTAATTTCAATGGGCAGATTGCATTCGATGCGGAGTTTCCCAATATCCACCTTGCGAATATAATAGAAGAGTGTGGTTCAAAAAATTTCTTAATCATCTAAGTCCATTATATAGTTTAATAATTTTTATTTCAACAGTTCAGTGAATTTGTTTTATCGCTAAAATAAATTTTGTCAAGTTTAAACGTTAATCTTTCCTTTCTTTGAACTATGAATTTCATGCATACTTAGGCACTTGCTGCGTTCTGTAGATTGAATGGTTGATGGCAATATATTTCCTCTGGCTCCTATCATTTTATCAAGCTCTTGCTTTTTTCTTCTTCCTCAAGAAAATCTGTAGGCTTTTTTGGGGACTGGTAAATCGTCAAGCCTATGATATAGCGTCGCTTCTAAAGCATTAAATCGATGACAGTAAAAAACAGTTGGATTTATGCGAATGACGATGAATGATTACAAGCTTAAAAATTAAAACAGGGTGATTTGTGGCTGGGTTGGGAGAAACTTATTATTATCGCAAAAAAATGGCCATAACAAAAATAAGACAAAGTGTAAGAATAAAAATTAAAAAGGTTGATTTTTTCGAGACGATTTCACAACTGTTTTGTTTTGAAAATTTGTACATCATAACCCTGTTTTATTTCCCCAAATCTTGCCAAACATAATTGGGACTACTTGAATTTAGCGTCCCACACTGTCCAAAACTCGGATTCATTGGGTTACTTGGGTTTGTTAGATAGTCATTCTGAAGAAAAGATGATTGATTGTCTGAGAAAACAGAGTTGTTACTCCATCCTGATGTTATTTGTGAATTGCTGGAGCTATTATGAAAAAAACTTTGTCGGCGCTGTTCTTGTTTAAATTTTTCTGGATCTGTTATCCAAGTAAAAACTGCTCCGCCAACAATTATAATCCATAATAATAAAAACAAAAAACCAACCATAAACACCTCGTTATCAATATAGCACGACGATATTTTTTTTCAAGTTTTCTGCTTTGTTTATCGCCTTAGCCGTAAGACCCTGAGCCTTGGCCCGTAGGAGCTTCACTAATTGAGTTGATCTTTATAGTTACTCCTTGCTTCATCTGTTTTTTCTTCACCAGTAATTCTCTCTCGATGAATAATGTTGTCATTAACTGCTTGGGACATTTTATTTACATAAGTCGAAGGCATAAGCCCCCTGACTTTATCATGTGTATTTTCATATTTTGTTTCAATATCGGCTTCTGCTTCTCTGTGCTGAGCTTCATTTTCCATGTTTCCATAAATCTTTTCGGAGTTTTGCCAAACTTGTTTAATGGCCTCATCACTTCCTCGTCTTCTTGCTGCATAAGTTGTTTCAGAGGCATCAAGTGTACTGCGAATATGATTGCCAGAATTACTCAACTGATGATCGTGCCCACCAAATGAAATCCCATTTAATTCGCTTATGTCAACATCTACTCCGAGACTATTTTTTGCGTATGACTGACTTAATCCTTGTAGCTTTTCTGTGGCAGCAGTATTTCCAAAATTTGTTGCCGAAGAAAGAATTTGATTAAATTCGTGATCGTCAATTCCTTGTCTCTTGGCCTCATTTCTCAAAATGTTTGTTCCATTTAAGTCGAGTGATTCACTCATGCTGGCCACTTTGTCTTCCGTTTTTTGTGCTCCAATTTGTTTTGACCATGTTTCTGCAAAGTTTTCCGCTTTCCCTACAAGCTCGCTCATTTGGTCTTGAATTCCAGTAGCGTTACTCTCTTTAAAATGTTCCGAGTGTCTTGATAAAAATTCTTTTGCATCACCAATCCCCTTTTTAAAATCCTTGAAAGCAGATTCTTGATCAGAGTTGTTTGAGCCAAATGTAGCTCCTCCATTGACACCGTTACCTAAAAATTTTAATGAAGCATCAATTCCAGTTTTAAAATCAGCATTTTCTACCGCTGTCATATTATTGCCACTTCCATGTGTACTATCCAACGAATTCCTATGTGAAACAGAATCCGACGACTCAACTCCCCTGCTCATGTCTTTCATTTGGTTGCTGACATTATTAAAAGTCGCCCTGTAACTTTCATCATATGTTTGGGCCGCTGATTCCGTATTCGTTCTCGCAAGACTCACCTGTTCCTTCGCAGATTTCGATAACGCCGTTCCAATTCTAAGATTGTAAGCGCCAGTAGAATCTCTCGTAAAAGTTGTTCCATCAGCAAGTGTTTGCGTCACCATTCCGCTTCCATTATCAACAGTGCTACTTCCGTATCTATTACTCGGAGCTGAGTTCTGCTGAAACGCCGTATGATTCATGTAACCGACTTGCCCCATGCTGATATTTCCAGTAGCAGCTTCTCTTGCGGCAGATGCCCCCGTGGATTCATAACTTGACAGGGCCCTTTCTGCGATTGAGGACATCATGTGCGACGACCCCGAGACAATTAACCATGAGATCATCGGAATACTCATTGAGAGCATTCCTGCGGTCATTACGTACTCACTAAAGACAGTTCCCACTTGGCCAGAGGCAATTAAAGAAAGTGCATGATCTTCGCCACCACTCATGATGCTGGCCTTTTGTGAATAGAAGGCCATAGCGTAATTTAAAATGGCGTAGAGAACAGGCCAAAGTTGAACCCATGCCATCGCCTGAATATATTTTTTAAGGACCCCAGTGCCCGCAATAATCGTAAAAACGACCATTATCGGAAACAATGCATAGATCATGGCCTCAAGAACTTGCTGGAGGATGGGCATTGATCTTCTGGAAAGATAAAACGTCGTATTAAAAATTGTAGAGCGTTCTGAATCAGATTTAGCGATGGCATAACTTTGTAGTGCGGCCGCTGAATTTGTTGCCCCTGCAAAACCAATAATTCCATTTTTAAAGGAGTTCATCACAATATGCTGTTTAAGAACATTGGCCGCAGTGGTGCTGATGTTTGCAAAATACTGATAACCATCGACAATTGATTGAGCAAGATTTGCTTTATACTCAGTAATATTTTCTTTGGACCCCTTAAAGTACATACCCCCGAGTTTTGTTAAGGCGGTGTCTGTTTCAACTTCTAAATCATCATTTAAAAACTTGATCCCTTCGTTGCAGGAAATCGGTGCTTTTGCGCCACTTTTTTCATACTCAAAAAAAAGCGTACTTGAAGACACTGACGATAAAAAATTCAAAATGTCCGAGCTTTTTACTAGGTTTTCCCAAGAGAAGTGATTAAGTGCCAATCCATACATCACGCAGTTTTTCCAATAACTACTTAAATTGGCCGCATTGATTGGATTTGAAACTTGCATGTGTGAGCTTTCATCAATGAGCGTTTCAGAAAATAAAAGCCCGTTGCCGCGATAATTTAATGATTTGTAGGGCAAAGAAAAAACAGTTTCCGTTTTTTCCGTGAGATAATCCCCAAGCGTGCTTATAAGCGATGCCGGTAATGCAATCCCTATCGGCACATTATCCACTGTCCTTATTTGTCCCCCATAAATTTTATCACTAATGATCACTGTTGCCTTGGTGTTAATAAGTCCCACTTGCAAGACGACAAGACCTAAAAACCATTGATAAGAAATCTTTGATTTCATAAAGGCAGCAGAGGCGAGCATCCCCATTAACCCAATGAGTGCCGCAGAATTCATCACAGAATTAAATCCGCCGTTATGAAAGATCATTGCGATGGAATTAAAGACGTTACTTAAAAATTCGCCGCCGCCATAGCTTATAACAACTAGACTGCTCATTGATTTACCCACATATAGTTATTAACAAACTTTTCATTGAGCTTACTTAAGATTGTGCGCTCATACTGATTGATCTGTTGAATCGCATCGGCCATCTTTTTTGTTTCGTTTTCTGTTTTTTCTTTGAGTCTTTCTAAGCTTGCAATAGAAGTGTAGAAATTGGTTTCAAATGCTTTATGACTATCGCTTCCAATTAAGTTTGGATCTTGCCCGAGAATTTTATTCATTTGAGTGATAATGCTCATCATTTCATTTACAAGAATGTTCGTGGCAAGTGTTCTTGAGTATTTTTTTAAATCATCGCCACTCGTCGCATAGGGATTTGCCGCCGCAAATGAAATTAAAAATTTGTATATGGGAATCGTTGAATTTGACATAAGGCCAGATTCTTCAGGGGTTAATTGCTCGTTTCCTCCCTTTTTTATTTTTGCCAAAATACTATCAATTAATTTATTAATGGTGTTTTCAAAACCATCTTTAAAATCTTCGTCTCTTTCTTCAAGATCAAGACATTTTTCAAGATCACTTCCTTTACACGCAAATATCTTTTCAGTTCCACCAAGGACAACCACACTTACGAGATCATTAATTTTCTGCTCGGTATTTTTTATCGGAACAGTCGCGATGCCGCCCTTTTTTTTAATAACTGTACCGCTAAGATTCATCACATATTGGGCGAGTGATTTATTCGATGAAAGTGCATTATCTTTACTAATAATGTCCCAAGCAATGTTTCCTTCGACAAAAGTCACAGTATTTTTAGTGGTGGATGCTCCATTTTGCGCCCGACAAGTTGTTTCGGCCTCGACGTAACTTAATCCACCTTTGACTTTTTCAATCACACAATCAGAGTTATCACCCTCAATTCCTTTAAGTGCCCCTCCCATAAGTGCCGTGGCCGCTTCACAAGAATCTTTTGAGTATTTATTAATCTTATTAACGGTGTCTTGAATTTGATTAATGGTTCCTTCAATCATGGGAGACACTGTTTTAATGGCGAGCATAAAAGCAAGTGAAGCAGAGTTTTTACCTATTGCAGAGAGAAGTTTTATGTATTCATCTCCACTGGCGAGCTTAAATCCACCCATGAAAAAATCAACACCACCGCAACCGGCACTAATACTAGGAGGAGTCATTGTAATGGGTGATATTGCACCAACAATAGGGTGTCTTTCTTGAATTCCGCCTAAGCTTCCGTAGTAACCTACAGCTTGATTTTTAAAACTGGTCGAAGGGCGAGTGTAATTTGAATACCAATTATTAATTTCTTTAGTGACTTCATCTCGCATGCTATTAGCGAATGCATGATTTATTAAAATTAAAAAACTAAAGATCATTACTAATTTTTTCATAAGCACCTATTGTTTTTCTTTTTAATTCATCAATGTCGGAATACCCGAAGCTTAAAGGAGTGATGCGATTTTTTTTGGGATTTAAAAGAAAGAGTGAGGGAGTGATGGTGACATTCAAAGTTCTTACAAGATTGTTATTAACCTTAAAATCGGTGAACTCTAAAAGAGGACGCCCATCAAGAGAAATAGGAAGAATGGCGATTTCATTTTCACTTGAAAACGTTTTTAAAATATGCGCAAAACGCTGACAGACTCCGCACGTTGAACTAAAGAAAAAAAGTATTCCGTAATCCTCGGAAATCTTTTTTAAAATCTTTCCCTGAGTCTTTCTTTTTTCTTCTTGTTTGGCGATAACAGCATCAGTTGAATAAGGACTTTCAAGTGTGGCATCAAATTCAGGATGAACCCAAAGAAACTGCTCATACTCTTTAGAAAACTGAGAAGCACGATCGACCACTATCTTTGTTTTTACAATGTAATCTTGTATGTTTTCCTGCGTAGGTTCAATAATCGCTTTTGATAAGCTCTCTTCTAATTCTGCCCCTTGTTTTTTTAAAACGTCCGTTGATTTTTGCTCTTCTTGTCCGCTTTTATTTTCTTTTTTTAAGGCCTCATTTTTTTGTATGTACTCACGCCAAAACCAACCACGTTCTTGATCGTCAAAAAAATCTTTTTCCTTTGCCTGAGAAGCGTTATTTAAAAAAATTGCCGCAACTAAGATTAATAAAGATTTCATCAGTCTCTCCCCTTGGGTTTTGCTTGGAGATTTTGATTAATCTTGGCACTAATCTCATTTTTTAATTCTTCTGGATTTTGTTTAAGCGTAAGCGTTTTTTTGTAATCATCAACAATGTCACTAAAATCAATGGCCGCAAAATTAAGCTTTTGAATCTGAGCGGCCGTTAATCCCGTACAATCCTCCCCCAAGTCAAAACCTAACTGCGCCTTTCCTTGGGCCGTGATTATTTTTGCAAGCTTTGTGGGAAACACACAAAACGCCCGATAAGATGCCGTACTAAGAGAACCCTTATCAAGTCTGACATGAGAGGTTCTTACTGCTCTTTTGTTTTCAATATCAGAAGAAAGACTTCCCCCTTTATCTCCATCGCTGCATAAATTAAGCCCAATAACATCCGTCCAACCTCCACTATTGTCAGGACAACATTTTTTTGTAACTCCTCCCCCTAATTTAAGAGAGACTTGCTCCTCACATTCTTTTTTTGATCCACTAAAAATAATCATATTAGGATCGCTTGACTGATATGCCCCCACCTCTTTTGCAATATTATGAAGAACATTCAACATGACATTAGCTTTCTGAAAATCTCCCTCTTGATTGCTTTGCTGTGGATGATAAGCGCTGGCACAATCTCGCCCAACGCAAGGAAGATCACTCCCGCATAAATTTGTATTAGTGGTTTTAATAAAAAAAGGACAAGCGTAGTTCACTAATCTTTCGAGGCACTGAGTGCCACTTGTTTTTGTACACAAAAAATCTTTTCGGTAACATTTTTTCTTTAAAAGCTCTGCGCATTTTGAATCAGGAATAAATTGTGGCAAAGGGTTTTTATTCGAACTGTAGTTTCCGTCACAAGTTTTAGTCCATGTTCCATTTTCGTTTTTGCACGCCCTTCTTTTGTTTTCACGTAGGATAAACGAAGAACCTCCACCACCGGAGACCTCATTTTTGACAACGATCGTATTTTGTCCTTGTCGAAGATATTTTCGTATATCGATATTAATATCTTCATTGGCGATTCTTGAAAGCTGGCATTGACTTCCCCAGTCTCTTGAAACAACAACGTTGTCATTTACTGATATTTGAAGCCAATCATCCCAGAGTATATTCACAATTGAAAGATCAGTGACGGAACTTGGATCATCAATAAAAAAAAGCACAACATGAGTATAGACATCACAACTTCCCCCAAGATCATTATCAAACCGGCCGAAACGAACAATATTACCGCTTCGATTAATCGGAAAATATCCATCTTTAGAAACGTATTTTATGACTTCGTTTTCTCCATCTTGTTCTTTTAATTTCTCAGTACAGCTATCAAACGTCGTTTTTGATGAATCCTCATTGTTTGTCGCTAGATTCGCGCAATCGCCGTAATTTTCCTGAATCTGACTTTTAAGAACATTGGCGTTTAGCTCATCCATTCGTGTGAACATAGGATCAGTTTCACGATCAAGTTTAACTTCAGGACGTGTTTTTTTTCCATCAATAATAAATCGTGCCACATCACCGGCCGTTGTACTGGAACTTACGGCCTCTTGGGCCTTTAATTGAAGCGCATATTTATCAGACGATCTAAAATTGTCCCCCATGGTTTTTTGCTCATTCAGATCAACCTTGTCATAATTTGGAAGTTTTTCTTTGAGATAGCTCTCACCTTGTCCAATTTGTAACCCCAGTTTTTCAATGGAGATGGTGCTAAGATCATTAGCGTCTTTGGCATACTTTTCCACTTCATCGCCAGCAAATACCGTGGACATTAATATGACGGCCAATAATGCAAATTTATAAAATCTCATAAGCGGCCCTTTTGATATTCTTTTAAAAATCGTTCGGCCAACTCAGCTTCCCCAGGAGTTCCCTGCCTTACGACAAGTTCTAAAAAATAGCGAATCGAGGCGCTTCCATGTGCTGTTGCTGTCAGATTTTCGCTTGTAAGCACAAAGGCCGGAACAGTTTCTATGTTGTATTTTTCAAAGATAGTGGGATCAATGGCCAAACCACCGTCACCACTAAATTTTGAAACTCTTTTAATCGTTGAATTGAAGTCCTTATAAAAACCACGAATCACAACACTTGCCCCGACTATTTTTGCTTCGTTTAAAATTCTTTTGATCGCTTCATCAGAAAACCCTAGCGAGATACAAACATAAATGCGCGGTAGATTTGCCCCTTGAATAGATTTTTTATTTTGTAATTGCTCTTGTGTTATTTTTAATTCGGACGCTATAGATTCAAGATTAATGGTTTCCATTTTTACTGCATCAGTTTTGATCTCTGTACTCATAAGCTTTTCTTGTGACTCAGAAACGGCCTTCCTTGCTTTTTCCATTTGCAGTTCAATTTCCTTTTGAGAAGGCATTTTAACTTCTGTCTCTGGTGGAGCACATAGAGAAGCAAAAGCTAAGGCCAAAAAAATTAAAAAAATGGTGAATCTTAAAGAGCGCAGCACGAGTATTTTCTCCAAACTAAATAACTATAATCTTCGCCTTTATAGGGAAATTCTTTTCCGGCCTGCCCGCCATTGATCCAAAGACTCGATGGTTTTCCAAAACCATTGGCGTTAAAGGGATTTGGAATCGGATACATCATTTGTTGTTTGTACTGCGTCTTTCTCATAACGGGTTGTGGAATAGGATTGCAAGCCGCCAAGGAAAGTAAGGTTGAAGTATCCATGGCCAAACCTTCTCGGTGCATTTTAAAAATCATTCTATGGGCCGCAAGAAGTGATGAATCAACTCCCCCGTTGTGATCTCTGATTTCACCATCGAGTGGGAAGACTGATCCTTGTGAGCCTGAACACCAAAACAAGGGGTCTAATCCAAAATTTGCTGCCGCACTCGTTACAGCGTCAGCAGCGCAGGCCAATTGTGCGATAGGATTTGCAAATAATACGGCCTCAGGATTTAAAATAAAGGACAACTCATCATCTTGCCAAAGAGGATCTAGTTCAGAAAGATAGGCCACATCAAAACTATCATAAATGGCCATACAACTACTTTTAGGAATGATTCCAAGCCAATTTAAAAGTGGATAACGAATCCAATGAACATGATAAAAAGCATCCCCCTTTCTTCCGTCAATGCTCGCGTTATTTGTTCCATTCACTAAAAATGGAAACGTTGCTAGTCGCCCGCCAAGAGTCGGTGAGCAAAATGGTTCTCGTACAACTTCTGCCGTATTGGACGGTTCCCAAAATGAAATCGCCACACCAATTCGAGGCAAGGGAGTCATACAAGTGCAAATAAAAGGAAGTGGCGGATCGAAATTACCCCGCTCAACTCCGGCCGGAATTTTGGCCGGCCCTATTTCCATAGGAAACATACAGCTCCAACAAATATCAGTGACAGGATTGGGAAACCTCCCCCCGCAAGAGGAAAAGCTCTGCGCCCCATACACAAGAAAGCTAATTAATAAGATGCTCTTCCACATATAATTTTTTCCCGACTTGTCTAAGAGTTGCTGGTAGTGCTGCTATTTTTAAGCGATCGACAAGAATCCCCCTTTGATCAAAGAAAATTTGTCTTCCAAGTCTTTTTGAAACTTCAATATATTTTCCCTGTATCAAAACAATTTTGTCTTTTAAAGAGCAGTGTTTTTGGGCCCAAGAGATTTGATCTTCGCTATCGCCATTAATAAAACAGACCATTTTTGAAAGTCTTCTTACATCGAGAGAGTTTACCGTTGTTCCCTTTTTAAAAAGGATATTCCCTCTATGATCATAGATGTCTTTATCAAGTGTGTATGAAGGCACAAGTTCTGTTGCCCTATATTCTCTTGCGCTTGGAAGTTTTTTTGAGGGAAGATTATCAAGATGGGACATCATTTTTTGCTTGTACTCCAAGTTTAGTTTTTTCAAATCTTTTTCTTTCACCTTTTTTTTAATAACCTGAAGTAAATCCTCTTCTACCATGGGGTATGTCTCACCAATTTTTCCAAAGTCGCTAGAATAGGCGAATTGCTCTACCGACAATAGAAGAATAAGGGATGGTATTAAAATCTTTGTAGCGTGAATCATAACTGTCCTTATGCGGCGACCATGCAAAAATATGATGATATTCAATTGTTTTGTTTTCTGTTTTTTCTAAGGGTTCGCCATTTCTTGTTAAGCTTTTTGCAACTCCGTAGTAATTGTCGCCAATAAAAAGCTTATTGCCGTCATATCTGATTTTGTCCCCTTCAGTTCCGACGATGATCTTTACAAACCATGCATGCCTATAAAAACGATTTTTAGGGGGATAAAAGGCAACCATCTCGCCTTTATGAGGAAATTCATTTTTTTTAATGAGAAAGACATACCCCGGAAGGCTATCGCCCATATTAAATCCAATCTGATAAAAAGGAGAAATAACAAGTGAAGAAGTAACGGCCACGGTTATTGAAACGAGCGACCATCTGATAATTTTTTTTGCTTTATTTTCCTTTAATCTTAAAATTAATTTATTAAATAGAGGGTGCATTGGTTCCCCCTTTGCTTATTTTTTTGTCGATCATTTTTTCAATCTTCTCGGTATAATCAGGCAATCCACCAAGGACAGCGTCTGACACAATGACAACGACTCCCTCTTTTTTTAAGTCATTAATGCTATCTTCGAGCCCCTTTGAAAAAACTGCGGCATAACTTTCTTTGTCTTTTTCTGAAAGTTTTGTTGCATATAAGCTTAAATGATTCGCAATAATGGCCCTTGGTTTAGCAATGACAAATTTCTTTTCAAAAAATGATCTTGAAATAAGCTGAAACGATATGCTTGCGACAAATCCAGTCACCAAACCAATAAAAATCATCCTTATGTTACTGTTTTTCATTTTGAACCTTAATTAAGTCGTTAATGGCATCAAGAAGAGAAATCCCGTTTTTTTGAGCGTTTCGTATGTAAGCAACCTCATCTGGCTTCGTGGAGTAAATTTTTTGAGTAATAGGATCAACGCAAAATCTTAAAACGCTTAACCCGTCCGGAGAAATAATCGCAAGTTCACTGTATTTTCCAGTAACCATCCTTAAGGTTTTTAAAATTCCAATTTTCCCATCAGAATTATCAATTTGTTTTTTTGCCTCAGCACTTGCTAATTCTTCCGATTTTTGCCTAAGAAAAATAACAAAATCAGAGTTCATGTATGCTGCGGTCGCAATTTTTGAGCTATAGTAATCGGATATTTTTTGAGTGATGGTCATATAACTGCCGCCATGTTTTCGGGCCACGCGGTAGCCTTCTTCAATGAAAGAACCAGAACGTCCTTCACCTAAAAGTTGCCAAGCTTCATCAATGATGACTTGCTTTATTTGCTTTTTATTTCCCGACAAATACATCACCTGATTGATCTGCATAATAAGAATTTGAAGAACAATAACTCGAAGCTTTCCTTTATTTTTAAGTGAATCCATTTCAAGAACAACAAAATCGTTATCAAGATTGACGTTGTTTTCTCCCTCAAAATACTTCCCAAACATCCCCTCTTCTGTATAAGAATAAAGCATGTGCGAAAGTTTTTTGGCCTCAATTCCTAAATCGGGATCGGACGATAATTCGATAAGCTCTTGTGAAACTTTTGTGATCGTCGTTTTTTCAAAATGCTTATCAATGGCCCTTGTTATTGCTTTTTCAAGATAGGATTTTTGAACTTCACTTAGATCAGCATCCGGTGATGCCATTTGAGAAATAATATCAATAAGCATCGGCATGAAGTCATCGGTGTAATCTTTAATGGAGTAAGTCGCATCAAATTTTGATAATTCTTCAACCTTTTTAAGATTTTCTTTTGAAAATATTTTTGAAAAAATATTAAGTTTAGGAGTGAAGGAACCAAAATCAATATACGTTCCATTTAAGCACTCACACAAATTTTTATAACTGTGCCCAGAATCAATAACGAATGCTCTGCCGCCAGAACCCAGTGCTGAAAACACCCATTCTTGAGTCAGAAACGATTTTCCCGAGCCAGAAGTTGCACAACAGGCAATATTATAGTTTCCGGCCTTATTATCGAAAGGATTAAAGTAAGCGATCTGCCCCCTTCTTCCTAAAAAAAGCATCATTGGCGTTTTTGTGCCCTTCCATTCCCCAATCCAAGGAGCGCAGTTTGTGCAATTCCATGATAAACGAGAGCTATAATGCCCAAACATTTTTAACTCACTATGCATATCTTGAGTGATACCCATAGGAAGTGCCCCTAAAAGAGCATGGAGGGGAATGTAGCGACTGTTACTAACAAGCCACTGGTTTTGTTTAAACAAGTTTTTTACTGTTTGCTGGGCCTCATCTTCTTTTCCATTGGGGGCAATCAAGATAATTTGAAAAAATGCCTGTAAAAGCTTGTCTCCTGCTTCAACTCTTTTTGAAACAAACCCCCAATCTTCTTTCCGCTCTTTCCACTGAACTGCAAATTTTGAAAGAGGAGAATCGGCCATTTGAGTGGCACGAGTGAATTTACGTTTAACAAGTCCCTTGGCGCTCACTTGATCGGGAACATGAACCGTCATTGTCATAATAAAAGGGCAAGTTAAGCGCCGCTCATTTTCAATAAAGGCCCCAACAAGTTCACCGTTTAAATAGGCCCTCCAATTTTGAGGAAACTGACGAACGTGAATAGGAATCATCGTAAACGCTTCATCTTTATGAACGATACTCGTTGTCCCTGGGCCTAAAAGATACATTGTGTCTCTATCGACGATTTGATCTGAAATAAGATTATGCTCATCATGAACGAGAATAGGTTGTCTTTCGTTTCGTGAAGGATTTAAAAGCCCGTTTAAGACGTTTAAAAAAATATTGGGAGTCACATTTGTAGAGTAAATTCCAACTGATCTTAAAATTCCTTCAATCGACGTTCTTGATCTATCTAAAAAATCTATGGCCTCTTTTGATACACCTTCTAAGTGAAGGGGGATCGTATAACTAATAATTAAATTTAGGTCTCGAACAAGTTGTTTTTCATCGGGAAAGATTGATTCAAAGCGCCCTTTTAAAAGATAGTCTTTTCGTTTTTCAACCAAGAGTTGAAACATTTCTAAATTTTTAGAATCTTTTGGCGTTTTTTTGTGTTCCCCCCACTGATCCAGAAGATCATCAATGTTTGGATCACTTATCATTGAGATTTGAATACAGGTATTAGGCCTGTGATTTTGAGCAAAGATTTCATTTAAAATGCTGATGTCCTGCACTGATAATTTTGTTGCGGGATTAGCGATAAGCATGAATCCAACGGTGTCTTTGTTATAATAAAGCCTAGTTTGTGGATCGTAAGATTCATAAGGAAGAAGTTCTGAAAGACGATGCTTTTTTGAAAACTCTTTCATTTCTTTAATGTTGGGCGCATGAGAGACACCCATTTTTTTTATGGGCGAATCATCATTAAGGACAGCATTTTTAAAACGCTCTGAAACGTTTCTTTTAAGTCTTAAAAACTCTTCCTTTAGATGTTCCACTTGGCATCCTTAATTTTAACAAAAATGTGCCCACCAACATGAAGATCGCCTTCTTCGTCTTCCCAATGATTAATAAATACGCGCAAAACCTCAGGCGTTCCAAGAAGTGGTGAATTTGGAAGTGGATTACTGATCGCGTTTTTATTAACAGAGACTGAGGTCTTTGATTCTTCCTGACTATTATCATTTGTGTCAGTGGTATCAGTGGCACCATTACTTTCTTTATAAACTGCCGAAACAGTTTTGCATCCCCCCGTAGGGTATTTTTGACAAGTGTAGGTCGATGAACAAGCACTAAGAACAGCACTTAAAAGTAAAAATAGTATTAATGATTTCATCAGGCCATCACATGGGTTAAAAGAAAAATGGTTAAAACTAAGGTTGCAATCAAAGCGTAAGTTTTCATTGTTTTATTTCTCCTAATTTGTATTCAAGTGAAGTTCCGGCCGTAAGAACGATTTCACCTCGTCTCCCAGCGTCCACCTCAATAATTGGAAATGTTTCATTTGCTCTTGCGATATAAAAGTCAGCGATTTTTTCAAGGGCATTAGATGTCCCTTTGGCAAGTCCACTTTCAGCAACTTTTTTAGGGTCCATCGTTGTGACAGTTCCAAGCGCAGTTTGTGATACCATTTGATATTGTGCTGAAATCGCCTCACCCATTCCGGCAAAAACTCCGGCCAAAGCTGCTTTGGCAATTAATGAACCTTGTTTACTTACTACTGTCCCTCTAAATCCGGCCTTGCCATCTTCTCCGGCCACAAAGCCCGTAATTTTAGCTTCAATAATTTTTTTGTCAGACAAAACACAGGAGAGCTTTTCAAGACGAATATAGCCACGTTCAGCACTCATACTTCCTTGTGCCGCTCCAACAACAAGGCACTCTTTAATTTTTCCTCGAAATTTATTGGGTAACTGTGCCGCATCTTGTACTTTCATAAGCACAGGAAGCGGGTCACTTTTTGCCAAATCTCCCGTAGGGGCATCTATACCAGAAAGAAGAATTATTTTTGAAAAAGCTCCGGCCGGAATATAGTTTTCAATATTTTTACCTTCCTCTTTGTCTTTTTGGGGAAGGTCTAAATTTACGGAGATAATTTCTTTTTCAGGAATGGGCAAACTCCCTTCCCCCATAGATGAACTTGGCGTTTCAAGAATCATCTTCCCACTTGGTTTAGGATTGGGAAGCGGTAAGGGTAAAGAACCCAACTCTTTTTTAGGCGCGGCCTGAACTTCTTCAACCTGATCTGAAATTTTTTGGGCGCTCATCTCCAACATTTGTTTTTTAAGTGACGAGAGATCGTTTTTAAGCGTTTCGTTTTCTTTTGACATTTCTTTTAATTTTGTCTCTGATTTGTTAATCCAGTTTTCTTCAGAATTTAAAGCGTCTTGAGAGCTAATTTTATACTGTTTAGTGATTTCATCTTTAAGCTTGTCAGAAGTTTGTTTTTGGGTTTCTTCGTTTTTAGGAGCAGTTACCCAAAGTCCAAATAAAACGAGGCCAAACAATGAGGCGATAGCAATAATCCCTCTCATGATTTGTATTTTTTTGTTTTTTAAAGAAGTTTCCATTTTATTTTTTCCTTATCACAAAAACAAAGCTTGCTTCATCTTGAACAAGTGTTGGTTTTGTAATAGCGACAGCAATGACATTGTTTCCAAAATTTAAAAACTCATTTTCAGAAAGAACCATTTGATTTTTTGAAGTGTTTTTTAAAATATATTTGTCACCTTCAAGATCATTTTGAGTATAGACACCTATGTGAGTGATCTCCGCTTCTTTCCATAAAGAGACTTCTTTGTTTATTTTTTTAATGGCAATGTCCTGATCAGTTGTATTGTCTGCCCCCATCACCTTCACAAGGGATTTAATTCTTTTTACAAAAGGCATTTCTTGAAATTTTAAAGTAGCTCTTTTGGTTGGACTTAAAACAACTGTTTGTGAGGGGATATCAAATTTTGAAGCAATGACAGTGTAAGTGTTTCCAAACTCATCACGAATAAAAAAGCTCGTCGTTTTTGGTGAGCCGTTTTTTGCCGCAATGAAGATTTCTCCTTGATCTTTATCTTCTTTGATAATAAATCCTGAATCAGTATTTACTCCCCAAAGTCTTGAAATTCGCCCCTTCTCCACTAAAAATCTCGTAGCGTCTTTTTCTGAAATTTTCACTTCGATAGTATCGCCGTCACTCACACTAAATTCTTGAGAAGCGAAAACGCTTAAGGTTAAAAAGAAGCATGCCACAAAAATAAGTTTACCCATTGTCCTTTTCCTTTTCTATTATCGAAAAACTTGTGACTTGAACGCTTCCCCCATCCATCACAAAACTAAGTTTAAATTTCTTAATCTTCCTTGAAACAACTTCTTGCCCGACAAGGGTGACTTGTTCACCTTCAGAGACAACCTCATTGCCTGTTCGCTTAAAGGACATTGGATAAAAGACAGAGCTGATTTGATTTTTTATGGCCCGCTGTGAATCTAAATCTAAGATCGACTTAAAATCTTGATAATAGCGAGGATGAACGTATTTTAAAACCGTTGCAAATTGAAATGCCACATTTGAAGGATTGTAAGTTAAAACGGCCTGAAAAACGTCTTGACCGATTTGTTCTACATAATCAACACTAGCGCTACTTCCTTCAATCCAAAAACTCTTTTGAAAATGTGAAGGCATCACTATGGTTTTTTCATTTTTACTGATTGAAAAAACCAGAAGAATTAAAAGCAAATTGCTTAGCGAAAGCGCCATGGCAATTAATTTCCAGTTATAGCGGTTCATATCAATATTTTGAAGAAGTGAGAGGTATTTTTGTCTATTCACCCAATGTACTCCTGAATATGTGAGGGAATTTTTTTACCAATTCCAAAGTTAAATTCAGAAGGAAAGAACCAATACAGAAACTTAACCAGTAGGCCTCTGCCCCCTTCCTCTTTCAGTTTCGCATAACCTTTGGTTGCAAAAAAACCAGCAACTATTCCCAAAGTGATCGAACTAATAACAATTCCGATGAACGCACATGATAAGAAAATCATCGCTGAATCCATTTCCCAAATAAAAAATAAATTTGGGTCATCAAGTGTTCGCGGTATCCAAAATTCCTCTGTTTCGTTCATCGAAAATTCGCCTTTATTAAATTGTTCCTGTGTACATTGAGTTAATTATTGAAGGCCCTAAAGTTCCGGCAAGCCCTACTGTCACCCCTGTCACTGCAGGAAGAACTTTACCGGTAGCGGCACCTAAAACGAGGCCTGTTAATCCACCGACGATAGCGATTGCTTTTCCAACATAACCGGATGCCATTTGTGAAAGTGTGTCTGCTGTCGTTTTAAAGCTGTCAGCAACACCACTACTTCCATTTACTCCCGCCGCATGAGTAATGGCCGGCAACAAGGCAACCGTAAGAACTATTGCCATTGTTAAAACATGCTCTTTTTTCATTCCTTTCATTTCTAAACTCCTTTTCGATTGATAAATAGTTCAACTCTTCGATTTTCTGCTCGTAAAGCTGATGTCTCGTTATTATTTTGATAACAACAAAGCGCTTTTACACTTATTGATATTTTTTCTTTGGCGATGCCATTTTTAAGAAGGACATTTTTTATAAATTCGGCCCTCATTGATGAAATTTTTTGATTAAGTTTTTGGCCCCCGACATTATCCGTGTATGAGTAAAGTTCGATAGACTCAATTGCCTCCGCTTCTTTAAGTTCAAGCGAAAGATTTGCTATACTCGATGCCCCTGATTTAAAATGATAAGTGATCTGCTCTTTTGTCTGACTTGACGTAACGGAAGAAGCGATAACAGAAACAGTATCATTTATAACACTTGAAGAAATTGCATTCACATCGGGCACTATTGGAGAAAGCACAACATCATCTTTAATTAAATTTTTTGGCGTTGGTAAGGCACATGCTGAGCAATAGCGATACTCCCCATCAACATCTCTAAATGATGCCTTTGTCTCCACCTGAGTCCTCGTAGCACGAGAACTACAACCGACGAGAATAATAAGTGCGATAGACAATATTCGCATACTTTAACCTTTTTTGTTTCGCCATTGGAGAAATCGCCGTGCCTGCGTTGTAGGCACCTACTGCCTCCCACGTGTTTCCAAATTTTTGTATTGATTGCGCCAGTATCCATGCACCGACATATACGTTTGTGCAGGAATCAAAGAGATCTGCCATTTTGATTCCTATTACTGCTAGTTTTTTGCCCCAGAATGAATTTATCTGCATCATTCCGTAATCAATAGTTCCATTGCTGTTGATATTGATGGCCTTTGAATTATGCTTTGATTCAACTTTAGAAATTGCCCTAAGAAGTCTTGGATTGATGTTATAAGTTTTGCCTGCTTCAACAAAGCAACTCTGACCAAACACACTCACAGATGCAAAAATAGAAATGGTCGCGGCCATGAAATAGATCACGCTTCGGCCTCCACCATTTTAAGTTCCACTTTTTCTTTTTTTTCAATGCCTAAGTTTTCGTAAAGAGGTTTTAGGTTTGGAAAACAAAGCTTAAACATTTGTTTGATTTTTTCTCTTTCATCGCTTTTGTTGAAAATAATTGAAACAGTTTGGAGAAATTTAACGATTTCATCAATGGCAAGCTCGTCAAAGCCTTCTTGGGTACAATCATGCCCAATAATACCGCCACTACTATCGTCCTGAACGTAGCTTTCTTTGATTGCACAACAGCAATCATCTATCACTGCCCAAATTGGCTCATACAATTCATTAGATCCTGATGGAATTTCTAGAAGTTGGTAGGCTACATCAAGAACTCGATCAATTTTTGACGATTCATCATCACTAAACAATGATCCAGCGACGAGAGGACGAATAATTTTTTTATCGTGCGTGTTTGTAATCACAAAAAATCCTTTGTATTTTTTTCAAAAACATAACACGAAAAATGGTCGAAAATTTTAACAACTAAAGAAAGTGTCCGGCAGGCCGTCCGTTAGACAATTTGTCGATTTTGATGAACGTTTAAGTTGATGATTCTTTTAGATCGCTCTGTCCGCCAGATTGTCCGACAAGAAAAACGTGAATAAAAAAAAGTAAAAAAATATGTAAGTTTTTTTAAAAACACACTTGAATTAAATACTCATCAACTTTACAAAGCCAAAATAATTGTTCTATGTACTTCTTCTGGGAAAAATCAAACAGGGGGGCGGAATGCTTAATCGCTATGAAACAGATATTTCGGCAAAAAAAGAAATAGACTGGATGAAAGTAAACCAAGAGTTATCTACATTTTTAAAAGACTACACCTCTAAACTTCCTGAACAGGCAAAATCAGCAAGATCTATAGAGCTAAGATCAGAGCTAAAAAAAACAACTCTCGCTGAATTACTAAATGGAGAAATAACATCAGAATCAAGAAAAAGAAAAACGATAGAAGGAATTCTTGATTTGACGAAAGGACAGAAATCCACGAGCGAGCACATCGAAAATCTTGCTGGTACAGAAACTTCCTTTGCTTTAAAAGAATCTCTAAAGACAAGCCCTTTCAGCAAAGATGTCATCACACTAACCCCTACACAAGCTGCACCTTATGTGGGAAGTTCATCATGGAGAATAATGACACTTGCTTCATTTGAAGGTGGTGTACCAGAGAGTGTATTAAGAGCAAGATTTGGAGAAGAAGAAGTTCGCAATGCAGAGACTTTGGTTTCCGAAAAACATCTGACGAAGCAAGATGGTTGTTATGCATCAAGCTATAACGCAAAGACAAAAAATCTTCCACCAAGTGTGTTAAAAGAACAAGCAGAACTTTTAATAAATAGATGCCTTGATCTTAGTAAAGTTGGAATGAAAGATAATAATAACCACCTATTGAGCACTGTTAAAAAAGTTAATAAAGATTTTTTTAAAGAAATGGACGTTATATTCGAAAATTTTACAAAGGCAGTAAGAGATGCCGCAGACAAAAACAAAGGTGAAGAAGTTGTTTTTATCGCCGCTGCTTGTGATACAATTATTCGTGAAAACTTGACCATTCGGGAGAACTAAAAAATGAAGCACTTATTAATTTTTATAACTGTTCTACTATCGACAACCGCAATCGCATCAAATGCAACTTTCCCAACTAATGATTTACATAAAAACATCGCTAATTTAAAAATCAAAGAAATCATTTTGGATGACGGAACAATTGTATCCGCAGAACAAATTGAACAACTTCTTCTTGGTAAAATACGCAAAGTGATTGATCATAAAGCAATCGAATCAGATGGCGCTCTTATGAAAAATGGCGGCACAGAGGGTGGCTGGTAAGTAGCAAAACAAATTCTCTAATAATCAAAACCAAACCCATTTTAACAAGCTCCCCATAGCTAAGGCAGGGGAGTTTGTCAGTCAACTGATATAACCATCGATTTTGTCCATTAAATCAGAATTTCTGAGTTTAAAATAAAATTTTAAAATTTAACTTCTGCTATCTATATGAATTTGCGCAACATGCCGTCACGCCTAAAGCTTTTAAGCTAATTGACCGATAGTTATTGCATAAAATCCTATTTTCCTATATTATGATTTTAAGGAGTATACTATGGGTTCAAAACAAATAAAGCTATTGATGGTCCCTGCCAACGGTCAAATTAGTATTGGCAAAGCTTGGGCCGGTAGACAAATTCTAGTCGAAGAAGTTGGGAACAATGAAATCCATATTTCATCAGGGCGGTTTATGCCTGATTCTCAAAAAACTTTTCACACCCAAGAAGCTCAAACGACACTTGAACTTTTTAATGAATGGGAAAGCAAGAAAGCAGCAAAAGGAACCGACACAAAATCTCTTTTTGCCTCATTAAAAAAGAAGAAATAATTTGTGATTGCCAAAAAAAAGATCACTAAATCAAAAATTAAAACATTATCCACGCAACATGAATTAGTCGAATGCGATTTAGAGTTTCCACGTCTTATTAAAGAGCTTACAAGGCTCGAGTTAGATGAGCTAAATCAAGTGGAAGAGTCCATTAACAAAATTCAAAAAATGACTTGGGATCAGATTTATAAAACTTCCTCAAAAACTCAGAAGCGTGGACTGAACTGGGAACCAATTGATGGGCAAATAACAAAGTCTGGGAAAACAATTGCTTCCATTAGAATTTCTAAAAAAATCCGTGCCAGAGTCAGTCGTGATGGAAAATTTATGCGCTTTATCTCTATTCATGTTGACCATGATAGTGCCTATGACGAATCAGGCGGAGAAGATTTATAATCAAGAAATAGTAGGGCAAGTGAAACTAATTCAAAATTTGCGAAAATAACAGATTGATTGATGATCTACCTATTTTTAAAGAAAAATAGTTGTGAGGAGTTAAATCATCAACCGTTTTGATTTTTATTTTTACACAGAGATCTTTTTGGGGAAAAGATTGAGCAATCGTTTGATAATTTCATTTTTAATTTTTTCTGTAAGCTGTATTAGTGCTCTCGATCGAAAATTTTACCGTCATCTTTTTGCAACAAAAATTAAAATATTAAAAACAGCGACATTGGCGTTGGCGTTGGCCGGTAAGTAGTAACGCGAATTCTCTAAACAAACAAAATCAAACCGCAATTTTAAGGGGCTCAGCTTCAACAACGTTGGAAAACTTTTTCGATTCGTCGATTAGCCCTTTATAAAAATTTGAAAAATCTGATTCATCATTCAATTTTAATTTAATGTAAGAACGCAACATAATTTCAATATGAGAATCAATTTTGGCCCTTTCTTGATCTGCGGCTTCCCATTTATTAACTGCTGTATGGCTCACATTTAACTCTTCAGCAAATTTTCTCTTAGATAACTCAAAATAGGTTCGTACAAATTTAATCTCTGCCCCAGTAAGGCCAACAGGCTTAATAGGGAGGGCCCTTATCACAGCATCAGCTACCTTTATTACATCAACTTTTAATAACCATTTTCCAGCAATCATTTTAAACTCTGCTTGCTTTAGTATGATCGGAAATCCAAGCCCATTATATAAATAATTTTTTTGCGTTTTTTTGTTACTCATTTTCTTCCTCGTCTAGGTTGACCACAGTAATAATAGGCATTCCGTCTTCATCAAAAGAAACCACAATCCTTATTTGATCACCATCAGTATTTTTCCCACGAATATGATAATTCCAATCATCTCTATTTTTCTCGTACTTATCCTTAACAGCTTCATGCCACTTATCACTTCCACTCAATATCTTTATTATCTCTATGTCGTTTACTGTTTTTCTTGTCTTTGAGCGTCTATCCCCATGATCTGTAAAATAGTAATTCCCACTCTTTAAAGAATTATCTATTTCTAAAAAGAGTTCTACACTTGTTTTCTTTTTAGGTTTTATAATTTCATTTTTCTTGACCAAAAAAACTCCATATCAAGACTAAATTATTATCACGATAGCATGGAAACTAAGTTTCCACAATAAAAAACGAATTTTGCTGTTAATAGTGTTTTAAACCCCTAGCGTTCCAACTCTTTTTCAATACTTTGCGTTTTATTTTTTTGTTCTACCCCCCTGCTTTCTGTCCTGTCTTTTCCGATCTCACCCATGGCCATTTCTTTATATTTTATAAATTCTTTGGGTTGATAGCAGCAATGCTCCAGAGGATTCATCCCGCTTTTAAATGTCAATGCCTCCTCTGGTAGCTCAAAAACTCTCATTAGATTTTTATTTTGAACTTCATCAGCGAGCAGCGGATTTTTAAACATCTCATCTCGCATGGACATAATATTTTTAAAATAGTCTTCTTTATTTTCAATGGGCCTCATTATCCCTGAGTGTTTCATTTCAACACATTCCTTATAATAGTCACTCGCCATTAACTGATTAAGATTTCCCCAACTTTCAGTAATTTCTTTTTTTGAAAATTCCGTCGATCTTTCAAGTTCTGCCATAACTTTTTCTGGAACTATGACACCAAAATCAAGAGTCGATTTTTTCCCATTTTCTTTAGCAAATGTCGTGAGGATTTTATCTTTTTCATTAGTATTAAAAACAGGGATGTATTCGCGAATTGCGCGGGTCATGCCTACATAAGTTGATTTAAAATCATCGGTAAACTCATTAAAATTTTGAATCACTCTTTCGACACTTAATCCCTGAGAAGCTTCTGGGGTGACTGCATATCCATACTCAATAAAGCGATATGCCCCATACTTGGAACTAGGATTAAACTTTACCTCTGCATTTTCACCTTTGGGGGGAAACAAAGAAACATTTCCATTTTGATCAATACTCTTAATCATTCCCATTGTCCCACTGCTTAGGCCGTGCTCATTTCTTTTTAGAATAAGTTTATCGCCCACAGCTATCTCAAGGGGAACAACGCTATAAAGCTGAATTTTTTCGGCGTTCTCGTGGCGAGATAAATCAACTTCATAAATTCTTTTATTGACGTCAATTTTTAGTGTGTGATTATTTTTATCAATCGAAATAAGATTTCCAATGTCCCCACCATTAATCATGATGTCTTTTGTTATTTCTTTCTCCCCTTCTAATTTTGCAAAAACTGTATCCTGAAACACCACTTGAGTTTTAAAATTAGGATCAATCTTTTTTTCAAGTTCTTTCATTTTTCCAATATTATCCATCGTGATCGCGCGTAAAGACATCACCATTAGCGGTTTGCTGTTATCAATTTTCCCGGCCGTTAGCATATCCTTTCGAATAACATCATTGATCGCGGCCCGTTCTTTATTTGCCTTGGTGATCACGATGCTATTTTCTGGATCACGAAGATAAAGAGAGGAAATTATTTTGTGTTTCTTTTCTTGAAAGTCTTTCAATTTCCCTTGTGAAGTGTCGTACTTTAGCATGTAGGCTTTTTCTTTTATTGTTTCAAAAACAGATTCAAGATAATTTGAATCACCAGTTTCATGAAACGCCTTCATTTTATTTGATAATTTTTTTGTGTACTCTGTTTTTTGCCTCACCGTCTCAGGCATTATGGCCATACTTATGCCTGCTTCCTGGAGATTTTTTGCCATATGACCTTGCCCAATAGAATCAAACTGTTTGACGTCACCAGAAAACACGATTCTAGAATCACGCCTTTGTGCCAAGGAAAGTAATTTCAAAAAATTCGTTGAATTAATCATACTCATTTCGTCAACAATCCAAAGTTCATTTTTACGAGCATCTTCTGAGTGATTTTTAGGATTAAGCATAAAAGAATCAATTGTCGAGGATTCAATCCCTACAGCACTTAAGGCACGAACTGCTGTTTTTGTAGGGCCTAATCCACGAATAGGAATTTCCTTTTTTGAATCGTTAAGAATATTTTTTACCTCTTCAAAAAGTGTCGTCTTCCCTGATCCAGCGTCACCTTGAACCATGATAAATTGATCTTTTGTGGTAAGCACATGCTCTATGGCCTTTTTCTGGCCATCAGTTAATGAAAACTTACGCTCGCCAGATCTAATCTCAAGCGATTTTTGGGTAATCTCTTTATCAAAAAATGGGGTGACTTTATTTTGGCCGTCTAAAACTAATGAAAGAACCTGTCTTTCAAGATTCATCATTTCTGCTGTCGAGTAGTAGCTCGCCTTACTAATATAATCAAGGCCTGCTTCTTTTATGGTGCCTTGTTTTTTTAAATCTCGAAGGCTTGAGACAAGCGATTGAATTTTTTCTTTATCAGCGTTTTTAGTGACACTATTTGCTTTTAAAATATCATGAAGTGTCCAAACACTTTTATTAACTTCAATCCCCTTGATGGTTTCTAAAAACTTTTCTGAGTCTGTAAGTTCTTTAATGATTTCTTTCGTTTTATATTTTTCTAGAGTTGATGCTTTTGGGCCATCATTTGCAATATTTTTTATAAACCGACTTGGATTATCTGTGAATATCGTTGCGCCCATTTCAGCGCGAGTGAGCGCGGTATAAACCGGATTAAAATACGTTGTGGCACTATCAACCCAAGCAATAACGTTATTGACAGTTTTTCCTTGGGAGCTATCAATCGTCGAGGCGTAGGCGTAATCTAAACTTGTATATCTGTTGATACCATCTTTTCTTTTTTCCGAAAAATTTAATTTAAACTCCTTCCCGTTTGTATGAAGAATACTCAAGACGCCATCTTTAATGCCTGTGACTGTTCCTTGATCACCATGATTAATCATTATTCTCTCAGAATCTTTTTTAATTCCAACGAACGCATATTGAAGAGAGGAAAGAAAAGAATCAGTTATTTTGGCAAAGTCACTGCTATACGTTTTTTCAATGAGTAAATTGTCTTTTTTTGTAAAAACAAGCTTATCCCCTACAGCAATAGGAATACTCTGTTTTTCTGTGACTTGAACATTTTGAAAAACTCCTCTCTCATCAATGGGAATAGTGACTGTTCTTCCTTGTTTGTTTTTTTTATTTTTCATTTGAAGGACAAGATTTTTTTCATGGGGGTTAGTGCTTAAAACAATACCGAATTCTCCTTTTTTGATTTTTTCACCATTTAATAATTCAACTTCATTAAAAAACGTTATTTTCTGCCCCTGCGAGTAATTGCCAATGTTGTGCTTTCCTACTTCGCTTAGCTTTATTGTATTTTCAGTAAAAAAAATTTGCTCTGTTTTTAAGTCAATTGCTCCCTCTTTTTTCATTTCTTCGCGAATAGAAAGAGAGGTATTTTGTTTTTTTTGATTGGTGTCTGTAACAACGAGGGTTGTACTGCCACTTTTTAAATTTTCCACATATTTCTTAGCAATTTGCTCAGATAAAAAATTAGTCCGTTTCTCAATATCAATTTTGACTCCTTTTTCTTTTTCCTGACTCGGACTAACAATACTTCCTTCTTTTTTTAGACGATGAAAGGCTTTTTCTAATCCTGAAAAATCAGTCCTCCCCTCCCTGTCAAATTTATTAAGTTCGCCAACTACAGAGCGCATGATTTCAGTTTTTTGACGAACAAGGTCTGTTAACTCAATAATGGGCAGTATTTTTTGATCCAGAACATCCTTAAACATTTTCCCTTCGCCCACTGAAAAATTTTGCTTTTTATCTCCAATGAAAATAAAAACAGACTCCTCCCCTACTTTCTCTAAAAGAAGCTTAATTTCAGAAGATGAAACAAGTCCGGCCTCATCGAGAATATAAAGATTTTTTTTCAAATTATTGGGGGAATTTTCTGATGCCTTTAAAAAGGAATGAACTGTTTGAGTTTTTATTCCTGTCTTTTGGCGTAATTCATTCGCGGCAGTGTTTGTTGAAACTAATCCTGTAACATTATACAAGTTTTCATCAATCTCTTTTTTTAGCGCCGCAATTGCTGTTGTTTTTCCTGTTCCTGCGTCACCCTGAACGAGAATCACACCATCTTTTGATTTTCCTATTTTCTCAATCGCGATTTTTTGACTGTTTGTTAATGTCTTATTTTCTAAAATAATTTTTTGAATTTTGTCTGCACTTAGTAAGGGGTGGTGGCGATCTTTCCTTTCTAAGAGAATTGAAAGCACTCGTTTTTCCAAATCAATCATTTTCTGTGTTGAGTAATGATTTTCAGAAATTCTTTTACCTGACTCTTTTTCTCCATTTTTTACAATTTTGTTTTCTCCCACTTCAAGAGCAAGTTTAAAAAAAGCTTCGTCCAATTTTTCTAAACTCGTATCCACTTTTCCAAGTGACTGCTTAGCGACAGCATCAAATAGTGTTTTCTTTGTCCATGATGAATGATTTTTTTCAACTTGTTTAACTGTTGCGCTCATAGCTGCTACTAAGTCTTTCGATTGATTATTTAAAGACCGATGTTCGGCAATTATGGAATTTAATGATTCAAGAATATCCAGCGAGTTCAAATTGGTTTTTTGAAGTTCCTCTTTAAAGGTTGCAAGAACAGAATTCGATTTTCCATCCTTTATGCTTGTCGCAACACGGTCAACGACATCTTTTAGGCCCATTTCTTTTTTAAATTCTGACGATTTTGACAACTCATCGAAGGCCACAAAAAAATGAATCACTTCTTTTTTTAAGTCGCCCGATATTTTACTTAAGTCATTTTGGGAAATACCAAACGAATCCAGTATGGTATTTTTTAAAAAACCCTTCATAAATTCTTGAGGAGCTTTTCCAAATTTTGCTTGGCAAAAATTTAAAACTTCTTCTTTTGCAAGAGATGCTGATTCTTGAAAAAGATCGGTACTTTTTTCTTTTCTAGTATTTAATGCTGCCAATTGACGTAAAACAGTAGGATCAACATTTGGCATCTTTTCTTGAAGCTCTATGGACTTTTTTGATATTTCTTCACTTCGTGATGAAAAATGCTCAAGCAACTCTTTAGGGAAATTTCCAATTTCAAAGAGGCCGTTTTTCCGATCCGTCACATTAATTTCATAACCAAGATCTTTTAATCTGGTTGCAAGATCGGCCCGAGCAGCGACAAGCCCAATGTAATGCGAATTTTTAAAAATTGAATCATTATGAAGCGAACGAACTTTGCCATGCTTATCAACTCCAAAATTAAAAAGGATATTGTGAGTATGAAGCTGAGGGTCTCCGTTTCTACTGAAATGATGAAAGAAAGTAGCAAACAGAGATTTTTCAAGGCCTACTTCTTTGATCTCTCCTTCTATCGATATTCTAGAGCGAAGATATTCTTTCTCAACCGTTTGAATTAAAACTTTTGTGGCCTTCTCAAAGGCCTCGATAATTTTTGGATCATATAGGGCCATAATCGAAACTGATTTTGGCGCGGAAAATGTTAAATCGAGGCCTCCTCGCCTATTTTTATCATCGGCATTTAGAACAAGCTTTCCCCCATCAATACCAAACCCACGAATAAATAAATCAATAAGCTCTTTCGTTACACTCTTACCATCAATGAGAAAATCGTTGGCAATTTTTCCGCTGAAGAATGATCTATCGCCTTCGCCTAAGTAATACTCCCCCGCTCCACTTAAATAATAATCCGTGGCCTCAGAATTTCCATTAACGTTAGATAGAGTTAGCATCTACCGCCACCATTGCCATTGGCCAAGCTAAATTTATTAATTTTCATTAATTTCTCATTCCTGATTATAAAAATTTCACTTTTAAAAAAACATAACATGAAAAACAGCAGAAATTTTTTAGTCCTAAAAAAAGTGTCCGGCAGGCCGTCCGTTGGAAAAATTTGTTTTTTTAAGAATGTTTAAGTTGATGTTTTTTTTAAAACAGTCTGTCCGCCAGACTGTCCGGCGATGAAAAAACACACTGCTTTTATCGGTATTTCACGTTTGCAATTGTGCAACCGCCTACGTTAGAAGGATTTGTCAAAAAAACAAAGGTTGGAAAATGAAAATTTCAAAAATTGCTCTCTGTTGCCTAATCACTACTTCATTTTGCTTTACAAATGACCCCTCGGTGCAAATGAGTAATGGTGGAGAAGATGGTGGCGGCGCAAGCCTTTATCGAATCAACGGAGGCGGTGGCACAGGTTCTGGAGATTTTACATTAGCAAAGCTAAACTTCGGCGACGGTTCAGGTGGTGGCAAACTTGCTGGTGAAGGGAGCGGTGGTTTTAAAATTTAATTTTTAGTAGTGATGTCGGCCGTTAGAGCAGTTTATCGCTTAAAAGAAATAGGCCACTATCTTTTACCATCAATCATCGATAATAAATTTTGCCAAACATAACAATCTTGACAAAAACGGTTCGACAGCAAACATCCTCTCTTTAAAAAAAGAGATGCATAACAATTTTTAAAAAATAATTTAAAAGCACCGTTTTTTTATTGATTTTTATTGTATCTTGCCTAATAATTTTTAAAAGGTTACCTTGTTTTCGTTAGTAAAAGAAAAAGATCATTTTAATAATAACGGAGTACAGTATGAATTCATTAACAACAGAACTAACGGTGAAAAACTCTGACTTGCGTGATTTTTTAAAAATGTCAGGCCCTTCGCTTTATGAGATTTGTAAAAAACTTGATGTAAATCTTGTTAGTTCCCCAAATAATGCAAAAAATAAAAACATTGAAGGCAGTGAAGTTCGAAGAATACTTGAGTCGCGCGGTTACTCATTCCCAAAACAAGCTAAAACTATTGTTTGTGGAATAAATAAAGGTGGAGCTGGTAAGACAACAACAACATTCTACCTAGCTCAAAGACTATCTTCCCTCGGGGCCCGAGTCTTAGTAATAGATGGAGATCCTCAAGGAAACCTCACATTGGCATTTAATTTAGAAAAATACGGCATTGATATCGATGAGGGCACTAATGTACTTATTGATATTTTAAAAGGTAACACGGCCCTCCAAGAGGCCCTTATACCTGTGACTCCTCTTCTTCATCTTTTGCCATCCACACCAATGAACAGCCAAACTGATAGCTACCTCAGAGATAAAGTAAAAAATCTATCAGCACCAATGAAAAGTATTTTCAAAGACGTTATATCTGAATATGACTATATTCTGATTGATACTGCTCCTACCTTTGGTGTCACAAATACTGCTTTTTTTGCATGCGCTGATTTAGTCATACTTCCTGTTAATCCAGATAAATTTAGCCCCATGAGCCTTAAGCAAACACTAGGCGAGCTTAATGACATCAGTTCAGCTTTTGGTTTAACTTTTGAGAAAAAAATTCTCTATACAAAACATGATAGACGAGAAAATCTGTCGGCCGATACTTTCAAAATGTTTTTTAGCTCCTATCCAGAAATGATGTTCAATACTGTTATAGGTGTTTCTGCCGATGCTAAAAACACAATTGTTAAGGGCGAATATCTTTTTGAAAAGAAAAGCTCTATTAAGGACGATTTTGATAGCCTCACAATTGAAATAATGAATCTCAACTCTGTTGCAAATAAGAAAAGTCTTCAATAGAAAAGTTGCCAAGGGGTGATATATGCCGAGCGCATCAGAACTTGCTTCAAGCATACAAAAAAAAGAAAATGCGTTTGTTTTAAAAAAGACAAAACGATTACCTGAGGAATCTCGCCCATGGAAGCAACACCTCTATGAAAACAAATTATTAGAAACTGGGCCTGTTTTAGCAACTCAACCTGTTTTAGCAACTCAACCTGTTTTAGAAATTCAACCTGTTTTAGAAACTCAACCTGTTTTAGAAATTCAACCTGTTTTAGAAACTCAACCTGTTTTAGAAACTCAACCTGTTTTAGAAACTCAACCTGTTTTAGAAACTCAGCCTGTTTTAGAAACTCAACCTGTTTTAGAAACTCAGCCTGTTTTAGAAACTCAACCTGTTTTAGAAACTCAGCCTGTTTTAGAAACTCAGCCTGTTTTAGAAACTCAACCTGTTTTAGAAACTCAACCTGTTTTAGAAACTCAGCCTGTTTTAGAAACTCAGCCTGTTTTAGAAACTCAACCTGTTTTAGAAACTCGGCCTGTTTTAGAAACTCGGCCGATTGTTTTAAAAAAGAAAATTTCGGCAAATGAGAAGAGAAAGTTACCGACCTTTGATTTTATGGATCTCATGCAAAAATTAAATTCAGACCAAAGGAAAATACTTAGTCTTATTTGCAAAGAAACTAAAAATGGCCAATTTGATAACGTCAAAATACCCAGAACTGTTTTTGCTGAATCTAAACACCCACAAAAAATTGATATGTCTTGCTTTGGAGACAATCTTGCCACTCTAATTGAACTCAAGGTTATTTCTGAAACAAAACTCAAAACGAGATATGGCCTCAGCAATCACTACTCCCTTCTTTTAATACTCCAATAAGTGCATGATATTAATAGCATAACTAGGTAGCTCTTTACTCACTAGTCATTAACTCATGTGTTATTTACCCATCAGTAATTAACTAGCCAGTCATTAACTAATCAGTGATCCACTTGTTAGTCATTAACTTATCAGTAATCAACCAACCAGTTATTTACTTAGTAGTTATCAACTTATTAGTTAGTAACTAGCTAGCCGGCAACCAACTAGTTACTAACTAATAAGTTGCCTACTGACCAGTAATCAACTCAGCAGTAAACAACTAACTAGGCATCAACTAATTGGTCATTAACTAATACGTAATTAACTCAGTAGTTATCAACCAATTAGTTTTTTACCAACCAGTAATTAACTAACTAGTCATTGACCCATTAGTTAATTACTCAGTAGTTTTTTGCTCAGTGGTTAATGACTAGTGAGTTGATTACCAATGAGTTATCAACTCACTAGTCATTGACTCATTAGTTATTAACTCGTTAGACATTAACTCATCAGCTTCTTACTAATGAGTTGTTGACTCGGTGGCCATTTACTCATTAGTAAGCAACTTAGTGGCCATCAACTTATTGGTTAATTAGGCCCTAGTTAAAAATAAAAAATCCACGATGATTGAAACAAATCAAAAAGCGTGGAGTATTGTATGAAATATTTCTTTAAAGGCAGCACAGCACTCAGAAAAACGATCATACCTGCACACAAACTAGGTGTGAGCGAAATAGTAATCCTGACGTATCTTGAGCGACTTCTGCATGACAGGATGGGCGTAGCTATATCGAATGCCAAGATAGCACAAAGAAATAACCTTAGCCTCAGAACAGTTCAAACCTCAATACAGTCGCTCCTTGAAAAAAAACTAATCGCTCGCGAAAGAGAAGGGGAGTACGAGGCCTACAAATACACTTTAACCTATACCATGGAAAAACTCTTTGATCGGGTACTCAAAACGATTGCACCCAACGAAGAAAATACAAAAAAAAATATTAACAAAGACTTCTTTAAAGCAAATCCATACCTAAGAGACCATGTTATTGAAGAAAAAAAATTAACACCAAAAGAAACTGTTGTCCTCACATATCTTGAATTTTTAATCATTTCATCCAATAAAAAACTTACCCAAATTTCGCACCAAGAAATTGCAAAAAAAAATGGTATGAGTATCCCAACAGCAAAAAAAGCAATTGATGAACTACTCAATAAAAACCTTATCGAAAAATTCAAAGTGAACAACGGGGAAGCCGCAGCATATTGCCTCCTATTGCAAAACCCATCAGAAAAAGATCCATTAAAAAATAAAAAAAATGAAACAAGAAATCACATTGAACAACAAAAAACAGCTTCACGATTAGAACTTTTCGACCTTAAAAATCTTACTGAACTTGGCTTTAAACAATGCCACTTTCAAAATATCCTCGCCCACACGCACTTAAATAAATGCCAAATTCAAAATTCAATTAATGCCTTTTCTTATGATATTAAACTAGGTGCTATAAAATGCAAAAAAGGGCACGTGGCCTATTTAATTGGAGTATTAAAAAAAGGCAAAATCTGGAACCAAAGAAAAGCAACAATAACACCAATCGAACCAAAATCAAAAGACGTTAAAAAACACAAGGAAATTAAAGAAGGGATACGACTTCTTAAAAGCCTCGATCAAAAACGAACAAAATTAACATGGCTTAACGCCTCTCACGAACAATACATCAATAAAGCTCGAAATCACTTTCAAGACATCGAGAAATCTGAACTAGGTATTTGCTTAAGTCTTACATCAAACGAAAAGACTACGGCTATTTATGGACTTGCAGAAACCATTTTTAAAAATGATTTAAAAAAACAAATTGATTTAGGAGAAGGGGAACTCAACATTATTTGGAAAACAGCAACTCCACTAAAAATTGCAAAACTTAGAATTTAAAATCTTCTTCCAACGCCAACTCTTAATAAGTTCAGTGCTTTTAAATAAATTTTTTCAAGAGTTGGGACCCTTGAATTCGCTACGCGAATTACTGCGGGTTATTTTTAAAATCCAAAATTTAGGAAAGCAAAATAAACAAGGAAACCAAAGCGTGTAAGGAGCTAATTGTGCCGTGGTTTCCTTGAATGATTAAAGAAATCTCAGTTTACAATGAGCTTATTTAAAACGTCACTAAAAAAAGATAAAAGAAGAAATCAAGCATTAACTTGCATGTTCTAGCCCTTCGCGTTAAAACTTTAAAAGAAACTAAATGACCTTTAGAGGAGAAATTATCATGACTAAAAAAATTGTTAAAAAAGCAGCGTCAAAATCATCAACAAAGAAAACAACACCCAAAAAAACTGCTCCAAAAAAAGTAGTGAAAACAGTAAAAAAAGTTACCGCAACTAAAAAAACAACTTCACCTAAAGTAAAAACAGCAAAGAAAACAAAAGTTAAAAAAACACCTAATGCAGCTTTCATGAAGGCCCTAACACCTTCTGAGACACTTGCTTCTGTAATTGGTTCTTCGGCCATTCCTCGAACTGAAGTTGTGAAAAAAATGTGGGCCTACATCAAGAAAAATGACCTTCAGGATAAGACAAACAAAAGAAATATAAATGCCGATGAAAAATTGAAGCCTATTTTTGGGAAGGCGCAAATAACGATGTTTGAGCTTGCAAAATGCCTAACAAAACATTTGAAATAATTTTTAAAGATTTAATTTTTTTCAAAGACCCTGCTTTTTAGCGGGGTTTTTTCTTATATTAAAAACTTTTTCATTCTTTATTTTCTTAACGGACAAGTTGCCGGACAGACCTTTCTAAAAAAATCATCACCTTAAAGATTCTTGTAAAGACAATTTTTTTCCATCGGACGGCCTAGCGGACACTTTCTTTCAGTGTAAAATTTCTTAGTCATTTTCCGTGTTATTGTGTCCTTCAAAAAATAAGAAGGAGCGACAAAAATGGACCACGCCCAAGAAACTCAAGCCAAAAAATATCACACGAAAATTTCAATTGACTGTTCCGATTGCACAGAACTTTCTGATAATTTACAGGAAATTTTTTTAAAAATTAACAACACTGTTTTTTCAAAAAGCAAAATAAGCAAAGCAAAAATTTTAAATTACGCTCTGTCTAAAATCAAAGAAACGGACATCAAAAAAATTCAAGACGATTCCCTCTTGGCCTTAAAAGAAAAAGCAAAACTTCTTTGTGATCAATACAACAAGGAAAATGGAACCACTTACAGCTTTGAAGAATTCGCAGCAATTCGACTCACAAACAATCATTAAGGCGCTCCATGGCCGCTGGGCCATCAAATACACAGACAAATAAAATACAACAGGAAGAAAATGCAAAAAAAAAAATTCCTAAAATAAAATTACTACACCCTACGCAAGAGCGTGGTGTTAGCGCAGATTAATACAATGTAATGCGAGATCAATACAACATCGGGCCATCTGTAATACAGGACTAATACAAATAATTTTTAAACCCTGAGGTAATAAATGGAAATAGAAAACGAATCAGAAACACAAATAGTCTTTAGAGTTTCAGAAAAAGAGAAAAATCTTTTAAAAGATCGCGCAAAAAAAAACGATCTCAACATCAGTCAATTCGTTAGGAAAAAAACTTTTGGCGAAAATTCTGATATCCATTTTTTTGAAAACGACATCAAAGAGCTTCATATCGAGATGCAGAAAATTTCCAATGAGTTACACCAAAAATCAATTTTATTACACCAAGAAACTGAAAAACGAATATCTGAAAACGCCACTCTTGTGCATACAAAATTGAAAATTCTGCAACAAAAAATCGACGAAGTGAATATCATTTCCAAGTTTGCAAGCGACGCAATTTTTCGAATTTGGTTCACGGTGAGATCGACCTATTACATTCTTGTGGAGCTATCAAACAAGCTTCTCAAAGAAGAAAAATTACCGACTAATTTACTTATTACCCCTACAAAAGGTGAAGAATTTGTGACAATTCAAACACAGAAATTGGAGAAACAGTTGGCCGAAAGAAGGGGGCTCTGCTGAGTTCTCTATTTCTCAATAATAGTGAGTGCGATTTTACTTTTTCTGTATCATAAAAAGAGGAATTTTTAGTATGCCAATAGACAGACAACGTGACCAATCGTTCAAGGGTTTTGAAGCTTTTTGGTCAGACCTCAGAATGAAAGCAAAAATGTCGCTCTATGTTTCTTACTTCGTTTTGATGGTTCAGACCGCATCAAACGTGGCGTATTTTTTGCTGATGGATGAAGCCTTCGTAGGTTCGAAAATGATATTTTTAAAATTTTGGATAGCAAAAATGCTCAAGGTCATTCCTTTTATTTGTGATTTAAAGATATTCAGTTTTTTAAATTACAATATCTCCGCGGCGAAATATGTGAAGGTCTTTACCATTAACGCTGATTGGTATTTTTATAAATTGGTCTATTTTTTTTCATGGTCTTTTATATCTTGGCTCCTTGTTCCTATTATTTACTGCTATTTTCAGAGACGCACTAAAAACATGATTGAGGAAGAGTATCTCAAGGGGGCAGTGGTTCTTCCTGATAATATTTTTACTAAGAAAATCAAAAAGAAGAAGACGAATATTGTCATTAATAAATACCTGTCAATTCCATTTGAGTGTGAGAACCGTCATGTCTTGGCGATAGGTAAGCCTGGTTCTGGTAAGACCCAACTCATTTCTCGTGCTATCGAAAATGTCATAAAAAGAAATGAAAAAGCGATCATCTATGACTTGAAAGGTGACTATGTATCCGAGTTTTTCAACCCCGATACTGATATTCTTTTAAACCCTCTTGATGTTCGATCAGTTGGTTGGTGTCCACTCAATGAGGTTGATTCTGTCACTAACATTGAGGCCATTTGTTTATCTATGATCCCGATAAAACCTACTCAGGCCGACTCGTTTTGGGACAATGCGGCCCGTGATGTGTTGTTTTCAATATTACTTTTTTGTTGGAAAAATAATTTAAAAACCAATACTGAAATTCATAAACAAACAATTCTTTCTCGTGATGAATTAGTGGTAAATTTTAAAAAAACTGAAGGGTGTGATCGAGGCCTAAGGCCACTTGATGAATCGAAAGTTGCTTCAAGTGTACTTTCCTGTCTCGCTCAATACGTAAAATGTTTTGAGTATGCCCGTTATGCGGAAGGTGATTTTTCTATTAGAAAGTGGATTAATAATCCTTCTATTAAGGGTCGAATCTTTTTAGTCAACTATGCTGAATTGGGGGCCGTGATGAGGCCCCTGCTGTCTTTATTCATCGACCTAATGGCCAATAGAGTGCTGATGTTATCGCAAGATAGTAGTAGAAGAATTTTCTTTTTCCTAGACGAGTTTGGAACGTTGCAGATGCTGGGAAATATTTTAAATCTTCTCAAACTTGCACGATCATATGGTGGTTCTTTATGGATTGGTGTTCAAGATTTTGGGCAAATTGAGCAAATCTATGGGCCAAATAACCGACAAACAATAGTGAATGCGTGCGGCAATAATTTTATTTACGGTGTTGACGATTCAACGACAGCGCAGACTTTGGCAAATAGAATCGGTGAGAGGATGTTACATGAAGTAGGGGAGGGCGTGTCGTTTGGAGTGATGGATAATAGGGAGGGGAGATCGATTTCAGAAAAGAAAAGTAAAGAAATTGTTGTGATGCCTTCCGAAATTATGGGGCTTGCTGATCTTGAGTTTTTTGCAAAATTTGCGTCTTGGCCTGAGTTCACAAAATCGAAAATGGAGTATAAAAAGTTCAAAATAGTCACCGAATCGTTCATCGAAAAAAAACTTCCAGAACGTGTTCCGGTGCAGGAAAAAGTTGAAATTTCTTCTGCGAAAACAGATAATGACAATATTGAAAATCCAAAAGAAGAAGATGAAAAAGATATTATGGTCAATCAGGACACTGGTGAAATAAGCTGGTAATAATTTCAGAAATCACTTCATCTTATTTCA
>Ga0247844_1001205_pt1 | contig 49582 bp, 45 predicted proteins | sample LaCtaG_FD_192421 | JGI IMG/M metagenome (GOLD analysis project Ga0247844, IMG submission 192421) | Freshwater microbial communities from meromictic Lake La Cruz, Castile-La Mancha, Spain - LaCruzMarch201714.5m_1 | ecosystem: Environmental > Aquatic > Freshwater > Lake | place: Spain: Castile-La... | reverse complement strand
ATACATAGCGCTGCGAATTTAAACACCCGGGGTGCCCCATAGTCCAATGGCAGAGACAGATGGAGCGCGAGCTTTGCTCGAGCGCAGATGCTCTGGGCTGAGATTTATCGAGGATCAGAGCATCGCCTTGGAATCCTTCGGCAATATGTATTAATTGTGTATGAGTTTGGAATTCATACACCTTGAGTTATCTCGAATCAGTGCCATAATTTACGCACGAAGATAACTAGATGAACCGCATAACGTGCCCCCAATCGGACTCGAACCGATACTGGAAGGATTTTAAGTCCTCTGTCTCTGCCATTGGACTACGGGGGCCAATGCGGATGCGCAGTCTACTATGCGAAAAGTTAGTTAATGCCCGCGAATTTGGCTGCTTTCTTCAGCACTGAATCGAGCATCTGCTTAGTGAGTTTGCCGGTAAATGTGTTCTGCTGACTCGGATGGTAACTACCAATAATCAAGTAATTGATGTTCTCATATGAATACTTAATGGTGGCTCCATGTCCAAACTTAGTTGTTGGTATCTCATGTCCCTGCGCCTTTAATGATTTGATAAGAACTTGCCAGCCAAAGCTTCCAAGTGCGACAAAGGAACGCACTGTCGGTGCAATCAGCTTGAGTTCGTTTTCAAAGTAAGGCGCGCATGTATCGCGCTCTACGGTAGTCGGTTTATTTTCTGGCGGCGCACACCGTACAGCCATAGAGATTCGAGTCTCTGTAAGTTCTTGGCCATCATCGCGTGCAGTTGATGTGGCAATCTTGGCAATGCCGATTCGGTGTAGTGACCCGTAGAGCCAATCACCCGATGAATCGCCAGTGAAAATTCGCCCAGTGCGATTTGCACCATGTGCACCCGGTGCTAATCCAACAATGAGCATCTTAGGTTTTGCGGAACCAAAACCTGGAACTGCCTTGCCCCAATATTTTTCGTTTTCATATGATTTACGTTTGGTTACTGCTACTTCTTCTCGCCACTCAACTAGCCGTGGACATTTGTGGCACTTAACAATTGCCTGATCGAGCAGTTCGATCGACTTATACAAGTGACCAAGCCATTCCATCGAGGATGTCAGATTCGGATGCAACAAATTCAGTTGCCCCGGTTGCGAGCATTATGCGCGATAGAACCAGGGAACCAGCTCCAATTACATCGACGCGACCTGGGTGCATATATCCCAGCGCCTCACGGTCTTCGCGCTTCATTGATAAGAATGATTTAGATGCAGCGTGAACTTTTTCAGCAGAAATTCGAGAAAGATGAATGGCATACCTGTCATAGCTATTAAGTTCTAGGGCGGCAGCTGCGACGGTGGTTGCAGTCCCTGCTACAGCGATTAGGGTTTTCGACTGAGTAATAGGAACGATCTTGGCCGCTTGCGCAATTGCCTCATCGATATCTTCAATTGCCGCAGCTATTTGACCTGGGTCAGCATCGCCACCAGTGAAGTGACGTTCAGTCATTCGAACGCAACCAATGTTCATACTCTTGGCAAATTCCACATCGGTGGTTCCAAAAACAAACTCAGTTGATCCCCCACCGATATCAATGACAAGAAATGGTCCATCGGTTGCTGGAAAATCGCGCGTTGCTCCTTGAAATGAAAGCGCTGCTTCTACTTCTCCTGGGATCACTTCCGGGGCAATACCAAGACGTGTCTTCACGCCATCGATAAAGAGGTCTCGGTTAGTTGCGTCGCGGGTGGCGCTGGTGGCGCAGAAGCGAATCTTTTCCACGCCGCGCTTTGCAATTTCGATGGCGAATTTATCTACTGCAACAAGTGTGCGAACAATTGCATCTGGGTGAAATTGCCCTGTCTTATCTACACCTTGACCAAGACGAACAATTTCCATCTCGCGCTGAATCTCGCGAAAGTTCGCGCCGTCGATATCAGCAATTAGTAAACGAATTGAGTTTGTTCCACAATCAATAGCTGCTACTCGCATGACAAGTGCTTCCACCATTCGGGAAGTTCAGCGAGGGCTTCATCGCCGAGCGGATTTACGCCAGGCCCAGCTGAAAGTGAATGAGCAATGAGTGAGTGCAGGCACTTCACCCGGTTGGGCATTCCTCCCGCAGATACATTTTCAACTTCTGGAACATCCATCTGTAGTGCAGAACGAGCTGCAATGTAATCATCGTGCGCCGCTGCATATTCGCCAGCTAAGACAGCGTCGGTTTCAAGACGTGCTTGCATCGCACCCATCATTCCGGTTGTTTCCAGCGTTGAAATCGCTGCGGTAAGACGCGGGCAGGTTGCGTAATAGAAAGTTGGAAATGGTTCGCCGTCACTCAACCGCGGTGGAGTTTCGACCACGGCCGGTTTTCCGCAGGGGCAACGATAGGCAATGGCGTGCACATCACGAGGTGTGCGTCCTAATTGATTTTCAATTACAGCCAGATCTGCATCCGTTGGAATTCGACTTTCAATACTCACGCTCTGCCTGCTTCAGTAATTGAGGCAATCATCCGGGTGTACCAAGGCTGGCCTTCTGGCAAGTTGCTCACAACATCGGTCTGCGCAGGTTGATCAGAATCTTCTCCATCTGTACCGGTAACGATGTATTGACGTTCACCAGGAAGCACAAAGTGCAATCTTTCACGTGCTTGTGATTTCACGTATTCCGGATCTTGCCAGAGCAGCAATTCTTGCCGTGCTTTAGCAAGGGCTGAGTTATCACTCTTGAGTTGCGACTCAAGTGCGCTAATTTGCGCACGTTGCACAAAGTAGTTCTTGATAGGTGGTGCCAGGAAAAGTGCCAACATAAAAAAGATGGCAGATACGGCTAACAACCGCCCAGATCCTTGCTGGCGATTGAAATTAAGGTTCCGCGAACGGTAACCCTGCTTTCGCCCTCCAGAACTAGATCTGCGCGCCATTTATATCTTTATCCCTGAAAGCGTGGAAAAGCTTGGCGGCCGGCATAGACCGCACCATCAGAAAGTTCTTCTTCAATGCGAAGAAGTTGGTTGTACTTAGCAACGCGCTCGGTGCGAGATGGCGCTCCTGTCTTAATTTGGCCACAGTTTGTGGCAACCGCTAAATCAGCAATTGTGGTGTCTTCAGTTTCACCTGAACGGTGAGACATCATGCTGCGGTAGTTGGCGCGATGTGCAAGATCTACAGCGTCTAGTGTCTCGGTGAGAGTTCCGATCTGATTTACCTTCACAAGTAGTGCGTTTGCGGTATTTGTCTCAATTCCCTTTGCAAGGCGCACTGGATTAGTAACAAATAGATCGTCTCCCACAATCTGAATCTTTGAGCCAAGTGATGAAGTCATTGACTTCCAGCCGGCCCAATCTTCTTCATTGAGTGGGTCTTCGATAGAAACAATTGGGTAGGCACTAACAAGCTCTGCGTAGTAGGCAATCATTTCATCGGATGTGCGAAGTGAGCCCTCGAACTTATACTTGCCGTTCTCGTGGAACTCGGTTGCCGCAACATCCATCGCCAGCGCAATATCTTTGCCTGGCTTAAATCCTGCTGCTGTAATTGCCTCAATGATGAGATCGAGTGCCGCGCGATTGCTTTCGAGGTTTGGTGCAAATCCACCTTCGTCGCCGACAGATGTAGCCAAGCCACGCTTTTTAAGGACAGCTTTGAGTGCGTGATAAATCTCGGCGCCCCAGCGAAGTGATTCGCGGAATGTTTCAGCACCAATTGGCGCAATCATAAATTCTTGAATATCAACGTTGGTATCAGCGTGTGCGCCACCATTGAGAATGTTCATCATTGGTACTGGGAGAACGTGGGCATTTGGTCCGCCTACGTAACGAAAGAGTGAGAGATTTGAAGATTCTGCGGAGGCTTTTGCTATAGCAAGTGAAACTCCAAGAATTGAATTTGCACCGAGGCGTGACTTGTTGGGAGTTCCATCGAGAGCGATCATTTCAGAATCAATCAGGCGCTGATCTTGTGAGTCATAGCCTTCAATTTCAGGAGCAATTTCATTGTTAACAAAATCAATCGCGTTGAGAACACCTTTGCCAAGGTAACGCTTCTTATCGCCATCACGCAGTTCTGCTGCCTCGAATGCGCCGGTAGATGCGCCACTTGGGACAGCTGCGCGTGCTTGAGTTCCATCTTCGAGTTGGACCTCTACTTCAACAGTTGGGTTTCCGCGCGAATCAAGAATTTCACGAGCGCCGATTGCTTCGATAATTGCCATGTGGTGTCTCCTGTTATGAGAAATGTGTCGAAATAGCGCTCGACGTTGAGGGCAGGTGCTAATCCTATCGCGGCCACAGCAGTGCTACTTATTCGCCGATTGCTCCTTGACCAGAATTTCGGCAATCATCTTGCGAGCCTGGGCACGTAAGGCGTTTTCCGGATCGATGCCGTTGGCATGAGCCCAACCAATAACTGAGGCAAGTGCTTGGCCAACCGAGCTTTCATTCACCTGTTGTTCACCGGCATATGTCGGGATCTCTAACTCCACTCCATATTTTTCAGCACGATAAAAAATTTTTGAAACTAGTGGCAGTGCAGGTTGTGACATAGCAATGCCATCGATTGCTGATGTGCGCCCCTTTTCTTTTGCCTTAATTTCTTCCCAGTTATCAATAATTTCTTCGGTCCCACTGACTTCGAGATTGTCAAAAACATGTGGGTGGCGGCCGATTAATTTATCTGCAATCGCCCGTGCAACATCTTCAATCGAAAATGGATCGGTTGGATGGTCCTGTGCGATGCGAGAATGAAAATAGACCTGAAGCAACACATCACCGAGCTCTTCGCGCATGCCCGCGCGGTCATCAGTTTCAATCGCATCAATAAACTCATACGACTCTTCGAGTAGGTACTTGATCAGAGATTGGTGTGTTTGTTCGGCATCCCATGGGCAACCCCCTGGTGAACGCAGGCGGTCCATTACCTCAACTAAGCGTTGAAGTTCTGACATAACTTTAGGGGTTACTTCGTTGAGGGAACTACTGCTGAACCTGCAGAATCTTCCGGAACTAAATCTCCAGCTGCGTTATCCCATACGCCATAGCGAGGATTTACAGTGACCTTAAGTTGCTCAGCTTTCTTCTGCAAAAGTTCGCTGATTTTTGCCTGAACATCTGACTCAGCAACACCAGCCATAGCAAGAGCGCCCGCTAATTTATTGGAGATGATTGTGGCGCGCAGGTAACGCTCAAAATTAGAGGGAGCAATTTGGGCAGCGACTAAGTTCTTTGGAAGTTCAGATTCGCCACCAATTTGTTCATAAATACCATTGCGTGTGTTTTCAATTTCGGTTGTCGAGACTTCGATTTTCAACTCTTTTGCAATTTCATCAAATATTGATGTGAAGATTGTGAAGCGAAGCTGGCTTCGGTTCAGTGCGTTTCCAGTCTCGAGTTGTAACGCAGAAGTATCGATCTTTGTGCGCTCTGCTAAGAGCTCATCAACCTTAGATTGCGCTTGCACCTGTGAAATCGTGATGTCGCCAAATGAGGCAGCGCTATCTGCCTTTCCGCATCCGGTAAGAGCAACTGCTGATACCAGAGCGATTACGGTAAGTAACTTCTTCACGAGGTGCCCGCTTTCGTTAATTCTTCAAGGGACTTTCCAGCCCATTCCAGGAGAGAAGTATCCCCTATGACTGCCGAACCCTGCGCCGTCGGCGTCCACGCGGCAGCGCGCGGAATAGCAATCATCACCGTGCTCGACGCTGATTTATAGAGCGAGCCAGGGAAAAGTCGGTTGAGTCGCAGTTGCTTTGATTCAGGCAGAGCTAAAGGTGAAATGCGTAGGTACTTTCCAGCTGCCACAACTTCACGAACGCCCAGTGATTTTGCAAAGGCACGTAACTGAGCAACGCGAAGCAGCGAGATTGCTTCATCAGGAAGTTCACCAAAGCGATCAATGAGTTCTTCTCGGATAGATTGAACTTCAGCGTCGTTAGCAACATCGGCCAGACGTCGATAGAGATCAAGTCTGAGCCTTTCACCTGGAACATACACTTCGGATAAATGCGCATTGACTGGCAATTCCACCTTGCACTCGTGGTTCTTTTCTTCGCTCTCAATAAAGCCTGTTTTGTAATCGTTCACAGCTTCGCCGACCATCCGCATATATAAATCGAACCCGACATCTGCTATGTGTCCCGATTGTTCGCCTCCGAGAAGATTTCCAGCGCCGCGAATCTCAAGGTCTTTTAGAGCTACCCGCATACCAGAACCAAGATCTGTATTTGTTGCAATCGTTTTCAATCTATCTAACGCAATTTCTGAAAGTGGCTGATCTGGCGGGTAGAGGAAATATGCATATGCTCGTTCGCGCCCGCGTCCAACTCGTCCGCGCAATTGATGAAGTTGCGAAAGACCAAAGTTTTCAGATCGTTCGACAATCAGAGTATTGGCATTGGCAATATCTAACCCGCTCTCGACAATTGTGGTGCAGACCAAAATATCAAAGTCACGATTCCAGAAGGCGAGAATCACATCTTCTAATTGACCTTCGCTCATCTGACCGTGTGCAATCCTGATACGCGCTTCTGGAACTAACTCATGTAATTTCGCCGCCGCCCGGTCGATAGATTCGACTCTATTGTGGATGTAGAAAATTTGGCCATCGCGTAATAGTTCGCGGTGAATTGCCGCCTTAATTTGCGCATCTTCTGCGGGTCCGACGTAGGTGAGAATTGGATGACGTTCTTCTGGTGGCGTTGTGATTGTGGACATCTCGCGGATTCCAGTCACAGCCATCTCTAGTGTGCGAGGGATAGGTGTTGCGGACATCGCTAAAACATCGACAGTTGTGCGCATTTTCTTTAGCGATTCTTTTTGCTCTACCCCGAAACGTTGTTCTTCATCAACAATCACAAGTCCCAGATCTTTAAATTGAACATCGCTCGAAAGAATGCGATGCGTACCCACAACAACATCGATAGATCCAGCTGCAAGATTTGCCAAGATTTCCTTGCCCTCTTTAGCTGTGTTAAATCGAGAAAGCCCAGCTACTTTGATTGGGAAACCGGCGTAACGTTCGGCAAAGGTCTTTGAATGTTGCTGCACGAGCAACGTTGTCGGAACTAACACCGCGACCTGCTTACCATCTTGCACCGCTTTAAATGCGGCACGTATCGCAATCTCAGTCTTTCCATAGCCAACATCGCCACAGATGATGCGGTCCATTGGATACGGTCGTTCCATATCTCGCTTCACATCTTCAATCGTTGAAAGTTGATCTGGAGTTTCAATGTAAGAGAAGGCATCTTCTAGCTCTCGCTGCCATGGCGTATCCGGAGAGAATGCATATCCTGGTGCACTTGTTCGTGCTGCATATAGCCGAATAAGTTCGCCAGCAATCTGACGTACCGCTTTTCGTGCGCGGCCCTTTGCCTTCTGCCACTCGCCACTACCAATTCGATGCACTGTCGGAGTTTCACCGCCAACATACTTACTAATCTGCTCCAGCGTATCTGTGGGTACAAAGATTCTGTCCCCTGGTTGGCCGCGCTTTGCCGAGGCGTACTCAATTACTAAATATTCACGCGTGACATCTGCAACGGTCCGTTGCACTAGTTCGATGTATCTACCGATTCCATGTTGTTCATGTACAACAAAATCTCCGGCACGAAGTTCTAACGGATCAATTGCCTGCTTGCGCTTTGATGGCATGCGCGCACCATCTTTAGTGCTGGTCTTGCTACCTGATAAATCACGTTCAGAGATAAAGAGAAGCTCGCTCTGGCTACTTGAAAATCCGTAACCCATCACTGATTGCGTGATGTGAATTGCACCTTTCGTCGGTTGTGCCAGAAGCTCGGAGACCATCTGCACCGGTAAATCAGCGCCGCGAAAAATTCCGGCATAGCGTTCTGCCATTCCATGCCCGGGAGTCGAGAAGATAACGGTGTGGTGATTTTCTAACGCAGTGCGCAGTAATTCGCAGAGCGCCTCAACGTTGCCGCGCATGGGCTCAATCGGAGAAAAATCCAAGAACACTGCGCGGGTATCGAGATCGCTCCCAAATGGGTTAAGGCAATGTGTCGGGATTCCTAATCGGTTGATTTCGGCCTGCAATTGGGCCCAATCTAAGAATGTCACCTGTTCTACGGGTAGCGGCGCGCTGGCACCCAGGGCAGCGTTGGACCACGAGGCAGCTAAGAATTCTGCATTGGTCTCAATTAGATCAGATGTTCGAGACTTGATTCTTTCTTCATCTAAGAAATAGATCTGTACTTTTTGCGGTAATCGATCCAGAATTGTTTCAAAGTTTTCAGTCAGTAGTGGAATCAGTGATTCCATTCCTTCGACGATGGTTCCCTGAGCAATTTTATCGAGAATCTCAATTGCCGATGGGTATCGATCTTTCAAAGACTCTGCGCGTACCCGAATCTCATTTGTAAGTAAAAGTTCTCGACATGGCAAGATAGAAAGTTTTCCAACGACCGACGATGTAGTTCTTTGATCTGAAACGTCAAAGTAAGACAACTCTTCAATTTCATCACCAAAGAAATCGATTCGTACTGGGTGTGCTGCCAGCGGCAGAAAGATGTCCACGATTCCACCTCGTACCGCGAATTCACCGCGTTTTTCGACAAGATCTGTTCGCGTAAATGAAAGTGAGGTTAGGTGTGTTGCTAAATCGGTCAGAGCTATTTCTTGCCCGATTTCAAGAGTCCACATTGGTGTCTTTGCGAGATCGGCAATAAATCGATGAATCACTGCGCGAATCGGCGCGACCACTATTGGATTCACTTCTGCTTCGTTCAATGAATAGAGCGTAGAAATGCGCTTGGCCACAGTGTCACTGCGCGGGCTCAACCTTTCGTGAGGCAGCGTCTCCCAGGCCGGGAATTCGTAGACATTTGCGTGCAAAGATTTCAATTCATCGACGAGATCTTCCGCCGCTTTACTCGAACTTGTGATGACAAGCAGTGGCTTGCTTGCCGCTTTCATCGCTAGCAAGAAGGGATACGTCGGCGATGGCGCGATAATTTTTTCTGACGTTGTAATCGCCTGGGTCACTTCATCGTCGCGCTGCAGTAACTGCACTAATCCACGCATTCGACCCTCCTCACCAAGAACGTACTTGCGGGTAAACGCCACAAGGCCCCGCTTCCAAAAAGAAGGGGGCTACTAATTACAGTCTAGCGATGACTAGATGTATGTGAGAATTCTCCAATGACCAGCGAATCAAAGGCCACCGCCAAGAACTTGGTCGCATCAGATGATGCCACTCTTCGCGCAGATGTCCGCCATTTAGGAGATCTCCTCGGTCAATCCCTGGTTCGCCAAGAAGGTCCGGAACTACTCGAACTTGTCGAAAGTGTTCGAAAGAGCGTTCGTGAAGGTGGCGGCGTTGAGATTCTCGAAAAACTATCGGTAGAAGATTCCGTGCAACTAGTACGGGCCTTTAGTACTTACTTCAATCTTGCAAATGTTGCCGAGCAGGTTCACAGATCTCGCGTGCTGGCCGAGGTGCGCGCTGAAGGTGGTTCTTGGATTACGCGTGCAATCGACAAGATTGAAGATGCGATTGATAATCCGGTAGCGGGCCACGAAATTTCTCATGAAGATCTTGTCAAATGGATTAGTGAATTAGATGTGCGACCTGTCTTTACCGCTCATCCCACTGAAGCGGCCCGCCGTTCCATCTTAAGTAAGTTAGGCGAAATTGCTTCACTTCTTGATTCACCACAAGGTGTTACACAAGATGAGCGCTTAGCTGAAACTGTAGATCTGCTCTGGCAGACAGATGAGTTGCGACTAGACCGCCCTGAGCCACTTGATGAAGCGATGAATGCGCTGTATTACCTCGATGACCTTGCAACCAATACAGTTCCGGAAGTTCTCAACGACTTCGCACGCGAATTAAAGCGATTAGGGATTGAGTTGCCTGTCACTTCTAGGCCGCTGACATTTGGTACTTGGATTGGCGGCGACCGTGATGGAAATCCAAATATCACTCCCGCGATCACAGAAGATGCCGTAGTGCTTCAGGTTGGCCATGCAATTCGAACAACAATTGCGGCGATGAACAAATTGCGCCAAATGCTTTCAGTCTCTACCCGTATTGCTGGTGCTACGCCTGAACTCAGCGCTTCGGTCGAGAAAGATTTGGCGAACATCCCAGAATTTGAAGAGCGATTCTTGCGTCTAAACGTGCAAGAGCCGTATCGGTTAAAGGCCACCGCAATTGTGCATCGTCTTGTCTTTACTCGCGAACGTCATGCAAAGCGTGGCCAACATGTTCCCGGTCGTGACTACAAGGACACCGCAGAGCTGCTGGCTGATCTCACGCTAATGCGCGATTCTCTCTTTGCTCACCGAGGAGAACTGCTCGCAACTGGATTACTTGAACGCACAATTCGCACCGTTGCTGCTTTCGGTCTTACTCATGCAACCCTTGATATTCGTGAGCATTCTGATGCTCACCACAATGCGCTGAAGCAGATGATTGGTGGCAATTACGCTGAACTTTCACACACCGAAAAGTTTCCAATTCTGATGGCTCAGCTCGCATCTGCAACGCCGTTAGATTCTTCCAAGCTCGATGCCGCAGGTGCCAAAACTCTCAATACCTTTGTAGCAATCGAAGATTTGATATCCCGCTTTGGTCCTGAAGTCATTGACACTTACATTGTCTCAATGACTAAGGGCGCTGATGATCTCATCGCTGCAACTGTCTTGGGTAAGCAAGCTGGCCTTGTCGATATTGATAAGAAGATAGCCAAGATTGGTTTTGCTCCACTTCTTGAAACAGTTGCCGAACTACGCGCAGCCGGTGAAATCCTTGAAACGTTGCTAGCTAATCCCACTTATCGCACCTTGGTTGCATTACGTGGAGATGTGCAAGAAGTGATGCTCGGATACTCAGATTCAAATAAAGATGCTGGAATTGCAACATCACAGTGGGAGATTCACCGCGCTCAGCGAACACTTCGCGATGTCGCAATGAAGTATGGCGTAAAGCTTCGCCTATTCCATGGTCGCGGTGGTTCAGTTGGTCGCGGTGGCGGCCCGACCTACGACGCACTTATCGCACTTCCTTGGGGATCAGTTGATGGACAAATCAAAATGACCGAACAAGGTGAAGTCATTTCAGATAAGTACGCACTTCCATCACTTGCCCGCGAGAATGTTGAGCTGACATTGGCAGCATCACTTGAGGCGACAATTCTTAATCGTGGACCGCGACAGAGCACTGAAGATTTGCAAAAGTGGAACGATTGCATGAACCTCGTCAGCGAGAACTCGTTTGCTCGCTATCGCGCATTGATTGATCACCCAGATTTGCCAGCATACTTCTACGCATCAACTCCGGTAGAGCAACTTGGAAATCTCTTCCTTGGTTCACGTCCATCACGTAGACCTGATGCCGCAGGCGGTCTCGATTCTTTGCGTGCAATTCCATGGGTCTTTGGTTGGACCCAATCTCGTCAGATTGTTCCGGGTTGGTTTGGAGTGGGCTCAGGGTTAAAAGCTGCTCGTGAGGCCGGGAAGCTAGATGTGCTGGCGCAGATGCTTTCGGAGTGGCACTTCTTCTCGACATTTATTAGCAATGTAGAGATGACTCTGGCGAAGACAGATTTAGTCACTGCAAAACATTATGTGCAGACACTCGTTCCGGCAGAGCTACATCACTTCCTTGATGTAATCACCGCAGAATTTGAACTTACGGTTGCTGAGATCCTTACCCTGACCGGCAAATCTTCGCTGCTTGGAGACCAACCAGTCTTAGCTCGCACGCTGCAGGTCAGAGATACTTATCTTGCCCCGCTGCAACTTCTGCAAGTTACATTACTTAGCCGTGTGCGCGAACAGGGCGAAAAGGCTGACCCTGCGCTAATCCGTGCGCTGCTACTAACAATTAATGGCGTTGCAGCTGGGCTTCGCAATACTGGTTGATTCTCACGCCTGGCGGTGGAGTTTGTTAACCTCGATTTCACAATCAGTAAACCAAATCTCACTTTCAGCCGATCTCACTCCTGCGTAAATTGCCGGTATGACTAATGAACACTCATCAGCTTTTCAGGAAGTTAATCAGAAGGTTTCGCAGGCTGGCGAAATTCTCGGCCTAAAACCAGGTTTGATAAGCGCCCTAAGTACTTGTGAGCGTGAAGTAGTCATCTCGATTCCACTTCGTCGTGGCGATGATGTGGAAGTACTAACAGGGTATCGAGTCCAACACTCAAGTGCTCGAGGGCCACGTAAGGGCGGCATCCGTTTTCATCAAGATGTAGATCTCGATGAAGTCCGCGCTTTGGCATCTCTGATGACATGGAAAACAGCGCTCATTGATGTTCCTTTCGGCGGTGCAAAAGGTGGCGTTTCAGTGAATGCGTCACTTCTAACTAACATTGAGAAGGAAGAAATCATTCGTCGTTGGACTCGATCCTTGGTACATGTGTTAGGTCATCATCGCGATATTCCAGCCCCTGATATGGGAACAGATGCAAAAACAATGGCTTGGCTGATGGATGAATTCCATCGTCTTGAAGGATTTCAACCTGCGTGTGTAACAGGAAAACCTGTGGAGCTCTTCGGCGCACCTGGTCGTGAAGAAGCAACAGGCAGGGGTGTTGCACTGATTGCAGCTGCAACGCTTAAAAAGCATAAGATGAGAGTAGAAGGTGCCACTGTTGCTATTCAAGGATTTGGAAATGTTGGGCGTTATGCAGCACTGGTCTGTCAAGAATTGGGGATGAAAGTTATTGCTATCTCTGATGTTTCTGGTGGGATTGTAAATAACAAAGGCATCGATATTGCTTCGATTTTTTCACATAAGAGTTTGGAGACAGTCGAAGCCAATAATAGAGTTGGTGCCGCCGAGATTCTAGAAATACAGTGCGATGTTTTAATTCCCGCGGCCTTAGGCGGTGTAATCAATGAAGAAAATGTTGCCAGAATTAAGGCTGAATTCATTATCGAGGGGGCAAATCAACCCATTACATTCGCCGCCGATAAAGAACTACGCACTCAAGGTGTAGTAATTGTTCCTGACATCTTGGCTAACTCTGGCGGAGTTATGGGTTCATACTTCGAATGGACTCAAAATATCCAAGAATTTAGTTGGCCAATCGAAAAATTCCGGAAAGAGTTGGATACCCGAATGGAGCTAGCCTTCACTAACGTCTTGGGGGTCTCTAAAAAACACTCAGTCGACATGCGCACTGCAGCCTTTGTTGTAGCTGTAGGTCGTGTTGCTCATGCATTTGAACTTAGAGGTTCACTTGTCTAAGAAATGCTCAAAACCGCACCAAGTCAGCTGTTGAATTTACTTTGAGTTAAATCAAGTCCTTTTTCAATCAAGAACTCAACACAGTCCGCGCCTCGATCAATAAATTCCTCGAGTGATTTCTTCTCTTCTTTACTAAATTGCTTGAGCACAAAATCTGCTGGATCTTGTTCACCCATGGGGCGACCAATTCCAAGTCGAATACGGAAATAATCTGCCGTGCCGAAAGAAGATGTGAGAGATTTCAATCCGTTGTGGCCGTTATCACCGCCGGCAAGCTTTGCTCGAATTGCAGCATAGCCAATATCTAACTCATCATGGAGCACAATGATTTTCTCTGGTTCTACTGAGTAGAAAGAGGCGAGCGCTTTAACCGGGCCGCCAGTTTCATTCATATAACTTTTGGACTTAGCCAAAATGATTGAGTGGGCATCGATGCCAACACCTAGTTTGTAGGCTGCAATATCGCAACGAGATTTATGTGATGAGAGTTTTAGATTGTGACGTTTAAGAAGATGGTCAATAACCATCTGACCCACATTGTGACGGGTGGCAGCGTATTCATCGCCCGGGTTACCGAGCCCCACTACCAACCACGTCATATGCGAAAGTCTAAGTGTTAAGCGTCCTTCTTCTCTGCATCTGCAGCAGGTGCCGCAGCAGCAGCATCATCGGCGGCAGGTGCCACAACTGCAACTTCTTCAACGATTGTTGAACGCTCTGACAAGTGAACAATAATTGTGTTCGCTGGGCTCACTAGCGTGGTTCCCGCAGGCAGTACTACATCGGATGCGTACTTTGAAGTTCCGGCTGTCATTCCTTCAATATCTAGAACAAGGAACTTAGGAATCGATGTTGCTTCCGCTTCAATTTCAATTGAGTTGTGCTGGTGCTCGAGGATGCCATCTGGATCATGCTTACCTTCTGTGTGAACAGGAACTGAAACAGTTACCTTCTCACCGCGGCGCACTAGTACGAGATCGATGTGCTCAAGGATCTGCTTGAGTGGATGGCGAACAATCGACTTTGGCAGGGTGAGCTCTGTCTTTCCATCAATATCGATGTTCAGAAGAACGTTTGACTCTTTGAGTGCAACACCGAGTTCGCGTGCTGGAAGAGTGATGTGAACTGGCTTCTCGCCATGGCCGTAGATAACAGCTGGGACTAGACCTGAAACGCGTGCGCGACGTGATGCGCCCTTGCCGAATTCAGTACGTGTAGTTCCCTTGATTGATACTTCTGCCATGTTAAAGCTCCTCTAATAGATACTTCTTTATGTTGCGAAGTTCCAGCAGGAGTTGATGCCTACGCCGTCGATCACGGATAAATTTCACCCTCGCCGGAACAAGGTGAAGGCTAGCGTGAGTTAGCTATGTCCGTCAAAAAGGCTGGTTACTGAGCCATCTTCGAAGACTTCGCGGATTGCGCGAGCCAAGAGGGGGGCGATTGTGAGCACTGTGAGCTTGTCGAATTTCTGGTCCTCAGTGAGCGGAAGTGAGTCGGTAACGACTATCTCCACTGCTCTTGATTCCTTAAGCCGATCAGCTGCCGGGCCAGAAAAGACCGCGTGTGTTGCTGCCACGATGACATCTTTTGCGCCGCCTTCAAAGAGTGCGTCTACTGCCTTGGTAATTGTTCCGGCGGTATCGATCATGTCATCGATAACAACGCAGGTGCGCCCCGTAACATCTCCGACAACTTTTCCGACAACTGCCTCATTAGGAACCAGTGGATCGCGAGTCTTATGAATAAATGCGATGGGACAGCCACCGAGAAGTTCTGACCAACGTTCTGCAACGCGAACACGACCTGAGTCTGGTGAAACGATAGTGAGCATGGAGCGGTCAACTTTGCTGCCGACATAATTTGCCAGCATCGGTAGTGCGAAGAGGTGATCTACTGGACCGTCGAAGAATCCTTGAATTTGTGAAGTGTGAAGATCGACAACCATCAGGCGGTCGGCGCCAGCTGTCTTAAATAGATCAGCCATGAGGCGCGCGGTTATCGGTTCGCGACCTCGGCTCTTCTTATCCTGACGAGCATATGCATAAAAAGGTGCGACTACGGTGATGCGCTTTGCTGAGGCGCGCTTGAGGGCATCAATCATGATGAGTTGTTCCATGATTTGTTTATTGATTGGGGTCGAATGTGACTGAATTACAAATGCATCACAGCCGCGAACTGATTCTTCAAAGCGAACAAAAATTTCACCATTGGCAAAGTCATAAGCCGAAGTCGGTGTGAGTGGAATACCTAACTCTTGCGCAACTTGCTCTGATAGTTCTGGGAATCCGCGGCCTGAAAAGAGACGAAGTTTTTTCTCTGAGGACAATCGGATTTCGCTCAAGGAAGTTAGCCTTTCTGCTCGTCGCTACTGTGGCGCGATGCCGCCTCAGCAGATTTTGTATCGGGGCGCTTACGCAGTACCCAACCTATTACATTTCTCTGCTTTGCTCTGCCAACGCCAATCGCGCCGGGAGGGACATCTTCAGTAATGACAGAGCCGGCGGCGGTATATGCGCCATCTCCGATTGTCACGGGCGCAACTAACATCGAATCGCTTCCGATCCGAACGTGGTCGCCCACCACGGTGTAATGCTTTTCCACGCCGTCATAGTTCACAAAAATCGTGGCCGCACCGATATTGCTGCCCTCGCCAATCACGGCATCTCCGACATAAGAAAGGTGAGGGACTTTAGAGCCCTCACCCAGAGTTGCATTCTTCATTTCGACAAAAGCGCCAGCTTTAGAGCCGGTTAGTAATTTGGTTCCAGCGCGCAAGAATGTAAATGGCCCAACATTGACTGATTCTCCGATAATCGCTTCCGTGCAATGTGATTCAAGTACGCGCGCGCTTGCACCCACTGTGCAATTGTGAAGAGTTGAACGTGGGCCAACCACGGCCCCGCTTGCGACCGTTGTTGTGCCAGTAATTGCAGTGCCAGGCATGAGGATGACATCTCTTTCAATCTTGGCTGTGGAATCCACCCACGTGCTTAATGGATCAACGATGGTGACACCTTCACGCATGAGATCTTCGTTGATGCGATCGCGCAAAAGCGCAGCAGATTCAGCTAGTTGCACGCGGTCGTTAACACCGAGAATCTCAAAAAAGTCATCAATTAAAACTGGTGCAATCGTGCCGCCTTCATTGCGCAGAATTTCAATGACGTCGGTCAGATAGAGCTCGCCTTGGGAATTCTCTGTTTTAAGTTTTCCGATTGCGCCCGCTAACTTTGCCGCATCGAAGGCATAAACTCCTGAGTTAACTTCAATGATTTCTCGTTCAATCTCATCGGCATCACGTTCTTCCACGATGCGAGCCAAAGAGCCATCATCTGCGCGAATGATGCGGCCATAACCGGTTGGATCTGGATGTTCGGCTGTCATCACGGAGGCGGTAAAACCACCGGCATGATGATGCTCAAGTAAGTGCGTAAGAGAAGTGCTGGTCAGCAACGGGGTATCTCCAGCGAGAATCAAAATCGTGCCAGTTGGTTTTACGCCAACGAGTGCTAATTGTGTTGCATGGCCGGTGCCGCCACGTTTTTCCTGAAAGACAGTTACTGCATGTGGAGCAATCTCTGCGATGTGTGCTTCTACTTTTTCCCGGCCCGCACCTACAACGACACGAACTTGCTTAGCCGACAGGCCACTGACTGAGTGCAATACGTGACCAACGAGTGTACGACCAGAAATTGAATGAAGAACTTTAGGCGTAGCAGACTTCATACGCGTTCCTTCTCCCGCAGCGAGAATCACTACGGTTTCTAGGTTCATGCGGTAAGTCTACTTGCTCCGCCACCAGGTATCGATCCTGGACCCTGGGCTTCAAAGGCCCATGTGCTAGCCACTACACAATGGCGGAACCTATATTCTCCCTTATATTCGGTAGTGCTCGCGACCACTAAACTCACTTCTTATGGAGCAACGCGATGAAGTCGACCGCCTCATTGCGGCGTGGAAGCACGAACGCCCCGACTTGGACCTCACTCCCCTTTCGGTATTAAGCCGCATCACCCGAATTTCGCGACACCTGGATATCGCCCGCAGAGATGCATTTGGCGAACTTGAGAATTGGGGCTTCGATGTATTGGCCGCACTTCGTCGCGCTGGAGCTCCTTACCAACTTTCACCAGGCCAACTCATGCAAGAAACAATGGTGACGAGTGGCACCATGACAAATCGTTTAGATCACTTAGAAGATTTAGAACTCATTACCCGCCAACCAGATCCCAGCGATGGTCGAGGATCGCTGGTGACGCTGACAAGATCTGGAATCCGCGCAGTAGATGCGGCGATGGAGGAGCTACTAAGCAACGAACGCAAATTACTCAAGGGACTCACCGGAAAAGATCGCGAGCAGCTCGCTGATTTACTTAGTTCATTGGTCTCTAAATTAGATAGAGCTGTTGAATAAAAACTTACTAAATTATTTTGGCACCGTGTACTGGACCATGTGCTCGAGTCACACTTCCAACAACACCACTTGCCGTCAGCGCCACAGCTAAATCTAAACCGGCATCTTCATCTGCAACCAAGAATGCAACGGTGGGCCCTGAACCAGAAACTATTGCTCCCAGCGCACCGTAATCGCGACCTACTTCAAGCACCAGACTGAGCGCTGGGCGCAATGAGCAAGCCGCATTCTGTAAATCATTTGTGAGCGCTTTGCCCACACCAATTGCATCTGCTGCCAATAAAGATTGCATCAATACATCTGATACTTGTGGCGCTGCAATATCTAGCTCCGAACGCATTCGATCACATTCGGTATAGACGGCTGGCGTAGATAAACCAACGCTAGAAAGTGCTAATACCCAGTGATAGGTACCGCGAGAAAGTGCGGCGGTAAGTTGATCTCCGCGGCCTTGCCCAATTGCAGTTCCACCAGAGATCATAAATGGCACATCACTTCCAAGTTCGCAGCCCAGCGCGTGTAGCTCTTCCCGGGACATCTCTAATTGAAAGAGCGCGTCCATAGCTACAAGAGTTGCGGCAGCGTCGGCACTTCCGCCTGCCATTCCGCCAGCTACCGGAATAGATTTCTTGACCTCAATGTGCACATCAACAGCAAAATCAAACTTACTTCCAACCAATAAGGCAGCTTTCACGGCCAAATTTGAATGGTCTTCTGGAACCCCGTGGGTGTGCTCGCCCGTGACAGAGATCGTGACACCGCTACCCGCATGACTTTTTGAGACAGTGACATCATCAAAGATTGATATCGCTTGAAAGACAGAGACAAGATTGTGGAAACCATCAGATTCGCGCGGTCCAACAGATAACTGCAGATTCACTTTGGCTGGAACCCGAACGGTTACTGAATTATTTACCACGTTAAAACTCTACCCTTGTTTCGCAATTGCGCAGAAGGCGCTGATATCAAGTGCTTCACCGCGCAGTGTTGGATCTATTCCGGCAGCGGTGAGGTGAGATTCGGCAGCTGCAGAGCCGCCATAGAGTGAGGAAAGAGCTGAGCGCAACATTTTGCGTCGTTGCGCAAATGCCAAATCGATGATGGTAAATACCTTCTTGCGAAGTTCTTCATCTCCTGGTGTTGGGCGGCGGACAAAGGCAACTAACTTTGAATCAACGTTAGGTTGTGGCCAAAAGATGGAACGCGATACCGAACCAGCGCCAGTGACATCAGCCCACCAGGCCGCCTTCACGCTAGGAATTCCATACTCTTTTGAATTTGGTTTTGCGGCAAGCCGATCAGCAACTTCTGCTTGCACCATCACAACACCACTTCGCAGTGAAGGAAATATCTCAAGCAGGTGCAAGAAGACTGGCACCGAAACGTTATATGGCAAGTTCGCAATCAGTACTGTGGGTGCAACTGGCAGGCTCTTTAGCGTGAGTGCATCTTGATTAATCACGGTCAACAGTTCTGCACGCTCAGAATGTTTGGCAGCCGTTGCCGGAAGTTGACCTGCTAGCCGTGCATCAATTTCCACCACAATTACTGATTGCGCTTCTTCCAACATCGCCAGTGTGAGTGAACCAAGACCTGGTCCAATTTCTAGCGCGATATCAGTTGATGTAAGCCCCGCAGTACGCACAATCTTTCGACACACATTGCCATCATGAACAAAGTTCTGTCCCAACGATTTTGAAGGTTTGATATCTAAGGCAGCTGCTAACTCACGAATCTCGGAAGCACCAAGCAGACTCATACAAAGCTTCCAAATATGCGCTCTGCATTAACCGAGAGCGCGGTGGCAAGCTCAGCCACATCATCATTACGTTCTGCCGCCATCGCCCGGACAATATTTGCAATTTGTGCCGGGGTATTAAGTGCACCTCGGTGTGGAGTTGGCGCTAAGAAAGGAGAGTCAGTTTCCACAAGGAGTTGATCATGTGGAACTAACTTCACCGCTTCTCGTAGCTCCGGTGCATTCTTAAATGTCATCGTGCCGGCAAAGGAGAGGATATAGCCGCGCTCAATACAGATTTTCGCCATTGCAACATCGCCTGAGAAACAATGAAAGACAGTTTTTTCCGGGGCGCCCACTTCTAGTAATACAGACAAGACATCCTCGTGAGAATCACGGTCGTGGATAACTAGCGCCTTCTTTGTCTTTTTAGCTAATTCAATATGCCATTTAAAAGATTCTTGCTGGCGCTTTTGCAGCTCTGGTGGAGTACGGAAATAATCTAACCCGGTCTCGCCAATTGCGCGCACGCGTGGTTCTTGCGCAAGTTTTTCAATGATGGCCCAATCGCGTTCTAAATCTTGAACTACCGGCGCTTCATTGGGATGGAGCGCAACAGCAGCTAAAACTCTTCCCGGATAGTGATTGGCCAGATCAACACACCACTGAGATTGTTCTGCTGAATATCCCACCTGAACAACGCGGTCAACATTTACTGACTTTGCCTCATCTAAAATCGTGCGCACTGCTTCAGAGTCAGCTGCCTCATTAGTAACTATCTCAAGATGTGCGTGTGCATCAACGGTAGGAACTGGAAGTGGCTCTGGAAGTGGAGCTTGCTGGCGCTCAATATCTCGGTTGTGGCGATCTGCCATAAAAAATTACTCTTTAACTTCTAACCGTGGAAAGAGAACCGGGGTCTTGGTCACTATTGCGCCTTGTGGAAGTTGTCCCCATGTTGCAACCTGTGAAATCTCTTGCTTACCAATTTCACCTAGGGCTGCTTGGGCACCGAGTGATTCCCACAAAATTTGCGTAGTTGCCGGCATTACTGGGTGTAATAAGATGGCAAGTGCGCGTAAAGATTCAGCGGTGTTATAAAGAATTGCTTCGAGTTCGCCCTGATTATCCGGATCTTTCGCAAGAATCCACGGCTCTTTCTCGGTAACAAAACCATTGACTAGCTTGCAGTAATCCATGATGGCGTTAATTCCACCCTGGAAATCAAGTGCCACCATCGCTGCATCAGTTTTGTCGACCGTTTCTTTCAGAGCTTGCTCGAGCCCGGCATCATGGGCAACTGCAGGCACGGTGCCACCACAATACTTTTCAATCATGGCAGCAAGTCTTGATGCCAGGTTTCCGAAGTCATTTGCAAGTTCAGATGTGTAACGTGCGCTCATATCTTCCCAAGAGAATGAACCGTCGGTCCCAAATGGAATTGCACGAAGGAAGTAGTAGCGAAATGCATCGACTCCAAAATGGTCAGTAATGTCTGAAGGAGCAATACCGGTGAGCTTTGACTTACTCATCTTCTCACCGCCAACAAGTAACCAACCGTGGGCAAAGACTTTCTTAGGTATATCAATTCCAGCAGCCATCAGCATCGCCGGCCAAATTACAGCATGGAAGCGCAAAATATCTTTTCCAACTAAGTGCACATCTGCCGGCCAGGTAGCGGCAAATTTCTTGCCACCTTCTGAATCAGGTGCGTCGGTGAGTCCTACCGCTGTGGCGTAGTTAAGGAGTGCGTCAAACCAGACATAGACAACTTGATCTGTATCCCAGGGAACCGGAATTCCCCAGTCGAATGTGGAGCGAGAGATTGAAAGATCAGAGACGCCACCTTCAAGAAATGAAACCACTTCATTGCGGGCACTTTCTGGCTGGCATGCTTCCGGGTTTTTCTTGTAGTGATCTAGAAGTGGCTGGGTAAAATCAGAGAGTTTAAAGAACCAGTTATTTTCATTGACTAGCTCAATTGGCTTGCTATGAATCGGGCAGAGTTTTTCACCGTCGGCATCGATTAAATCACCTGGTAATTTAAATTCTTCACAGCCAACACAGTACGGGCCTTCATATTTTCCAGCATAGATATGTCCGGAATCTTTTAAGGATTGCAGGAACTTCTGAACTCGTTCTGTGTGCCGGGGCTCAGTTGTGCGAATAAAGTCATCGTTTGCGATATTAAGCGCTTGCCAATTGGGCTTCCACGCATCGGCGACTAATTTATCTACCCAGGCTTGCGGGGCAACGTTATTTTGTTCGGCAGTGCGCATGACTTTCTGGCCGTGCTCATCTGTTCCGGTTAAGAACCAGACTGACTCACCACGTTGACGATGCCAACGAGTAAGGACATCGCCGGCAACTGTTGTATATGCATGGCCAATATGTGGCGCATCATTTACATAGTAAATAGGCGTTGTCAGGTAGAAAGACTTCATCTGCTCATCTTATTCGCATCGACTACCGCTGCATAAACGATCTTCTTCGGAATCGAGAATTCTTCGGCAACGGTGGCAATTGCTCCCTTGCGGTCCATCCCCGCCACTTCATATTCACGAACTCGGGCAACGGCATCATCTGCTGTGCGCACTTCTGAACCTGCGGCAACTCCAGCAATCACAAGTGTAATTTCGCCCAGAACTTCGCGGCCTGCGGCCCACGCAATAAGTTCTGAAAGCGGTCCTCTAATTGTTTCTTCGTATGTCTTTGTCATTTCCCGACAAATTGCGGCGGCTCTATCAGCACCCAATATCGAGGCAGCATCTACTAGTGATTCATGTAAGCGATGCGGTGCTTCAAAGATCACCATCGTGCGTTCTTCAAAACGAAGGGATTCAAAGAATGAAGTACGTGCACCGTGTGCGCGAGGTGCGAAGCCTTCAAAGGTGAAGCGATCTGTTGGTAGCCCAGAGAGTGCAATAGCCATGGTGGGAGCACTTGGTCCCGGAATAACAATGGTCGGTAACTTTTCGGCAATGGCATCTCGCATAAGACGAAACCCTGGGTCGCTAATTGTTGGCATTCCGGCATCGGTAACTACCAATACTTCTTTACCTTCACGTAACAGCGTGAGAATTTCTTGGGTGCGATCACTTTCATTTCCTTCAAAGAAGGAGATGATCCGCGCCGTAAAGGTGACTCCGAGATCTGATGCCAATCGATGAAAACGACGTGAGTCTTCGGCGGCGATGATCTCGGCTGATTCAATTGCCATTTTCAGGTGTGCGCTTGCATCAAGGGGGTTTCCCAGTGGAGTTGCAGCAAGAACTAGTGCCATATGCGAATACTCCCATATTCTCTGCTTATGATTGCAGCGATTGCTCCCATAGTAATTGCGCTTATCTCACTCGTACTTCGAGTGATGAATCTTGGTTCGATAAAGAGCTTCATCTTCGATGAGGTCTACTACGTTGATGGTGCCCGTGATCTACTGAAATACGGGGTAGAAGTTTCTGGCGCTAAGCCAGAATTTATCGTGCATCCCCCACTAGGCAAATGGATGATTGCCAGCGGAATTAAAGTCTTTGGTGATAATCCATTTGGCTGGAGAATTGCCACCGCGGTAGTTGGCTCCCTACTTATTCTCGTTATTGCTCTCGTTGCACATAAGTTATTTAGAAATCCACTCCTTACTGGCCTTGCTAGTGCGTTGATGGCACTTGATGGATTGGCACTAGTTCATTCCCGCACATCTCTTCTCGATAATTTCCTAACCTTTTTTATTCTCCTTGCCACATATTTCTTTATTACAAAACAATATTGGTGGACGGGTCTGATACTTGGTTTAGCCCTGGCTACAAAATGGAGTGCGCTCTACTTCATATTCATATTTGCAAGCATCGCCTGCTATCGAGCCTTTTCGCATCACACTGGCAAAGATTTAATCAAGCCCACCTTCCAACGTTTTCTGCAGTTTGCAGTCATTCCAGTAACTGTTTATGTCACTTCGTGGTCTGGTTGGTTTGCTAGCACTCGTGGATGGGCTAGAGATCACTCAACAAATGTTTTCAATTCATTCATCCATTATCACCAACAGATGCTCAGCTTTCATACCGGACTGACTGATAAACATACCTACGAAGCTAATCCATGGAGTTGGCTCATCATGGGGCGGCCTACCTCATTTTTTTATGAAACACCTAATAGTTGTGGTGCGCCATCTTGTTCGCAAGAAATCATCGCCCTCGGCACGCCATTGCTGTGGTGGCTTGGAGTTGCTGCACTTTCATTCGTAATTGGTCTCTGGATTCGTTCATTCTTTACCCGTCTCTTTGACCCAGCAGTAACAATAATTGTCGCTGGAATGATTGCAGGTTATCTACCGTGGTTCTTCTTTCAAGAGCGAACAGTCTTTACTTTTTACGCAATTGTCTTTGAGCCGTTTGTAATTTTGGCATTGGTGTTCGCGGCGCGCTCAATTCTTGCTACCTTTAAGAGATGGGGGGAAGTACTTGTTGCTTCCTGCTTTATCTTGATTTTTCTTAACTTTGTCTACTTCTTACCAATATTTATTGGGGACATCATTACCTACGATGCATGGCAAAGTAGGATGTGGTTTCCTAGTTGGATTTAAGTGCGTTACTCGTTGGCAGCACGCATATCGCGCAATTTCTGAACTGCTTCATCAGCTAGTTGTTGGTCAAAAATCTCATCACGAGAGGGTGCTGCTGCTGCCAAAGCTTCGCGCTCAATTCGTTCTTGTTCATCTGTCCACTTGCCAGGTTCAGTCAGATCGATAACGCGCTTCGGTGTTACAGCTTTCGGAGCGTTTACATAGGTAGGGACTGGAATTTCATTAGGTTGCCATTCAGAACGCGATTGCGCACTTCCCTTCGGCAGAATCGTTACGCCGGTGAGCTCGCGCTCGGCGAAAGGAATCCAATGATCTTTTGAGATGTGTACTTCGGCGCTCTTATGTGTAAGTACATCAGCAAGATTTGTGTGAGAGACACCTTCGGTTCGCTTATGTAGTTGATCAACGCGGCGTCGTTGAATCTTTTCTCTATATGTTTGACGTCGCACATGCGCAATGAATAAGACTAACGCTGTAATCGGAATCGCAATTGCGATGTATGCGAAGGTTTGCATGATTGCTCCTACTGTCGTCAGAATCAAAGTGAGAAAAATTATGGTGAATACAATTCGCCGTCTCATAAGTTGTTGTGCAACCCTGCCGACACGATCGACATCTGTGTAAATAGCCCCAGTTCCAATCTGGGCACCTGGTGTATTGCTAGCTACCACTCGGAGCGCGCTCTTGTAACGCTCGACGCTTTTTCCGGAAAATTCGTTTTTGTTATGGACCCACCGAGGCAGAAAATAGGCAACCCACATACCGATGATTGCCAAATAGATGATTCCCGAAGCCATGATGGATAAAGATTAGAGGGGCACCCCCAAAACTCTGTGGATTTCGAGGGGGGTTTAGCGAATTAATTCATTATTTCTCACGAAGCATTTGTGATCACGCCAAGCACCATCAATGTGCAGAAAAGCCTTTTTAAATCCTTCAAATTCAAACCCTGCTTTTTCTGCGACCCTGCAAGAGGCGCCATTCTCAGGCCGTACATTGATTTCAATCCGATGTAATCCAAGTTCATTGAAACCAAATTCAGTGATGAGCTCTACTGCTTGCGTAGTAAATCCGCGGTTGGCAAAGTTTTTATCAATCCAATAACCGATATGAGCCCCACGCATGGCGCCGTAGGTAATGCCACCCATAGTTATTTGACCAACCAGATTCTGGTCTTTCCAGATAAGAAAGGAGTAGGAGCGGCCGGTACGCGCTTCGCGCCTATGCAAATTCACCATCTGGAAGAAAGAGGGGCGCAGATTGGAGTCTTCATAGGCTGGGCTGTCGGCAGGAATATTCGGCAAGGTGGCTTCCCATGGATCTAGCCACTCGCGATTTTCCGCGCGCACTTGATTCCACTGACTTTTATCTCGGTATCGAATTGGGCGCAGCGTCACTTCGCTTCCAAAAAGCTCGGCGGAATGCATTATCTGCCCTTAAATGTAGCGACGTTCAAGCACTACCACGGTCACAGTATCTCCGGCAGAAAGTTTGGTCTCGTTCTCACTAATTGCGATGAGTGAGTTGGCATCTGAAAGAGTTGCTTGTTCATCTTGCGAACTTAGCGGCATGACAGATTTTCCATCTTCGCTTAGGACAGCGCGCACATATGAGCGCACTCCACTAGTTGAAGTGATTTCCTTTTCAAGTTTTGCCTTGAGCGATGGGCGGTGAATTGTGGCTGTGCCAAGCATGGTGCGAATCATGGGGCGTACCAAGAGCTCAAAGGAGATATATGCAGCAATAGGGTCTCCTGGAAGAGTTACAACTGGAGTCTTATCTGGACCAATCGTGCCGAAGTTATGACGACCACTTGATTCAATAGATAGTTCTACCGTACTAATCTCACCAATTTTTTTGAGTGTTCTTGTAATTAGGTCGAATGAGTCATCGTGGCGTTCACCGCTAATGATGATGAGGTCGGCTCGGACTAATTGATCCTCAATGACATGTTGAAGTTGCGATTCGTCATCGGGAATAGAGTGCACACGGTATGCAACCGCGCCAACTTCACGTACCGCCGTTGTAAGTAACCATGAATTAGTTTCGTACTCTTCATCTGCCTTAAGTGGCACTCCTGGTTCAACTAGGTCTGGACCAGCAGAGATAACAACAACTCGTGGGTGTGGCCGAGTCGGAAGATGGTCAAGACCTATGGAGGCGGCTAATCCAATTTGTGTGGATCGAATCCGGCTACCAGCTTTCATAACCAGTCGCTCACCTGCATACACATCTTGCGCAAGAGTTGCGTCGTGGGCGTCTAGAAGTGGCATATCAAATGGCTCGAGCGGGCGGCAAAGTTCTAAGAGTGAAGCAAGAACCTCATCTACGCGCGCACGTTCTGACATAATCACTAACCTTACTTGCACTGCACTAATTTCTAGGGGATTTCCATGGGTATGAGCGAAGAAAAGATAAGCCTTCGCAATCGCTACCGTCGCGAGCGAAGTGAACGTTATCTAGAACACTCTTTTGAACATCTCGCTGATACTGCCGAGTTTAGTAAGGCAAAAATTATTGCAAGCTACATCTCTTATGCGGATGAACCAGATACATCGGCGCTCAATCTCGCTCTCATTAAGTGCGGAAAAATTCTGCTCCTTCCTCGAATCGTAGGTAAGGATCTTGAGTGGGTGCGCTGGGATGGCGAGCAAAGTCAGATTTCACAGAGTAAGAAAATTGCAGAACCAAAAGGCCCGGCCGTTACCGATCTTGGCGATGTTGAAGTAATTGTTGTGCCTGCGCTGCGAATCGATCGCAGTGGCTACCGGCTTGGGCAAGGTGGAGGGTTTTACGACAGAGCGCTCCCTAATGTTTCCGCATTTTCAATCGGCCTTATTCATCCAGATGAAATTTCGAGCGAAGATCTGCCGCGAGATGATTGGGATATCCCGTTGCACGCCGCCGCTACGCCGGATTTAGTGATTCGCTTTCAAAAATAGCTAGGGGAGATTTCGCGCAATAACAATGCGCTGAATCTGATTAGTGCCTTCGTAAATTTGAGTGAGCTTGGCATCGCGCATCATTCGCTCGACTGGATAGTCAGAGACGTATCCATAACCTCCGAGCACCTGCACCGCATCTGTTGTTACCTTCATCGCGATATCGGTTGCGTAGGTTTTACTAGCGGCAGAGAAGAATCGTAGATCCGAATCACCGCGTTCACTTTTTGCAGCCGCGGCGTAAGTGAGAGCTCTAGCGGATTCAATACTGATAGCCATATCGGCTAACATAAATTGCACGCCTTGAAAATCAAAAATTTCCTTGCCGAATTGTTTTCTCTCATGTGAATATTTCTTGGCAACATCAAAGGCCCCCTGGGCTAAACCAAGTGCTTGCGCCGCAATGGTGATTCGAGTGTGATCCAGAGTATCCATTGCAAGTGAGAACCCTTTGCCCACTTCACTAATTCGTCGGTCATCACCAATTTCAACATTGTCGAAATAAACTTCACGCGTTGGTGATCCACGAAATCCCATCTTCTTCTCGGGTGCACCAAAAGAGACCCCAGGATCTGACTTCTCAATTACAAATGCTGTAATGCCCTTGGAGCCAAGTGACGAATCTGTTTGGGCGATGACTGTATAAAACTCTGATTCCCCCGCGTTTGAGATCCACTTCTTACTTCCGTTTATTACCCATGCATTGCCCTTGCGTTCAGCTTTTGTCTTGAGCGCTGATGCATCTGAACCGGCTTCGGATTCAGAGAGGCAGTAAGAAAAACCTTTTCCTTTAACTAGGGGTCGCAACCAGCGCTCTTTCTGCTCTTTATTGCCACCCAGAATAAGTGGTAGCGAACCTAGTTTGTTAACAGCAGGAATAAGGGATGCGGAACCACACACCCTGGCAACTTCTTCAATAATGATGCAGGTAGCAAGCGCATCTGCGCCATCGCCACCAAACTCAGTTGGAACATGCGCTGCAAAGAGACCTGCCTTAACAAGGGCGCTATGAGCTTCTTGCGGATAGCGATGATCTTCATCCACCGCTCTTGCATATGGTGCAATTTCATTTTCAGAGAGCGCACGCAGGCTTTCCCGAAGGTCGTTGTACTCAGAAGGAAGGGTAAAGAGGTTTTCCAAACTCATTACTGACCTTCTCTCTCGCTGCGTCGTTGCAGTTGGCTCAGATAATTATTGTAATGCGCCAGCTCATCTGGCTCACCCATGGCAGCCATGCGGGCTTCATTACGATCGATGCGCTTTGCCTCCCGCGAGTCATCACGCATCCATTGGATAAATGTTGCAGCGATGGCAAAAATTACTGGAATCTCTCCCATCGCCCAAGCCACAGAGCCAGCTGCATGCTGACTTGCGAGCAGATCTGTTACCCATGGAGTGGCAATTGACTTGTAATACCCACCATCAATCAACGTGGTCGTTGCCAGAAGCGAGATAGCAAAAAATGCATGGATGCTCATAGCTGCAAATAAAATAACTATTCGCACTATATGCGGGACCTTGCGGGGGTTGGGGTCAATTCCAATGATTACATGGAAGAAGAGATAGCCAGCGAGTAGGAAATGTATATTCATAAAGAAATGACCCGCATGGTTCTGCATAAGATCACCGAATAAATTGGTGAAGTAAAGAACAAAAAGTGAGCCGTCGAATAGCGCAAGTGCCACGACTGGATTTGTAATCACCGCTGAATATCTAGAATGTAACGCGGCTAGAAGTGAACTTCGCACTCCGCGCTCCTCTGGGGTTCGACCTTGCGGGAGAGTGCGAAGCGCTAACGTAAGCGGTGCACCAAGTACGAGACCAATGGGTGCAAGCATTCCCAAAACCATGTGGGCAATCATGTGATACTCAAATGAAAAGAGGGCATAAACACCTAAGCCGCCACTTGTAGCAAAATCAATTGCCGCAATACCGAGTGCAAATGAGATTGTTCTACCCACGGGCCACGCATCGCCACGTTTTTTCAAAATAACAACTCCCTTGATATACAGGGCGACCAAAGTGACCAGAAGTGCAATCATTAAGGCATCGGGCTCATACGCACTCAGGATTCGGAGAAGTGTGGGTTCTGCTGGCGGTGCAAAACCAACAATAGAAATTGCTGGGCTGTAGCCAACATCAGCGCCTACTGGTGGTTGAGTTTTGGAGAGCCAGCTGCCAAGCACCATTACTGCACCCAAGAGCAGAACTTCAAATGTCAAAATCTTTCTTAGCAGCAATCGGCCAGTATCCGCGCCTTTAGCGATGGCACTTCTTTGAATATACGCAAGAACTATTACGACAACTGTAATTGCAGCTTTTGCAACCACGATACGTGCATAGGAAGTTGACCATGCTTGCGCAAAATCTAGTCGTGCCCAGGCATTGGCGACGCCACTAACAACCACCGCAATCGCCGCCCATAGTGCGAGCTGGCTAAAGCGAGGCAGCGCAATTCTTCGGTCACCATCTGCAAGAAGCGAAATTGCACAAAGTCCCCCAACCCAAAGCGCTAGCGCAACTACATGCACCACTAATGAACCGATTGCCAACGCATGGGACCCAGCAGCAGCTGAGTGACTCTGGAAAACGGGTGCAATGAGACCAAGCAGGGTCAAGGCCAGAAGAATAATTGTTTGCATCGCAGAAACGGCAAATCGCATTCCGATCAAGACGATGAGAGCAACAATTGCTTGTGCGAAGAGAAATTTACCTAACTCCACTTGCGTAATAAATGAGCGAAATGTCGTGAGTTCAAGTGCTGGACCAAGTGAAGAGCCAAGAATGTTTGACAGGGTGAGACTAATTTCTAACAAGCTTGTTACTAACCAAATTGCTGCCGCGATTACGCCTATCCGCTGCAATTTTTCGGCCGAACTTTGCAATTTACCCGCTCGCTCAATGAGCAGAAAACCACATGCAAGAAGTACGCCAACTACGATTGAGCCAGAAAGAATTAGTAGGAACTTATTTAGTATTCCCACAATTTCTAGCAAAGGACTCGGTTGCGTCAGATCTCCTGACAGTAGATTCATCTCTCGCGATAAATCTTTCGCGCATATCGCGCAAGCGCTAAGGTGACCACAAGAGCTGCGAGTAGGAGTCCAAGAACAAATATCGTTGTGCCCACATTATTTCCTGAAGGTGTCGCAGCCTGTGTGGGTGTTGGTTGTGGTGCGACTGGCGCGATAACAGTTGGTTCGGCAAAGTTAAATGTGAATTTTCCAACTAGCGGCACATCATTTTCTGCTAACAGCGAATAGTTGACCGTGTAAATGCCTGTCTTCACAAGTTGCTTCAGACCAATTACCGCATTTATTCCATCAACGGTTAGCGCGCCATCATCGACGCGAGCCCCCGTTGGGTCGGTAACAACAATGTCGTTTCCAATATCCATCAGCGCTATCTCAGTTGTGATTGTGACCGCACTTGGCGCACTGTCGAGAGATGCACCGGCAACCGGGGTTGTTGAAACCAGAGTATTTGCAAATGCTGATTGCGGATTCAGTAAAAGTGTCCCCACAATAAGTGCGATTGCTGTCATTCGCTTCATTGCTGCTATCTCCTCTTGCGCTCATCAATCCCGCGGATTCGCGCCTATCGTCTCACTTCTTTAGACTTAGGCATAGACACCCATCTTGAGAAAGGTCTCACATTGCCTACATATCAATACTTGTGCAACGCCTGCGACCATGCCTTTGAGGCCTTCCAGAGTTTTTCTGAAGAACCTCTCACGGAGTGCCCGGAATGCAAGGGGGAAGTTCGCAAGGTGTATTCATCTGTTGGCGTACTTTTTAAGGGTTCTGGTTTTTATAAGACTGATTCAGCACCAAAGCCTGCCGCTGATTCTGCACCAAAGCCTGCAACAACCACTGAATAACCAGACATCACCACTTAGTCGTCGTGATGTGGGGGTTTATCCCCTTTAATCTCATCTTCGCGCTTGCGATTCTCGTTCTGGTCTTCACGTGGATCGCGTTCATCATCGGTTGTTACCGGAAACACATCACTCATGTGCGAGAACACCTGTGACCCAACTCGAATTCCATATTCGAATCCTACATACTTAACGCTATGTTTGAACGCCTTGGGCACTTACTCGTACGCAGGAAGAAAGCAGCGCTAGCCCTCTTTATCATCGGAATTATTCTTTCCGGTGTTTTTGGTTCGCTGATATTTAGTCGTCTTGATTCGGGTGGTTATTCAAATCCAAAGAGCGATTCATATAAAGTATATGAATACCTTCGCGATGATCTTAAAATCAATGATCCCTCTGTAATTGTGGTCCTTGATGCCGGAACCAGAAATGTAGATAGTCCAGAGGTTACCCAAGAAGCACGGGTGCTTGAGGCAGCTATGGGCCGCGAAGAAGGTGTGACTAAAACTCTTTCTTACTGGGGCTCCGGTGGCGAATCCACTTTGAAATCTAAGGATTCGCGCGCCGCTTACATTTTGATTTACGGTGATGCGGATGCATTCTCACCTGAAAGCCAAGAATTAGGTGCAATATTTGCAAAAAAATATGATGGAGAAAAAGGAAGTTTTACACTCTACTCAGGGGGCGTCGCTGTCGTCGGCGATGCAATCTCTAAGAAAATTTCGCAAGATTTAAAGATTTCAGAAGCTGTATCAATTCCGCTGACATTCATTCTTCTTGCTTTTGTATTTGGCGCTCTGGCTGCTTCTGCGACGCCACTAATTGTTGGAGTTGCCGCAATCCTTGGCGCATTCTTCATCCTCTATCTAATTTCGCTCTTCACTAGTGTCAGCGTTTACGCCCTTAATCTCACAACTGGAATGGGCTTGGGCCTTGGTATCGACTATGCGCTCTTAATGGTTAATCGTTTCCGAGAGGAAATCAACCACGGCAAGAGCGTTGAAGATTCGGTTGTCACGACGATGGCAACGGCCGGGAAGACTGTTTTCTATTCCGGGCTCACTGTTTTGGTAACGATGGTTTCACTTACCTTCTTCCCGCTTCCATTTTTAAAATCATTTGGTTACGCAGGCGTCTCGGTAGTTGCAGTTGCAGTTGCGGGCGCGCTCTTCGGACTTCCACCAATCTTGGCGCTCTTAGGGAAAAAGATTGATAAGGGAGTAATTCGCAAATCATCGATTACTCCTAAAGAAGATGGGCGCTGGGCACAAACTGCAAGATTTGTGATGAGACGGCCCGCAGCGGTTGTCATTATCTCGCTTGTAACTTTAGGAATTCTTACTGCACCGGTAATGAACATTAAATTTGCACAGGGTGACTCACGAATGCTGCCAGCATCAAATCCGGCAGCGGTGGCAACCGCACTTCAGGCTGATCGATTTGTGGGACAGACAAATAACCCAGTTGAAATCATCGTCCTTAACGGTGCTGATAAAACTCTTGAAATTGCCGAATACTCGCGTGCGGTCTCACAAGTATCTGGAATCGTAGGAGTTCAACCACCGCAGATTATTGGCCAAGATGTCCGAGTAGTTGCATTCCATTCAATGTTGCCCCGAACTCCTGAGGCACAGCAATTGATTCACGATGTACGCGAAGTGAAATCTCCAGAAGGAACTCTTGTCGGTGGCGTTGCTGCGGATTACACCGATTCGCAGGATGGCATTGCAAGCACACTTCCGTGGGCGCTGGGTTGGATCGCTCTCAGCGTCTTTGTCTTGATCTTTATCTTTACAGGTTCAATTATTCTTCCGATTAAGGCCGTGCTTCTTAATGTCCTTTCACTCGCAGCGACTATGGGTGTTCTCACCTGGGTCTTCATTGATGGCAACCTGCAATGGTTAGTTGGTTCTTTCACTGTGACCGGAACTCTTGATACCTCTATCGTTATTTTGATTGCTGTTGTGGTCTTTGGGCTATCTATGGATTATGAACTCTTCCTGTTATCTCGCATCCGGGAAGAACATTTAGCTGGCAAATCAAATGTGGAAGCGGTTGCGACTGGTCTTCAAAAATCTGCTCGCATTATCACCGCCGCTGCCCTCATTCTTGCGGTGGTCTTTGCTGCCTTCATAACAAGTGGCGTCACCTCGATTAAGTCGATGGGATTCGGTGTCGCACTTGCCGTTATTCTCGACGCCACAATCGTTCGTGCCCTGTTGGTGCCCGCACTGATGCGTCTCTTCGGAGAACGCAACTGGTGGGGTCCAAAGTGGGCGCAGCGATTTACCATTACGCACTAGTTCCCTTTACCCTTGGGCTATGGATCTCATAGCTTCCCTGCAATGTGCAGACCAGCCAGGAATCGTGCATGCGATGACTTCGGCGGTGTTGAACTGCGGCGGAAACATAATCGAGAATCAACAATTTACAGATCATGCCACCAACACTTTTGTGATGCGTACTCGTTTTGAGACTTCGCAAGGCCTTGCTGTGGCAGAGAAAAGCTTGCGCGATGAGCTAGGAAAATTCTCTCCTTCGCTTTCTATGCGCCCAACAAATCATAAGCCACGCGCACTTGTTCTCGTCACCAAAGAGAGCCATTGCCTACGAGATCTAATGTACTTGCTTGAACTTGGCGAGCTTCCCATCGAAATTCCGTTGGTTATTTCCAATCGAGAAGATTTGAAGTCACTCGTTGAATCTCATGAAATTCCCTTTCTCTACCTGCCGGTTACAGCCACAACGAAGATCGAGCAAGAGAAGGTCATGCTGGCGAAGATTACTGAACTGAAGATAGATTTCGTTGTCTTGGCTAGATATATGCAAATTCTCTCCTCCGAATTTTGTTCGGCTATGCCAGGAAAAATTATTAATATCCATCACTCATTCTTGCCCGGCTTTAAAGGTGCAAAGCCGTATCACCAGGCTCATGATCGCGGTGTAAAAATCATTGGTGCTACTGCCCATTTTGTGACTTCTGATTTAGATGAAGGTCCAATCATTGAACAAGATGTTGCGCACGTAAACCATGCGGCAACTCCGGAAGAGATGATTGCCCGTGGCCGCGATATTGAACGCCGTGTACTAGCAAGAGCAGTGAAGTTATTTGCCGAAGATCGAATCTTTATCGTCGGTCAGCGCACAGTGATATTTTCCTAATATCTAATTTGTGTCCCCGGCGGGAGTTGAACCTGCGACCTACCGCTTAGGAGGCGGTTGCTCTATCCACTGAGCTACGGGGACGTGGGCATCATCACTATCTGCTAAGCAAATGGTGAAGTTGCTTGGCAAAGGTTATCGGTAGAGATAACCTTCCCCGAACACGCTTACACGAAGTGCGTTAGAACAAATATGAGAGGCCATCCATGAAAGCGCTCGTTATCGGCGCAGGCGGAGTTGGCAGTGCAATCGCAAATATCGCAGCACGTAGACCATTTATTACCTCCATGGTTATTGCAGATCGCGCTCTGTCACGAGCCCAAGCAGCCGTAACAAAAGTAAATGACTCCCGATTTTCAGCGCGGGAGGTGGATGCTTCAGATATCAGCAATATTCGTTCTCTGATTCGTGAAGTGAGCCCAGAGATTGTTGTTAACGCAGTTGATCCACGATTTGTCATGCCAATCTTCTTGGCATGTGAAGAAGAGAAAGTTAATTACCTGGATATGGCGATGAGTCTTTCAAAGCCCCACCCTGATGATCCATTTAACAAACCAGGAGTGAAGTTAGGTGACGAGCAATTTGCGCGTCAGCAGAATTGGAGCGATGCCGGTATCTATGCCGTCATTGGTATGGGAATTGAGCCTGGTATGAGCGATGTCTTCGCGCGATATGCCCAAGATGAACTCTTTTCTCGTATTGATTATTTAGCGGTAATGGATGGTTCTAATCTAACTGTTGATGGTTTTGATTTCGCGCCATCGTTTTCTATCTGGACAACTATCGAAGAGTGTCTTAATCCCCCTCTGATCTTCGAAGAAGGTCGCGGTTGGTATACAACTGAACCATTTAGCGAACTTGAAACATTTGATTTTCCCGAAGGAATTGGGCCAGTTGAATGCGTCAATGTTGAGCATGAGGAAGTTGTTCTGATTCCACAGAAGGTAAAGGCGAGAGAAGTTCGATTTAAATATGGACTTGGTGCGCAATTTATCGAGACCTTAAAGACTATTCATACCCTTGGGATGGATAAGAAAGAGAAGGTGAAGGTAGGAAACGTTGAGATTTCTCCACGTGACTTGCTTGCCTCAATCTTGCCTGATCCTGCAACCATCGGTGATCTCATGCACGGAAAGACTTGTGCCGGAACACTAGTTAAAGGTCTTGCTAAAGATGGCTCGCCAAAAGCTGTCTACATATATAACGTCGTAGATAACAAGTGGTCGATGGAAAACTACGGTAACCAAGCCGTTGTCTGGCAGACCGCAATTAATCCCCTGATTGCAATGGAACTGATTGCAAATGGCACCTGGATGCCGGAAGGAATTTCTGGCCCAGAGTGGTTCCCGGCGCAACCTTTCCTTGATTTAATTAAGGAGTACGGATCTTCCTGGCACATTCGCGAAGAAGATCCGAAAGGAATCGTGGCATAAATGGCGCAATGGGCTCTCGTTACAGGTGCAAGTGTTGGAATTGGCGAGAGCTTTACCCGACTTCTTGCAGCTAAGGGTTACAACATTGTCTTGGTTGCACGAGATGAAGTGCGCTTACACGAACGCGCAGCTGGACTACGTGAAAAGTATGGAGTCCAAACATTTGTGCTGCCCGCAGATTTGGCCACAAAAGGCGGAGTGAAGTTAGTTGAGAAGTACATCCAACGCTATGAGATAGAAGTGTTAATCAATAACGCGGGCTTTGGTATCAATAAGGCTTTTACGGCCAGTAATTTGGGTGATGAACAAGATTTACTCAATGTTTTAGTGCGTACTCCTATGCGGTTGATGCACGTTATTTTGCCAGGAATGAAGGAACGCAAGTCGGGAACAATTATCAATGTTTCATCCGTGGCTGGCTTTATCGCAGGTGGAACGTATAGCGCGGCCAAGTCTTATCTGACCGTGCTCTCAGAATCTCTCAACACTGAATTAAAGGGAAGCGGAGTGAAGGTTTCAGCGCTCTGTCCTGGTTTCACTCGAACCGAATTTCATCAGCGTGGACGGATGAAGATGAAGGGGTTGCCAAGTTTCATGTGGCTTAACTCAGATAAGTTAGTTGCGCAATCATGGAAAGATGCACAGGCTAATCTGCCTGTAAGTATTCCGGGCTGGCAGTACAAACTTCTTGTAGCAATCGTTTCAATTGTCCCAAGAAGTTTTGTACGTCAAATAGGAATGAATGTACGAAAGAAGCAGCGTTAACTAACTAGTTAACGACCGCGACGGCTATTGCCACCGCGATATCCACCACTGCTGCCGCCGCGACGATTACCGCCACCTGAACGCGATCCGCTTTGTGGGCTCTTGCGCTCCATTACTGGTGGAACGTATGGGACACCTGATGGCTCTTGCGCACCAGTGATCACCATAAGTTTTTCATCAAGTGGGCGAACATCGTGGAACTTCGGTGTCACACCTGCGCGTGAAAGAAGTCCAGATACCGCACGTGAATTCTTTGACGATGACAAGGTAACTACAGTTCCTGATTCGCCAGCGCGTGCTGTACGACCTGAACGATGCAGGTAATCCTTATGATCTTGTGGCAGATCTACGTGAACAACAAGTGAGATGCCATCGACGTGAATACCGCGTGCTGCGACATCGGTTGCAACGAGCGCAGAATTCTCTTGCTCTTTAAAGAGTGCAAGTGTGCGAGTACGTACCGCTTGTGACTTTCCACCGTGAAGTGCGCCAACTGGAACACCAGCGTTAGCAAGCTTGTCTGCTAAACGATCGGCGCCACGTTGTGTCTTTACGAAGAGAATTGTCTTTCCGTTACGTGCTGCAATCTGCGATGTAATGTCATCTTTATCGCCCGGGTGCATTTGAAGAACGTGGTGCTCCATAGTTGAAACTGAGGCACGGTCATTCTGCAATGAATGTGTCTTTGGATTCTTCAAGTATTGCTTTACAAGTGAATCTACTCCGCGGTCGAGCGTTGCTGAGAAGAGTAGGCGTTGTCCATCGAGATGTGCTTGATCAAGAATTTCCTTCACCACTGGAAGGAATCCCATATCTGCCATCTGATCTGCTTCATCAAGAACTGTTATCTGAAGTTGATCGAGCTGAACTTCATTCTTATTGAGTAGATCAATCAGGCGACCTGGTGTCGCTACCAAAATAGCTGTTGCCTTGCGCATTGCAGTGATCTGCTTTGCATAAGGCATTCCGCCTGCGATAACTACTGATTCGTGGCCAACTGCGCGCGCAAGTGGACGAAGAACTTCATCAATCTGCTGTGCAAGTTCGCGCGTAGGAGTCAAAATCAGTGCCAGCGGCTTATGTGGGCGAGCAACCTTGTCGCTGATATTTGTCAGCAGGGCAAGGCTAAATGCAAGTGTTTTACCGGAACCAGTTTGTCCGCGGCCCAAGATGTCATGGCCGGCAAGTGCATCTGGCAGTGTTGCAATCTGAATTGGGAATGGATGCATGATTCCTTGAGCGCTTAACGCATTTGATAGCGCTGGTGCGATTCCAAGATCACGGAAGGTTGTTGTTACCTCAGTAAGTGGTGTTGCTTCTACCAAGTTGGCATCGGCAAGGTTTACTGAAATGTAATTATCATCGGCGCCAAAATCGGTTGCCGCATTTGAATGCGTCTTTGAAGCGCGACGATCATCGCGTGCATACGCTGGTGAATCGTTGCGGCGATCGCGAGCTGGACGCTGTGAAGTTTCAGTATCGCGAGCTGGTGCAGATTTGCGAGTTGATGCACCACGTGGCGCACTTGGATTGAACTTTTCGCGCTTCTGCGGAATAAAGTTTGGACGACCATCATCGGAACGAGCAATCTTTGCCTTCACTGCTTCCCGACGATTTGTTGGACGTGTGTCAGATTGAATTGGACGCTCCGGGCGATCTGGGCGGAACGGACGTGATGCGCGCTCTGCCCGATCTTCAACAAACTTAGCAGCGCGTGAAACCGGCTTAGCTGAACGCGAGACTGGTTTGGCAGAACGTGAATCAAATTCACCGCGCTTTGGTGCAGATTCCTTAAATGCCTTTGCTGGCTTTGAGAATGTGCGTTCTTCGCGACTCTGCTTTGGATTTCCCTTTGGAGCACCTTCAATATTTTTTGACTTCGATGCGGTGCGCTCTTGGAAACGTTGCGCGCGTAACTTTGAACGATCAGCTACTCGAACTTCCTTCTTAGAAACGACTTCGCGATCTGAATATCGTTCTGTTGTTGCCTTCTTGGCAATAGTTGACTTAACAACGGCTGGCTTGGACTCCGCGCTGCGCTTGGCAGTTCCGCGAGCAGCAGGCTTAGCAACAGCGGTCTTACGCGCAGCCTTCTGGGCAGTTGTGTGGCGGGGTTTGCCTTTTGCGGCGCGACGAGCTTTGCCGGGGGCAGGGGTACGTGTTTGTAGAGACATGAAAATAGATACCAATCGAGACGACAAGCGCGTCTCGGTTAGATCGGCCAGCTAGCTGAACTAGGGCCATCAGGGTCTTGATAAGACTCGCAAGTAAGTGGCCATCTGGCGCACTTTGGGGGAAGTACATCGATGCCGGGTGCGTCGATGGGTTAATCATACACGCAATTTGAGATTCAAAATTCACACGATTTTCTATGCTTGAAAGAGCGCCTTTACACGGGAATTTAACTCAGTCTCGCTACCATTGCGGCATATCCGACGGAGGAACACGATGTCCCGCAAATTAGCAGCCACATTACTTTCAACTGTAGTTATCGCTGGTGGATTTTCGGTAGCGCCCGCATCTGCTGCCAAGATCAGCAACGGCACTGCCTGCTCCAAGCTCAATGCGACAACTTCTGTCTCGGGTTATAAGTACAAGTGCGCCAAGAATTCAATGGTCAAGAACTCAAAGCTCACCTGGTTATCCGTTGAGTGCGTAACTGCAATTACTCAATTCCAGGCCGCTTTGAAGGCTCAAAAAAGCGTAGGTGATATTTCTGCCCAAACTGCTGAACTTGATGCTGAACTTGAGAAAGCGGTCGCAGCTCTGGCAAATGTGACTACAGCATATGAAAATGCACGTGCCCAGGTGACAAAGTCACAGGCATCTATGAACGCCTCCACTAATGCATCTGAAAAACTGGCACTTTCTAGCGCGCTATCAAAACTTGCAAATGCTGTGCTTATTCTCAGTAGCTCCAAGTCAAAGCTTTCGGCACAGGTGAAAGATCTTGAGTCAAAGAAAGCGCTCTTACTCAGCGCTCCAGCTGCATTTAAAGATAGCGTCTCTGATGCAAAATCATCTGCCGGCTTGCTCTGTAAAAAGGGTTACTAAGCCAATACCTCTGTTGCAGTAACGCTTCCCCTATTCAGTAGGGGGTAGCACCCCTGTTTAATTCTTAGGTGTATCGCGCCATCAGATTTCTTCCGGTGGCACTCCTACTGCTTCATCTCTTGCTTAAACTCTTTATTCACGGCAACTCATTTGCCCTCGATCTCATTGCCTATAACGCAATCTGGATCTTTGCAATCGCGGCAATTACCCAAGCACCCTTAAGCAATGACCCGGTCGCAGTTGCCACGACATCACTTGCCATTGGTTTCTGGGGTGTTGGCTCACTCCTTAATAGCTACGCCGATTTTTATCCGCTTTCCAACACTTCCCAATTTTTAGCCCAGCTCAGTTACCTCTTTTTTTATCCACTCTTACTCGTTGCCATCCCTCGCACTCTCTCGCGCGGGCGCCGTTTAAATCCCATCGAAGTGCTCGATTCAGTGATCTTCGGGCTTGGAATTTCCGCAATTGCCACAGCGCTCTTTCTCTCGAAAGTATTTCCAGAATCTATCTCTGACGTGCAAGATCAATTCTTCTCACTGTTGTTTCCGATATCGGATTTATTACTCCTTACACTGGCCGCAATAGCAGTAATCACGCATCGACTACAGAAGCGTGCGCTCTTGCTCTTTCTTGGAATTCTTATCTTTAGCGCATCAGATCTGTTCTACCTGTGGCTCTCCGTCAATAACAATTACACCTTCGGTCAGATTTCCGATGATGGCTGGCTGATAGGAATTGTCATCATTGCTAGCTCCTTTTGGTATGCACAGAGCGCAACTACATCTGAGGTGACAATCCACCCTGTCTTTATCGCGCTCTCAATCTTCATTAGCCCCACCCTGCTTGCGCTAATGGCGCTACGTCCTGGAATCTTCTCTATCTATATTCTCATTCCAACTATCGCAACTCTCTTTCTTGCCTTTATCCGAATGACAATAGTGATTAGACAAGCACGAAATCTTGGGGAAGAGAAGGTGCTAGCGCGCACCGATGAGCTAACGGGACTTCCTAATCGTCGCCGTTTGGTGGTAGAACTTGCTACCTATTCAGAGACAGAAGGTGCGCTCTTACTCCTTGACCTCAATGCATTTAAACCAGTCAATGATCAATACGGCCACGAGGTGGGTGATCTGATTTTGCAACAAGTGGCGCAACGCTTTAGTCGATCGCTACCAACGGGGGCAGTCCTTGCCAGACTCGGTGGTGATGAATTTGGTGTCTTGATTAATGGCAGCTACGAAAGAACTTTAGAGGCCGCATTTGCCCTGCAAGCTACTTTAAGTTATCCATTTATTATTCGTGGCCACAGCATCACTATTGGCGTCAGTATTGGCCACGCTCATAATGATGGCGAAAACAGCCTTCTTGAACGCGCTGATGCTGCGATGTATGAAGCTAAGCGAACCGGTGCCGGAGTTATCCAGGCTCGGTAATTAGAGCGTGTGAAGTTTGCACTTAATTCCGACCCAACTGCCAAGAAATACAAAGGCGAAGAAGACCCAACCAGAGAGGGCAAATGCTTGTGTGCCAGAAAGTAGAACACCAATGGTGCACCCAAGTGAAATCATGGAGCCCCAACCTAAGAGAACTCCACCGAGTAACGCTGTTGCGCCATTTCGCACGGTAGGAAGTGCTGGCTTAAAGCGATTGCCAGCCAAAGCCGCTGCAAAAGATGATGCCACGATGCCGAAAATGAGCCAACCATTATTAGTGATGGTTTCAGAGAGAACAGCAATACATCCAGCCATCCGATCTAAACCGACCAGTGTGTCATCGCCAATTTTATTCTCAGTCATAAATGTTCTTGCCTGCGTGCTTATTTGACGTGTGACACCTAGCGGTTCAACACGTAAGTAGGCGATAGTTCCAACAACTCCCACGAGCAGCCCAGTTGTGATTGGGCTCCAGCGATCAGTAATGGCACGTTTTAGTGATGCCGCGATAGAAATCTGTCCGGCATAGACCACGCGCAGTGGATCTGAATTCTTGCCTTTTCTGATGACAAAGTGAGCGAGTGCAATCAGAGCTATGAAGGTAATGATAAGCGAACCTGAATATCCAAAGTAATGCGGCAACCAAATAGTGGGTGCATCTGCAATTGCATTTAGATAAAGCCTATTCCAAGAAAGAAATGCAAGCACAAAACCGATGAGCGTTCCGACCAGCGCCGGAATAGCGCGAATATAACCTTGGCCAAGACGATAAAGATGGCCACTAATGCAGGCACCAGAAAGTGCCATACCTATGCCGAATGCGAAGGCAGAAAGCACGAGCACCCAACTCACTGGCCCAATGTGGGCAACCGGTGGCAGGCGTTCAGTAGTTGTATCTGGCAGAAATTGTCCGAAGATGATTGCGTAACCGATAGATCCGGTAGCAATTGCAATAAGAATAGATAGAAATGGCGTGGTGTTCTTATCTTCAATTCCGTCACGGAAAATGCAGAAGAAGCAGAATCGACCACGTTCAAGCAATAGTCCAAGGCTGGCGCCAATCAGAAGTGAGATTGGCGCAGTGGATGAGTTCTCTGATGATGAAAGTAGGAACGCGGTTGCCAATAGCGCAGCAATTACCCCAAGTGAGATAGCGGTTCGTATCTTTTCAGCACGGGTCCACACAGGAAGAAGAGCCCCGAGGCTATCGGGGCTCTTCTCTGACTGCTGTGAGGTGCTAATTACGCAGCTCCCCAAATTGTTCCGGAAGGATTATTAATTGGAACCCCAACTGAGTTTCCGTACTCAGTCCATGATCCGTCGTAATTCTTGACCTTTTGGAATCCAAGAATTTCGCTGAGTACGAACCAGGTCAGTGATGAGCGCTCACCGATACGGCAATATGTGATGATCTGATCTGTGCCAGTTACGCCTTTATCAGCATAGAGCTTCTTAAGTTCTGCAACTGTCTTAAAAGTTCCATCAGCATTTACATTTGAACCCCATGGGACGTTGATTGCACCTGGGATATGGCCCGCGCGTACTGCTAGTTCCTGGAAGCCAGGAGCTGCAAAGAGCTTGCCGCTGAACTCATCTGCGCCACGGATATCAATCAGCGCTGCAATTTTTGTCTTCTTCGCTACCGGAAGAACATCTTTGGCCAAGCTTGCACGCAAGTTCTTATCAGCGTTATTTGCTACAAAGTTACCTGCCTTAAATGTTGGAACAGCGGTTGTGAGAGCACGACCGTCTTTTTCCCACTTAACGCGTCCGCCATCTAGCACGCGAACATCTTTTTGACCGTAGATATTAAATATCCACGCTCCCCATGCCGCAAACCAGTTGTTCTTATCACCGTATAGGACAACGGTTGTGTCATCGCTGATGCCAGCTTTTTGTGCAAGTGCGGTGAAGTTAGCTTGGCTAATGATGTCGCGATTTACTGTGTCAACGAGGTCGGTGTGCCAGACAAACTTAATCGAGTTCTTGATGTGACCACGCTCGTAAATACCAGGCTCAGTACTCACCTCGATGATACGAACATTTGGATTATCAATGTTCTGTTCTAACCAATCAGGTTGCGCTACTGCGCGAGCTTGATTCTTCGGACGTGCATCAGCTGGAATAACACCAGTTGATGTAAAGAGCGCTGCAACTGCTGTGGCAGCCAATACTTTTCTTGAAATTGACATATTTTTCCTCTGTTAGTTGGTTGTATTTTTCTAGATCTAAGAAATTGCTTAGGTAAAACGGGGGGACGAAATAAAAGCTAAATCAGCAACTTGTTGTTGAAATACGGCAGTAGTCAATAATGCGACGTTTAGTAAATAACATCGTGACTCCTTTGCCTGGTTGTAAATACTGGGAAAAGATAGTGAAAGAGGCTTGTGAAGTAAAATTGCGAATCACTTGCAGGTGCAATCAAACTACAAAGGTTTTTCGGGCTTATCTGCCTTAATCTCTTTTAATCGCTCGAGTGATTCAATGCGTTCAACTGCATGATCGACAATGCGCTCTGGATAGTTATGTGAATAGCCATCGAGGAATAACCAAGGTTCATGAATTTCGGCCGCACTTAGGTGAGCAAGTTCTGGCACATATCTACGGATGTAATCACCGTTTTCATCAAAGCGTCGGCCTTGCTCTATTGGATTAAAGACGCGGTAATACGGAGAGGCATCGGTGCCGGTGCCGGCCGTCCATTGCCAACCGTGGGCATTAGATGCAACGTCGTAATCAACTAAGTGCTGGGCAAAGAAGCGCTCTCCTAACTGCCACTCCAAGTGCAGATCTTTGACAAGAAAAGATGCCACCACCATGCGGGTGCGATTATGCATCCATCCTTCTCGCACTAATTGACGCATAGCTGCATCAACAAATGGGTAACCAGTCTTTCCTTCACACCATGCTTTAAATTGCTTTTCTGGCTTGTCATAACGCATCTCTTTAAATTTCGGTGCGTAGTACTCGGTATCAGTATCTGGGTTATTACAGAGCACATCGGCATAGAACTCGCGCCAGGCAATCTCTTTACGAAATGTGTCATGTGCCTTGCTCTCACCTAAATCTGCCAGCAAGGTGCGTGGGTGAATCTCGCCGAACTTCAAATAGGTGCTCATCTTTGAGGTGCCATCAATGCCTGCAAAGTTGCGGTTTTCATCGTAGGAATCGAGACCTTTTTTAGAGAACTCTTTAAATCTCTTCAGCGCAGCCGCCTCCCCTGCTTCAATGACGCGTACATCGTGTGGCATGACAAAATCCGGAAATGCTCGATATTCAGCTGGTGGAGTCGGTGCCTTAATGTTTTTGGGTGTTGCAGCAGGTGAGCGATAGCCATGTGTGCGCCATGCGCGGTAGAAAGGTGTGTAGACCTTGTACGGTGTGTCATCACTTGGTTTACGAACCCGACCTGGCGCAACTGCATACGGGGAGCCGGTACGAACTAGTGGAATTCCAGCAGCTTCAACTCGTGCATCACGCGCTGCGCCGTAGCGTTCATACTCTGCCGAGATATGAACTTCTTTCACGTCATAACGCGCAATCAACTCTTTCAAGACTTCAACTTGATCGCCTTCAATGATGTGCAAGGTATTGCCCAGTGATTGATCAAGTGCGCGCAGAGATTGGCCCATATAGGCAAGTAGTTTTTCGCCGGCTTCAGCAATCTGTGCTTTATCTAAAATAAAGAGCGGCACAATTTCATCACTGTTTTCCATCGCCGCTAGCAGCGCCGGATGATCACCAAGGCGTAGGTCTCGGCGAAACCAGATGATGTTTCGCATAGTGCCTGAAATTATTTGTGAAGCTGCTCGACAGTTGCATCCCAGCCCTTAACATCTTCAGGCTTACGAGGAGCCTTACCGACGTAACGAGCTGATGGACGAATAAGGCGACCAGTGCGTTTTTGCTCAAGAATATGCGCAGACCATCCTGCGGTGCGGGCTGCGGTAAACATTGAGGTAAAGAGCGGTGAAGGAATCTCTGCGAAATCAAGAATGATTGCTGCCCAGAATTCAACATTTGTTTCAAGCACGCGATCCGGTTGACGCTCATGGAGTTCTTTTAGCGCAGCCTTTTCAAGTGCTTCGGCAACGGCATAGCGTGGTGCGTTGAGTTCTTTTGCAGTGCGGCGAAGTGTGCGAGCGCGTGGATCTTCGGCGCGATACACACGGTGACCAAATCCCATCAGGCGCTCTTTGCGATCAAGTAATCCCTTTACATATGCTTCGGCGTTTCCAGTCTTCTCAACTTCTTCAATCATGTGAAGAACGCGAGATGGCGCGCCACCATGAAGTGGACCTGACATCGCACCAATTGCACCCGATAGTGCCGCGCACACATCGGCGCCAGTTGATGCAATAACACGACCAGTAAATGTGGAAGCGTTCATACCGTGCTCGGCAGCTGATACAAAGTAAGCATCGATTGCACGCACGTGTGCTGGATCTGGTTCTCCGCGCCAGCGAATCATCATGCGCTCCACAACTGTGTGAGCTTTATCAACTTCTGCCTCAGAAACTGGCTTGGCAATTACTCCGCGGGCAGCTTGGGCCAGGTATGAAAGAACCATGACTGATGTACGCGCAAGATTGCTACGTGCTTCTTCATCTGAAATATCAAGTAGTGGCTTAAAGCCCCATGCTGGTGCCAGCATTGCAATCGCAGATTGAATATCTACCCGCACATCACCAGAGTGAACTGGAAGTGGGAATGGTTCGGCATTTGGTAGTCCTGGATTAAATTCATCATCAACGAGTAGTCCCCAGACATTTCCAAAGGAAACGCGTCCTACGAGGTCTTCGATATCAACGCCGCGGTAGCGAAGGGCGCTACCTTCTTTATCTGGCTCTGCAATTTCAGATTCGAATGCAATTACGCCTTCCAGGCCTGGCTTGAAATCATCTGACACGGTGAGCTCCCTCAATATCGACTTTTTACTCTTTGATGCGGAGCCAATTCTGCACCTAACGCGGGGGTGCTGACCACCACATCGGGCGGGGGTGCACACATGCCAAAAGTGAGGTTCGATACATCCATGAGCCAGATGGAACGCGATGCAATCAGAGCCATGCGCCGCTCTTATGGCGAGGTGGGACTTGAGTCCTTGCCGGCTGATCCCTTTGCCGCATTTGGTAGCTGGCTCACTGAAGCTGCAGCAAATGACTTTATCGTCGAGGCCAATGCAATGGTCTTATCCACTTTAGGTAGTGATGCGCAAGGCCACGACGCCATCACCACGCGCACAGTGTTACTTAAAGATGTATCTGATGGTGGTTTTACCTTCTTTACTAACTACTCATCTCGCAAAGCACAAGCGATTGAATTACACGAACAAGTCACTCTGCTTTTTCCTTGGTATGCCATGGAGCGGCAGGTTTCAATCAGCGGATTTGCCGCAAAGATTTCGCGCGAAGAATCAGAAGATTACTTCGCAACTCGTCCATGGGGTTCTCAGATTGGCGCCTGGGCATCGGCACAATCTGCACCCTTAGCTTCCCGCGAAGAGTTAGAACAACGCTATGCCGGTGCTGCGCAGAAATGGCCGGAAGGGACATCCGTTCCATGTCCGCCGCAATGGGGTGGCTATCGCGTTACGCCAATCAGCATCGAATTCTGGCAAGGACGCTACTCCCGCTTACATGATCGCCTGCGCTATGAGCGGGCTAACACCAGTTCAGATTGGGAAGTAGGTCGTTACTACCCTTAGTCTTTGCCCATGAGCGCAGAGATAATTATTCCGGAAAACCTCAAACCACGTGATGGACGTTTTGGTTGTGGTCCATCAAAGATTCGACCAGAAGCACTCGCAGCACTTACCGCACCCGGTAGTAACTACATTCTCGGAACATCTCACCGCCAAAAGCCGGTAAAGAACGTTGTGAAAAGTGTGCGCGAAGGTCTCTCATCTCTCTTCTCACTACCTGAGGGCTATGAAGTCATTCTTGGTAACGGTGGATCTACTGCATTTTGGGATATCGCAACCCTTGGACTTATCGAAGATCGTTCCCAGCACTTAGTTTTCGGTGAATTCTCATCAAAGTTTGCCAGCGCTTCAAAAGAAGCACCTTTCCTTGGTGAGCCAACTGTTATTAAATCTGAACCAGGCTCACATCCAGAAGCTGCGGCCGAAGCCGGTATCGATGTCTATGCCCTGACACATAATGAAACTTCAACTGGTGTTTCGATGCCAATCAAGCGCCCGGCTGGAACAGATGGCGCATTGGTTCTAGTCGATGCAACTTCTGCTGCTGGTGGCCTTGATGTGAACGCAACAGAATTTGATACCTACTACTTTGCACCACAAAAATCTTTCGCATCAGATGGCGGTCTCTGGCTGGCACTCATGAGCCCGGCTGCTATTGCACGCGCAGAAAAAATTAAGGCCGGCGGTCGTTGGATCCCAGCATTCTTTGATCTCACCATTGCTATTGAAAATTCACGTCTTGATCAGACATATAACACTCCAGCACTTGTTACTTTGATGTTGCTCGACGAGCAGGTCAAGTGGATGAACGCCAACGGTGGCTTGAAGTTTGCCGCTGGCCGTAGCGCGGACTCTGCAACACGTCTCTATGGATGGGCGGAAAAGACCAGCTACACAACTCCTTTTGTTACTAATCCCGCACAGCGCTCAAAAGTTGTCGCCACGATTAACTTTGATGATGCCATCGATGCCACAGCAGTTGCTGCGGCACTTCGTGCAAATGGAATTGTGGATACAGAGCCATATCGCAAGCTCGGTAAGAACCAGCTTCGAATCGGTATGTTCCCAGCGGTCGACCCAGCCGATATTGATGCGCTCACCGCATCAATCGACTTCGTCGTCTCCAAGCTCTAATTCATGCCGCATAGAATAAAACGCGACTCCTTTTTCTGGACCGTTGCACTACAAAGTACCTGCATCAACTTCTTTCTAGGTGCTTTTGGGCCATCCCAACCATTACTGCGCGCTGATCAAAATACATCACTGACTATCGCCGGCCTACATGGCACCGCACTCGGTGTTGCAGCCATCTTCGCCGGTCTTTCAAATCCGCATCTGGTCCACAAATTCGGACGCACAAATACCGGTTGGCTTGGACTCACTGTTTTTTCACTTGGTGTCATGGCTTTTGTCGCCGCAAGACCAGTTCAACTCACAATTCTTGCAGCACTCGTCACTGGCTTTGGCGTCTCCCTCGTCATTAATAATTATGTGACATCGCTAAACCAGCACTACGGCAAGCAATCGCCAGTCGCTGTCTCGCAAGCCAATTCCATTGGCTCTGTTAGCTTTGTTCTAGGAACTTTGATCGTAGGACTAGTTGCAGATAACTTCCGTGATCAGTGGCGAATCGGAATCTTGGCTGTCTTGCCAGTCGCGCTCTATCTATTCTTCTTTCGCAGAATCAGAGATGTAGATGCACACGTGCCTAATGAGCTCGGTCCACAAGGCGGAAAACTTTCGCGCAATTTCTGGATCTCGTTATTTGGGTTCTTTACCTGTATCTCCAGCGAATTCGCACTCTCATTCTGGTCGGCTGCTCTTATTCTCGATCGTACTGATGCAGCTCCAGCCATTGCCACCCTTGCAGTTGTGGCATTTGGTTCTGGAATGGCCACTGGGCGCTGGTTTGGTCCCATCTTGCTTAAGCAATGGGAGATTGATATTCAACTAAAAATCTTCATTGCAATCGAGTTCATCGGCTTTGCATGTCTATGGTTTTCGCATAACTTAACAATTAGCATCCTTTCGCTCTTTGTGACAGGTATCGGGGTTTCCGGTCAGTTCACCCTTTCTTCCATTCGACTGATTGGACTTAGCGGTGGTCGCCCTGATTTGGCGATGGGAAAGAATTCACTAGCTGCAGGATGTGCAATTGGACTCTCACCATTTGTGCTGGGACTGTTGGGCGATCATCTTGGAATCTCTCGTGCATACCTGATGGTGCCGGTGCTAATGATTATCGCCTACGCAGTTATTGAATTCATTCCTTCGCATGTGGAGCCAGTCGATGAACTATAAAAGTCGCAGACTTATTACCGCGCTGACACTTCTTGCACTCGTTGCACTTATCTTTCTAGGTAAATGGATTCCGGGTAACTAGATTCCGGCCAACTAGCGTTACGATTTAACCATGGCAAGTAATATCAAAAGCGTAGTTACCCTGATTGCAGCTGGCACCATCGCCTGGCTTGGTGCCGGAGTCGTTGCACTTGCTATGGGCGCCGAATCTAAAATCATCTGGACCTGCGTTGTCGGCGCCTTGTTAGGCGTTATTGGAATTCGTTACTCCATCTGGCGCAGCCGGCGAAGCGGTATTTAAGCTTCTAGTTGCGAAGCAATACCGCGAAGTACGCGACCAAGACGTTCAGCTTCAGCACCCGATGGGTGGCGTCCCTGACGTAGACCATTTCCAACGCGATCAAGAATCTTGATGGTGTCTTCAATCATGGCAGCAAGATCATCGTTGTTAACGCGTGAATTTTCAGCGAGTGAGACTGGCGCATCGATGATGTGCACAGACATTGCCTGCGGACCTTTACGAGAATCAATAACGCTGAACTCAAGCTTTGTTCCAGGCTTAACTGTGGCAACGCCTTCTGGGAGTGCTGATCCAGCTAGATAAACATCTTCGCCTTCATCGGATGCAATAAATCCAAAGCCTTTTTCAAGGGAAAACCATTTAACTTTTCCGGTAGGCATTGCACATACTCCTTAAATTCTTACGGTACTCGTTTAGTAGCCGGGGGATTCGGACAGGGGGCTAATTTATCGTATTTGCGATGGGGCGTGCTACCGGGTTTTAGGCGTAAAAGTTTTACAGAGTTGCCTCTGAATGAGCCCCGCACCCGTGATCCACAGAAACCACACGGGCATCATCAGGTGCTATTGCATTGGCACAGACGCCAAATGCTGAACGAAGTGATCCAGCGATAGGTAAGAAAAATCCGCAGGAGGCGCATGGCTTAGGAGCACCTTGTGCCAGTGGCGTATTAGGTCCACGATCACCTGAATACC
>Ga0247844_1001203_pt1 | contig 49635 bp, 47 predicted proteins | sample LaCtaG_FD_192421 | JGI IMG/M metagenome (GOLD analysis project Ga0247844, IMG submission 192421) | Freshwater microbial communities from meromictic Lake La Cruz, Castile-La Mancha, Spain - LaCruzMarch201714.5m_1 | ecosystem: Environmental > Aquatic > Freshwater > Lake | place: Spain: Castile-La... | reverse complement strand
GCGCCGGAACTCTTCATCGTATTTCTTGATTTTTGCCATGTCAGGGTAATTGGGTTCGCTTGTTCGGCGACCGCTGTCCACTGAATCGGGGGAACTTCAAATTGCACCAGCGCGGTGAGATGACGGTGCGCATCGCCTACAATCTCTTCACTCAGAAACCGAAGCAGGAGAAGGAAGACTTCGCGCGCTGGATCAAGATGACCGGGCCGGGCAAAGGGGACGACTACCTGCGCTGCAACGGCGCGGGTGAAATGCTCGTATTCTCGGCGGCCGACTTTGAAGACTTCCTTGAACCTCGCCCCGACTTGGCGTCGTCATTGGAAACCGACCTCAAAGACGTGGTGTCGCTGCTCGCTGCGAACAAGTGGCCGTTCCGCTTGCACGCCACTTACGATGAAAGCATCACGCGATTCCTGAACGTGTTCGAGGAAGTGAATCGCGAAGTTCCGTTCAAAGGCCTGAACTGGTTCTTTGATCACTGCGAGACAATTTCCAACCGCAACCTCGAACGCGTGAAGGCACTCGGCGGCGGCATCGCCATCCAGCATCGCATGGCGTATCAGGGCGAATACTTCATGGAGCGCTACGGCAAGAAGGCTGTCGAGCACACTCCACCTGTGCGAAAAATGTTGGAACTTGGAATTCCTGTGGGCGCGGGCACGGACGCGACGCGGGTGGCCAGTTACAACCCGTGGGTTTCACTTTACTGGCTGACAACGGGCAAAACGGTGGGCGGCGTTTCGATGTATCCCTACAAGAACTGTCTCAGCCGTGAAGAAGCACTCCGGCTCTACACGCAAGGCAGCAGTTGGTTCTCCAGCGAGAGCGGCAAGAAAGGTGCAATTGCTCCCGGCCAGTTGGCGGACTTCGTTGCGCTCACCGACGATTATTTTGCCGTCCCGGAGGAACAAATCAAAGGCATCGAATCCGTTCTCACCATCGTCGGCGGAAAGATTGTTCACGCGACTGATGAATTTGATTCGCACGCACCGTCACCGATTGCTGTGTTGCCGGAATGGTCGCCGGTGAAGGTCTTCGGTGGTTACGGTGCTCCACTGGATGTTCGCAAGTCCGCGCGGGCCGGTGTGCCGATGCCGCAGCATCAACATAAGCTGACCTGTCACGAACACGGCTGCTCGCACGCCGCGCATCAACTCCTGACCGGTGTCAAAGCGGCACGCATCCGCTACGATGGGTTTTTCGGGTTGGGCTGTGACTGTTTTGCGTTCTGAAACAATGAAAACGAAACTCCATCGAACCAAGAATGACCTAAGCGAGAAAACCCGTCGCGCGATGATTGAACTGTTGAACCTCCATCTTGCCGACGTGCTCGACCTCAGTCTGCAAGCGAAGCAAGCGCATTGGAATGTGAAAGGGCCAAACTTCATTGGCTTGCACGAATTGTTCGACAAAGTTGGTGAGGAGCTGGAGGAATTCACCGACGAAATCGCGGAACGCGCGGTGGAACTTGGCGGCGTCGCGCTAGGCACGGCTCAAGTCGTTGCTACGGGCTCAAGGCTTGCGGTTTATCCTCTGGACATCAGCTCGGGCGGGGCACACGTTGCGGCACTCTCGGATGCGCTTGCCAAGTTCGGCGCATCGGCACGCGCGGCCATAGATGTCGCCGCAAAAACCGGCGATGCAGACACCGGCGATCTGTTCACTGGAGTGTCGCGCGGTGTGGACAAACTGCTTTGGTTGGTCGAAGCCCACGCGCAAGCAAACTGAAATGAAACCGCTTTTTGAACCCTGAGGCCACCCGGGCTTGTCGCGCTAGGCTACGGTGAACGCGCCGCGTACATGGCCAAAAAACTCTCTTTCAAACCATGCTTCGGGGATGGCACTGCAGTTCACCGTGATCATAGGCCGTTCGTGTGTTCGTGTCGCGGGCTGCGCTCATGGATCGCACGTGCGACCAGTTCCTTGCCGGTGCCGCTCTCGCCCGTGATCAGCACCTGCGTCGGGCCGACGAGGTCGATTTGTTGCTGCACTTTGCGCAGTGCGGGACTCTCGCCGACCAGGTTTCCAACCCCGCGCACTTCACTCACTTCCTCCCTCAGATAACCGAATTCCTCCTCCAGCCGTTGCTGAAGGAATTCGATTTCTTCAAAGGCCCGAGCATTGCCGATCGCCACCGCCGCATGGTTTGCAAAGATATTCAGCCAGTCGTTCACGTCATCAGGGAGCTTCAGCCGTGAGAAAACGGCCAGTACTCCCAGAACCTGCACACCAAACTGCAGCGCACGTCCGGTGAGCGAGACGACTCCTTCAGCCGGTCCCCAATCAGGCAGCCCGTCGTGGCCCGGTCCTGGCTCCAACATGTCGGTGTCAATCGAAACCCCCGATTTCGCGATCATCACGACGTTGGTGACGCCAAGCGGAGAGCGCGCCCAGCCTTGCACCGACTCAGCCAGCACATCCAGTCCTCGCTCGGGTTCCTCAGCGTTCCAGCGCTGGCGATGAAGTGCAGGCATTCGCGCTGATCGGGCACTCCTGGCGCGTGTTGCAGCGAGAGCACTTGTCACCTAGCTCGATCAACTATATGCGCACCAGCGCGTCCTCCGTGGTCAGGGGGCCCGAGGTTTCGTGGTCCATCCTCAGGCACTGACTCACGTATTCGGTGATCTGGAGCAGGGTCGCGTTCACGGACCGATGCTCGGAGATGGCCACCACCACTTCCTGAGGGGCTTCCATTTTCATCAGTGCACTGCTACGCCGAGAACTAGTAGATGCACGGCGAAATATCGTAGTTTACGAAATTCCGTAGTGAATTCCAAAGGAGGCTGAATCGCTGCAATTCCCTGATACACAGGGGGCTCCAGCGTGTTGGAGGCACTTGGCACGCTTCGAGCAATAGAGAGGTCTGTCGAACAAAGACTCAAACCACAAGCAAACCAACTCAATGAAGCGCCTCTATCAAATCGACCCCGCCACGGGAAGTGGTGAATGCAGCCACTAAAGCAATCTCATCCAAATTCAGAACCAGGAAAGAACCAGATTTTTGAATAGCAAGTCTCACATCCACTACATCAACGGCCCGCGTGAAGATGCCGGCATCCCGCGTCCGGGCATAAGCCTGATCAAGAGTCAGGTCGCCGTTGTAATCACCGATCCACAAAACGACTTCCTCAGCCCCAAGGGCGTCGCAAGGGGCGTCGTCGGCCAGAGCGTCACCGAGAACAACACCGTGGCCAATATCGAGAGCCTCTTCAGGGCCCTAAAAATGCGCCGACCTGCCAGTCTTCATCAGCCCGCACTACTACTACAAGCACGAACACCAGTGGAAATTCGAGGGTGCTCTCGAACGTCTGGAGCACAGAAGATACCGTTGAGAAGCTCAACGCCCTCAACGAACTCCACCAAAACCAAACCACACAAAGGCAAACACATGAAAATCATGACTCGTCAGATCGCCTCAGCTTTATTCCTCCTCTCCGCGGCTTTCTCCCCCACTTACGCCGCCGAGGGACAAGCGGTAACAAACGCTCAGTCCACGATGCATAAGACCATCAAGGTGGACGGTCTCGATATCTTCTATCGAGAAGCAGGACCGGCCGATGCACCCGTGCTTCTGCTGTTACATGGATTTCCCACCTCGTCCCACATGTTCCGGAACTTGATCCCGGCACTGTCGGATCGCTATCATGTCATCGCTCCGGATTATCCAGGCTACGGCCAAAGCTCGATGCCATCTATCACCGACTTCAACTACACCTTCGATAGCCTCGCGAATATCGTCGAAGCCTTCACGGAGAAACTGAGCGTCACACGCTACAGCCTTTATCTGATGGACTATGGTGCACCGGTCGGTTTCCGCCTCGCGGCGAAACATCCCGAGCGCGTGCAATCGCTCATCATCCAGAATGGCAACGCCTACGACGAAGGACTCCGCGAATTCTGGGTTCCTTTCAAAGCCTACTGGAAAGACCGTTCCGAAAAGAATGCGGAGGCCCTTCGCAAGCTGCTCACCATTGATGGCACCAAGTGGCAATACACCCATGGTACCCGTCAGGTCGAATCGATCAGTCCGGACAACTGGCTGGTGGATCAGACGCAACTGGACCGCCCTGGCAATAAGGAAATTCAGATGGCGCTCTTCGCCAGCTACGGCAGCAATCCACCGCTCTATCCGAAGTGGCAGGAGTACTTCCGCAAGCATCAGCCGCCCACCCTCATCGTCTGGGGAAAGAACGACATCATCTTCCCAGCCGACGGTGCGGAACCCTATCGCCGTGACCTCAACAATCTTGAGCTCCATCTCATCGATACCGGCCACTTCGCGCTCGAAGAAGAGGGCGGCAAGATCTCCACCCTCATCCGCGGATTCCTCGCGAAGCAAAACTTTTAACTTTAATCATCCAAATCTCATCATCATGAACGCACCGGACCTCACCCAACGCCCTTCACGCGGCCCCCGCGTTCGCCTCGGAGGCTTCACCATCCTGCCGCGCATCCTCGATAGGATCCGCGCTGAACTCGCCGGAACCGCCGGCGAAAACAGATGCAAGAACCCAAATCGATCCCGAAGCTCTGCAAAAGCAGGTTGCCACTGGCGTCGGTGACTGGGAGGTCCTGACCTGGATCGACGAAAACGCGCCACTTAAACGCACGCCGCTGGAGATCAGCCAGTGGTCCGACTGGACCGCCACGGTGGCCTTCAACGACGTCGAGATGCGCGAATGGTTCACCGACCAGATCAAACGGCTCAACCTCGCACGCGAGGATTTGCGCGGCACCTTTGACTACCTCGACTTCGTCAGCTTCGGAGGCGAGGAATAACATCACTCAAAAAATTCAAAATAGCACGATTGTGAACGCTCTCTCCATATCCCGGACTTCCATAGTCTCGCCGTTCGGCGGATTCCCCTCGTTCGACCTTACCGGCCTGCTCGGCACGGTCCTTGAGCCGACGATCGGCTGCCGTATCTGCATCCTGACGGACATTGAGAATCCTGCCGAATCCTTCACAGAACTGTGTTTCATGAAGAAACTAGGTCACACGGTGCAAAAGAATTCCGTGGAGGTCTTCTTCAAAGGGCCGGCCAATGGCACTCTGCAAGACTTCGGAATGACAGCGCCCGCGCCGAGGCCATGAGCATCGCCTACCCGCGCATCAAGTTGCTCGTTTCACCAATCGATCACTCCATCTTCGGCTGCCGTCTCGTCGGCCCGGAGGCGTCCACGCTGCTACACCAGGTCATGATGCTGATGCGCCTGAAGAACGACGTCCGCGAACTTGCGAACATGATCTACATCCATCCCGCCCTCAACGAATGCCTCCTCGCCGCTGCTGTAAGGGCCGTGGCTGAAGCGAAGAAGCATCACAGCAACCTCTAGCTCACCCACACCATGGCAGATCGATTCATGCACACCGTTCTCACGCCCGCCGTCCTTGAGGCCGAGCGCCACTACTATGGCAGAGCGTATCCCACCACTCCTGAGGCTCCTGAATCCGAGTCTCTACGAGACCAGGAAATCGAGTTCATCGAAAGCCGCGACAGTTTTTATCTCGCCACCATCACTGAAAATGGCTGGCCCTACATGCAGCACCGCGGCGGCCCCACTGGTTTTATCCGCGTGCTCGGCCCGCATCAAATCGGCTTTGCCGACTACGGCGGCAATCGCCAGATGATCAGCGTCGGCAGCATTTCAAAGCAAGATCGCGTCGCCCTCTTCCTGATGGACTACCCGCAGCGGAAACGCGTAAAAATGCTCGGTCACGCCAACGTTTACGATGCTCGCCAACATCCCGAACTTGCCGAAAAAGTCTCCCCTCCCGGCGGCCACGCCGCCAAGGTCGAGCGCATCTTCATCATCGACATCCTCAGCTACGATTGGAACTGCCCCAAGTTCATCACGCCACGCTTCACGGCCGCAGAAGTCAATGAAGCCGCAGCCCCCTTGCAACAACGCATTGCCGAACTTGAGGCAATGGTGGTAGCCCTTGGCGGCACACCTTGATTCCTACCGTGTGAAATCCCATCGAACTTACCATGATTCGCTTCATCATTCCCAGTGTCTCCAGGCGGCCGCCCGTTTCAACACGCGTGACTCCAGCGCCACGCACACTGCCACCTGATTCGCATGGCTCACTAACAAGCATGGCCAAAGGTGTGAACGACGTGCTGAATTACTACATCCAAGTCACGGACACAAAGCCAGCATCTTCATCGCGGGCAGTGTGGCCGCGGCGTCGTTCTTGCTGATTAGGTTCCCGGATGGGCTGGGCGCACGCATTCTCTATTTCGCAGCAGCGTCCAGCCTCGGCGTGGCGCTCGTGCTGGCCACGTTCGTCGTGCTGCCACGACTTCCAGCTCGTAGCAACAGCGGCAGTGTTTTCTGGGGTGACATCGCAGGTTGCTCAGGACCTCGCGAATACCGAGATCGATTTGGAGCGACGGCTTCAGGCGGGCTGCTGGATGAGGAATACAGCATCCTTAATTTCTACACGGCCCGCATCCTCGAAAAAAAGATCAGCATCCTGCGGATGTCCATTCTCTGCTTCCTTACCGGTGTCCTCACGGCTCTTCCCCATCATCTTATGAATACCTGATCCCGCCCTCGCCATGAGCGCCGTCAAACGACTCTATCTCATCCGTCACGGAGCCACCGTGCTCACCGCTGAAGACCGCTGTGCCGGGGCCACAAACGTAGCTCTGTCGGATGAAGGCCGCAGACAGTCCGCCGCATTGGCTGCACGACTCAAATCGGTCAAACTGAGCATGATTTACGCATCACCTCTTGATCGGACCATGGGAACCGCCTCCATTTTTGCCACTCCCCATTGCCTGGAGGTTCAACCGTAAAGTCTGAACACCCCGGCACCGCGCCCTTCTGTTGCAACTCCCTCCGCTGCAGGGCCAATTTGCGATACTGGTTCACGAAATCAGAGTTCACAAAACCCCGGGTCGATGGGTTCGTTGAACTCCCTTCCTGCCACCCAGGCCCCGGGGCTGCCCCCCTCGATAGCGGCCCGCTCAAGGCGTTGACAGCCCGCACGCCGCAATGTGCGGGCCCTTCTCTACGCCAATCTCACCACCCGCAAGCTCTCCGAATCCCTGCCCGAGAGTCTCCCCACGCCATTGCCCGCTCCGGACCGCAGCTACATCGAACGGCTAGAGAATCGGGGAACCACCAGCGTGGTGCCTCCAGGCGTTCCAACATACGCAGCGGCGGCGACGGCTCCCTTTCTGTAGCTTGGATCTGTGATTCGACCAATCGGCATAGCTACGTTGGTGGCCAGAGAGGAATCTCCGGCCTGCGCAAATGAGGTTCGTCATCCTTCGCATGAAGGATAGTGAACCTCCGAGTGAACGTTCCTCAACCTTCGAGCGAAGGCTCCACATCCTCCGAGCGAAGGTTCCTCATCCTTCGGGTGAAGGTTCCTCATCCTTCGGGTGAAGGTTCCTCATCCTTCGGGTGAAGGTTCCTCATCCTTCGAGTGAAGGTTCCTCAACCTTCGAGTGAAGGTTCCTCATCCTTCGAGTGAAGGTTCCTCATCCTTCGAGTGAAGGTTCCTCATCCTTCGAGTGAAGGTTCCTCAACCTTCGAGTGAAGGTTCCTCAACCTTCGAGTGAAGGTTCCTCAACCTTCGAGTGAAGGTTCCTCAACCTTCGAGTGAAGGTTCCTCAACCTTCGAGTGAAGGTTCTTCATCCTTCGAGCGAAGGTTTGACCATGACGTCGCTCGAAACGGCGTTCAGGTGGTCGTCGAGCAACTCCCCGATTTGCTCGAACTCTAGGGGCTATCAGCGAGTCGTCCGAAAAAAATTCGTGTGCTAGGGAATATTGGATCGCCCTGCTCACTCAACCTTGGGAGCGGGGTGTGCCATTCACTCTCCGCTTATGTTTGTGAAGAAACCCTATCAAAAAGACAAATCCAACAATGCAAACTATGAAAACTACTATCCTAGCTTCGATCCTGTGTCTCTCTTTCATCTTCCCCGCGTTCAGTGAGGAAAAGGCCGCCATGATGAAGGATCACCTCATGATGAAAGACGGCAAAATGATGGTGATGATGGACGGCAAGACGATGATGATGGAAAAGGAAATGATGATGGAAAACGGCAGCAAAGTCATGATGGACGGCACCGTCATGGCCAAGGACGGCACCAAGATGATGCTCACCGAAGGCTCAATGATGGGCATGGACGGCATGGTGATGATGATGGATCACGTCATGATGAAGGACGGCAAAATGATGGTGATGATGGCCGGTAAGACGATGATGATGGAAAAGGAAATGATGATGAAAAACGGCGCCAAAGTCATGATGGACGGCACCGTGATGGCCAAGGATGGCACCAAAATGATGCTCAAAGACGGAGATATGATGGGCATGGACGGCATGAAGATGATGATGCCCGCAAAGCCATAATCCGAAAAAACGCAACCCAGTGAAAGACGGAGCCGGCGTTGCTCAACGCCGGCTTCTTTTTAGTCTTCACGAACCACCCATACCTCCAGTTCTCATGAAGAATCGCAATAAGAACAATTGTAGAAGCGCCCGCTTCTCCTTCAAATCGATTTGCCTCAGCTGCCTGATTACCCTGTCTATACTCATGGCTTGCCCCCAGGCCAATGCGCAAAGACCATACGCAAGGGCGGGATGGACGGCGACCCTCTCGACCCGGGCTCACGGGGTCCAAGGCACGGTCACCATCGTAGACGCCAATACCTTCCGAGTGGACAATTTCTATTATGATGGCGGAGGCGTGAACGTTCACTTCATCGTGGCCGCGGACGAGGCGAGCTTTGCGTCCGAGCGCATCGTGACGGCACGCAACTTTCTCGGAAGCCCCTTCACCGGAGGATCTGTCGTGGTCGATTTGCCTGCGGGAACGACCCTAGATGGCCAAAATGCCGTCTCGCTGTGGTGCATCCCCTTCAGCGCCAATTTTGGCTCGGGCACCTTCACCAATCCCAATCCCGACGACATTGCTCCAGAGTTGACGTTGACCACCCCCACGGCGTCAATGTCAAGAACGGTATCCACGCTCACTGGTGATCTCCGAGTGACTGGAACCGCAAACGACAACACGGGTGTAAGCAGAATCGAAGTCCAAGTCAACGAAGGAGACTGGCTGGATGTCCCCCTGATCGCCGCACCCTCTGCAGGGAGGCCCAATCGGGTGACCTTCGATACCACCTTTCCCGGTGCCCTCACCAACATTTACATCGCAAGACCGGCCAGCGGCACCAACACCGTGAACGTACGCGCCGTGGACATCGACGACAATCTAAGTCCACAAAGAAGCAGCGTCGTCAGGATGACCGTGAGAACACCACTCACCCTCACCCTGCTGGGCACCGCAGCCACCCGCTTGATCAGCGGAATCCCTACCCGTGGCTACGAAGTCGGCAGGACCTACACCTTGAGCGCAAGGCGGTTCGACAACGCCGTGTTGGGCGATGGAGTCAATGCGTTCAGCGCATGGTCCGGAGCCGGCATTAGCGGCACCTCAACGAATCTGACTTTCCAGATGACTCCCGATTTAGTCTCCGCACCGGAGCTGACCGCGACCTATATTCCAACGCCGTTTCAACACGCCAAGGTAGGCCGTTTCGATGGATTGGTAAGAACCGCTGCCGGAAGCACGGTAAGCCATGCCACCAATGGCTACTTCACCACCACCATCACAAACAGGGGCAATTTCAGCGGCACGGTCACTATCGAAGGACGCACGCACAGGATCACCGGCTTCCTGGGCAACGACGGCGTCGCGATGTTTGGCTCCACGCCCACACTGGTCATCAACCGCACAGTACGCAAACTGTCGAATCTTTCGTTGAGCTTTGCTGTAGATCTCGCTGCCGATTCCAATCAACTGATCGGCACCTTGTCCGATGGTACCAACACATCGACGATTGTTGCTGATCGCGCGGCATACTCCTCAGCCAATCCCTTGCCCGCCAACTTCCTTAACGAAGGATCTCGAGGCGTCTATACCTTCGCCCTGCCCTCCAAGCCACAGACCCTTTTGACAGCTGCCGAGTTCTCCCAGGGCGACAGCGTTGGTAGAATCACCATCACACCCGCCGGATGGGTGAGGGGTTCCGTCTATATGGCAGACGGCAACACCAACACGGTGGCAAATCTCTTCGCCACCACACTCAGCAAGGACAATACCTTCCCCTTCTTCGCCGGACTCTACCGCTCGGGCACCAGCACCAGGGGATCCGTCAGTGGCATCGCTGAGCTGGATGACACCGAGCCAACCACCGACGTGTCTGGAACAGACTTCATCTGGTTCCGCCCCGCCAACCTCGCTGGCTCAACGCGTTATCCCAACGGTTGGTCGAACGGCGCACAGGTTGATTTGCAGGGAGCGAAATACAACCACATCACCGGGACCAGCGTGTTGCCCAATCTTCCAGCGACAGCCAACACCGGCATTGCCAACGCCGACCTCTCCTTTAGTGATGGCCCCATCACGAGCTTGATCACGAAGTCCTTCAACCTCTCCACCGCCAACGCAGTGAAGATCATCCCAGCCGATCCAAGCTTCACCTTCGCGCTCAGACCGTCCTCAGGATTGTTCGGCGGGAGGATCGTCCCCACCGGCGGAATCGGCCTCAATTACCGAGGAATCATTCTCCAAAAAGGCACAACCGCAGGCGGATACGGCTTTGTGATCGGTGCGACAGAAGCAGGCGGAGTGAGCCTCTTCCACCGATAAGTCTTACGATTCCGGTTCTTGTCAGGCAGGGCGACGGCGGGTATTCGTCCAGATGTTCAGCCGTTCTTCTCTCATGATCCTTGGGCTTGGGCTTCTCTGCTCGGCCGGGGCCGCCTTCGGCAACTTCTTCGTCGTCTCGGACCTGCTCGGGTTGGAGGCGGCGGAGCGGCTCTCAACCTCGATTGAGTGCTTCGGGGCGGTGATCACCGCCGTCGGCGTGGTCTATGCAGGGATGAGTCTGCGCGAGGTTTCGGTGGCTCAGTCCGATGTGAAATCGATGCAGCAATCACAGTACATCCAATCCTTCTTGGATCAGTGGAACCTGGACGTAGAGCAATGTCTGATCCGCATGGAGCAAGATGGCGTGGCGAACCGAACCTCGGATTTGCTCAAGATCGTTTGGTTCTTTGAGAAGGTGGACACGGCGATGCGCTCTTGCACCGTGATGAGCGGTCGATTGCGAGAGCTGTTCGGCGCGGACTATTGGAAAGTGAGCGATTTCCTGGAGCGGAACCGGGTGAGCGCGCTTGGATTGATTCCAGAAAGTGAACTTCGAGCGTTTCAACTGGCGGCTGGGCGATTCGGAGCGAGGCCACCGCTCTGAAGTCGAGCGACTCAGGCCGCCGCAGTTCACTGGGTCGATTAGCGGACGGCGTTTTGTTGTGCCGGCGTTAGATATCCCAAAGCCTTTTGCGCATCTCCCCGGATCCAGGCATTCACCTTGGTCGCCTGCGCCGGGGTGAGTTTTAGATTCGCCACCGGGGTGCCACTCATCTGCTTTTTCTGGTCACTGGCCGGTGCCGGTCGATATCCGGAGATCGGGCCCACCTTCAGCCGGGATTTCGTGACTCCAGCCAGATCGGCTTCGGGCAGATAGACCGAATTGGCGCACTGCACTTCCTCTGCTGCGGCAATGAGTTTTGGGAGGGCAATCAGCGCTGGATCATATTGCACCATCGTCACTTCATGTCCCGCCAGGAAACCCGCCTCGGTGGTCACCACGCCGTCGATCTTGCCGAGCTCCATTTCACCGGTCCAGAAGCAGTACATCGCAAAGACAGCCCGGCGCAGGTTCGGCGAATTTGCGCTCGCCAGCAGAGGTAGATACAGAGGCACCGGCCGCTTCGCCTTCGTGAGCGTGGCCACCATCCGTTCCGCGATGCCCGTCGTGTCCCAGATTTGATCTTTGCGTGGAATGATGTCGGTGGCGTCGGCATCGAGAAACCGGACGACTTGATAGTTCCAGGCGGGCTCCCCAAACCGTTGCAATACGGCGGCGTCCGGTCCGGGCTTGTTATTGTGAATCAGCAACGGGACGAATTCGTTCTCAATCGCCTCCACCAGCAGCGGATTGGATAACACCTCGTTTCCAAATTGTTTGCAGCCAGCGCAGCCCGGGATCTCTTGAAATAGCGCGAATACTGGCTTTCCGGTGGACTTGCTCGTAGCCAGCGCCGCGTCCAGATCTCGCGCCCAAGCTACTTTGCCGGCCTCCTCGGGTTGCGACGCAACGCAGGCTGCGGAAACAAAGAGAAGTGGGAGAGAAACGAGTTGGAGATTCATATGAGGGAGAGGCGCAAGACTTTGTTCTATTCCAACCCGAAGGTCATCGATCCGATCGATGATCCGATCAGCCTTTGATCGTGATCACCTCCACCTCGCGCCGTTTGAGTTCCTGCAGGGCCCGCTCGGTAAGGCGGCCGGTCACGAGCACGATGTCTCCCGATTCCACATCGGCGAACGTCGAAAGCGTGCCGCCGCAGTCGGCGCACCATCCCCCGTAATCGACCGCGAAGGGCAGGATTCGCTTTCCAGAAGCACTGACGGCGATAGGCAGCCAGCGGAACGTCTCCAGTTTGGCGATCGGTTCCCGCTCCTTCTGGTACCAGGCCAGCAGCTCCGCCGCGCGCCGGTAGAAGTCGAATTCCTCCCGGGTGGTGCTCTTGGCAGCCAAGTCGACGAGTAGATCGCGGTCCTTGGCGGTGGGCAACATGCCGAGCGCACGGGCTAGGATGGTTTGTTGGGCGGGTGTGGTGAAGGGGAGGGCCAGGAAATCCATGGTCAGAGCCTCGGGAATGCCAATCTCGTTCCGCAGCGTCTTCCGGTTCTCCACAAACAGATCGGCCGGAGCGGCCAGATAGGCGTCCATCATCCGGGACTCCTTGCCGGTTTCCAGCAGGCTGAAGAGACCATTGCCTGGGATCAGCAGTCCCACCCCGAAATCCGGGAGAGCTTCGATCAGGGCGACTCGCTCCAGTTCCTTTTGCAGCAGTTCGTTGTCGGTGTAGGGATCGACTTCCAGCTTTACCGCGAGAGTCCGTTTGCGGTCGTTGGCTCCCAGCAGGCCCCGGACCGGGCCGCCGGAATTGTAGGTCCCGTGGCGACGTTCTTCCCGGGCGAACGATCCTGCCCTGCGGATGAGAGCTCGGGCTCCCCGGGGGACATCGAGCACCGTGGCAAGCGGAGCTTTGGCGAGGTCCTCCACGACCGTGAGCTTGTTTGTGGCGACCTCAACCGCTCCTTGGCCTCCGGTCCGCGCGGCCCCTTGGGCGAGGAGCCAGTGGATGGCCTGAATCTCTTTGAGCCGAGCCAGAAGCTCCTGATCGCTCCAGGCCACGAATTTACCGTGGACCGAATCGATCACATAGTGGTTGGTGAAGTCTCCGACGCGGATCTCGTCGCGGACTTGCCACAAATCTGTCCGCAACCAGTCCGCATCGTGCCACCAAGCGCGTGCGCTCAAGGCTGCGGGCTTTTCGAAATCCTGGCCTTGGCTGAACGGGCTGAAACAGAAGAAGATGGCCGCAGAGAGAATGAGAGGAGAGGGCGGATGCATGCGCCCAGTTCGACGTTGACTTGTCCTGAGGCTTACCAGTCAATTTCCATCGCAAATCGGGTAAGGACCGAGGTGCCGGGGCCGTCTGTGAAGGCGAACTCTATCTTCTAATATGCGCCCCGTCCTCATCGCCCGTCTCAGTGAACTGAAAATCAACCAACCCCACGGCGCGTTAGTCGAATCAGTGGATCTCGTGGTGATCCGGCTGACGGAATCCGAAGTATCCGTGCTGCATGGGCGGTGCCATCACCGGGGCGCGTTGCTCGCAGACGGGCATGTCTCCGGGAACAATCTGATCTGCGGGGTCCACGGTTGGGATTACCGGATCGATACAGGGATCTCGGAGTACAACAACGCAGAACGGTTGCACAAGTTTTCCCACGTGATCACCGGGGATGAAGTGCTCGTCGATGGCGCGGAAGTGGCCGCGTGGGCGCTTGATAATCCGCAGCCGTTCAAGCGGGATGAGTATCTGGGGGCGTTTGCCGATACCCATCCGATTCCCGAGGAAGACAGGGTCTGGGAAATCCAGCATCTGGCTCAGCACGGTCTCAATCAGTGGGGACATCATGGCCACAGCGTCGCGATGGGGGTGGAGCGGACGAAGCTGCCGCGCTGGGATGATATCCAGATCCTGACCGCGCAGTTTCACCGCTTGCCGAAGTTCGATCACGAGCCGGTGGCCACCGAGGTGGTCATCGGACCAAAGGCGGCGCGTCCGTTGCGGTTGGCGATTCCTTTGCTTATCTCCGACATGAGCTTCGGTTCTCTCTCCGAGGAGGCCAAAATCAGCTTGGCTCGGGGCGCGGAAATGGCCGGAACCGGTATCTGTTCGGGGGAAGGCGGTATGCTGGAAGAGGAAAAGGCCGAGAATTCTCGTTACTTCTATGAGCTAGCCAGCGGACGCTTTGGGTTCTCCGAAGAAAAGCTCACGCGGGTGCAGGCCTTCCACTTCAAGGGAGGTCAGGGAGCCAAGACCGGAACCGGGGGGCATCTCCCGGGATCGAAGGTCCAAGGCAAGATCGCCGATGTCCGTAAGCTCCCGCCCGGCACCCCTGCCATTTCGCCCGCCCGTTTTCATGATCTCACTACGCCCCGTGATTTCCGAGTGTTTGGAGACCGGGTCCGAGAACTCGCCGGCGGGATTCCGATTGGCTTCAAAATCTCCGCTCAGCAGATCGAGAAGGACATCGACTTCGCGCTCGATGCGGGGGCTGACTACGTTATCCTCGACGGTCGCGGCGGAGGCACCGGATCCGCGCCCAGCATCTTCCGGGACCACATCTCGGTTCCGACGATTCCGGCGCTGGTGCGGGCGCGCCGCCATCTGGACAATCGATGTGCCGGTGACGTGACGTTGATTATCACCGGAGGCCTGCGCACGGCTCCGGATTTCGTCAAGGCGCTGGCTCTCGGGGCAGATGCCATTGCCCTGTCCAATTCCGCGATGCAGGCCATTGGTTGCATCGCGATGCGGGCTTGTCAGAGCAACAATTGTCCCGTGGGGATCGCTACGCAGAAGGATCATCTCCGGGCGCGGTTGGAGATCGCCAAGTCCGCGCTTCGCCTCAAGAACTTCCTCACGGCATCAACGGAACTGATGGCCGTGATGGCCCGAGCCTGTGGTCACGACCGGCTGGACGGCTTTCAGTTTGATGATCTATCGACGTTCAATGAATCGATGCATCGCCTCACCGGGATCGCTTGGGCGGGTGGTAGTGATCTTTCGTTTTGTGATTGAAAGGATTGGCAGGCAGGGCGCGACCAAACACCGCGCTGAATGAATTAGCGGAATCGAAAGAAGAATACTGATATGAAAAAACTGCTCTGCATCGCTCTATCCCTGATCGCTTTATCGCCGTTGGCATCAGCGAAAACGCTCCTCAACGTCGACAAGGCTGGCGTGGGGATCAAAGGCTATGATCCAGTGGCCTTCTTTACGGACAAAGCGGCCGTCAAGGGATCTCCAGCCAACAAAAGCACCTCGGGAGGCGTGACCTACCACTTTGCTTCTGCTGAACACAAGGCGATCTTTGACGCTAATCCATCCAAGTATGAGCCGCAGTTTGGTGGCTTCTGTGCTTGGGCGGTCTCGCAGGGATACACGGCGGGGATTGATCCCGAGGCTTTCCAGATCGTGGATGGCCGTCTCCTTCTGCAATATAGCCAGGGCGTTCGCAAAGATTTCAATAAGGATACCGCCGGAAATCTGAAGAAGGCGGATGCGAATTGGCCCAATATCGTCGCCAAGAAGGGCAAGTAAGCGATTGGATGCTGCGAATACTCAGGGCAAAGACTCGGCGTTGCGGGCTGATGCGACACGTTCTCTTTCAAGGAGCAGAGGAGATCTTTGCCCACGGGAGCGGTGAGCAGGCCGGGAGTGTTGAGGCCTTGTGGGTAAATTGAGATCGCTTCGGGCCATTCGCGGATCATGGCGAAACTCGGCGCGGCATTGCCCATCGCGCCTCCGTGACCGTGAAAGACGAACACGACGGGGGAGGGCTTTTCCTTTGCGGAGGTCGGCGAGTAGATGAGGGCTTCCCGGGCGACGCCATCGACTGTGAGGTCCCACTTGATGAAGCCGGGCGGCGGGGATTGTGCCGGGGCGGAAGCGAGAGACAGGCAAAGCAGGACTGGCCAATGGAGCTTCATGGGGTGGAAAGACGCTCGGCAGTGGTGGTGGTCACATCAAGATGATCGATTGCGACGGTGATTTCGATTTCGATGACAGGAAATGACCGAAAACCGTGCAAGATCTGGGTTTCGTGGTTGCCAGGACGGGTCTAGATTCGAATTTCTCTGCAGAACAACCTCACTCGATGAAACTGACCACCACGGCATTCGGAACCTGGAGCGGCGGACGCTACATGCACTTTGGGGAACAACTCAGCGAGGACGCGCTGGGAAACCTCATGCGGGAAGCCTACGACAAGGGCGTGCGGACCTTTGTTACTGCGGATGTCTATGGAACCGGCAAAGCCGACGAACTACTCGGCCAAGCGCTTGCCGGGGTGGATCGGGACACCTATTGCCTCGTGGGAACGGTCGGGCATGACATTTACGACGGAGTGCGCCAGGGCTCGAAAGGGTACCCGCGCTTCACTGATCCCTCGCTCCGGGGGCCTGAGGGCTACGCGTCCTACTTGCGCATGGCCACTGAGAAGTCCCTGGAGCGTTGCCGCGTTTCCCGGTTTGACTACGTCTTCCTCCACAATCCCGACTGGATTGGCTACTCCAGCCCCGCAGTCTGGGATGCGATGGAAGGGCTTTGCGATAGCGGCTTGACCGACATGATCGGGGTTGCCCCGGGGCCGGCCAACGGGTTCGTCATGGATCTGATTCATAACTTCGAGACCTTCGGGGATCGGATCGATGCCGCCATGGTCATTCTCAATCCGTTGGAGCCGTGGCCGCAACGGCATGTTCTCCCAGTGGCGGAGCGTTTGGGCATTGATATCATGACCCGTGTGGTCGATTACGGCGGGGTTTTCCATGGAGTTGTCCAACCCGGTCACAAGTTCCGCGACGGCGACCACCGTTCCTACCGCCCGGAGGGCTGGGTGGAGCATGCCCATGAGAAGGTCGGCCGTTTTCAGGAGATCGCCGATGCTCACGGCTTGACCCTGTTGCAGTTCGCTTGCCAGTGGAACTTGTCCCAACCTGCGGTGAAGTCCGTTGTCCCGACCCTGATCCAGGAAGCCGGTCCGAACGCCAAGAGCATTAGCCAGGAACTCGATGAGTTGGCGGCCGTCTCTGCGAACATCGTGCTGACCCCGGAAGAAATCGCCGAGGTGGAACGCCTGGGCGACAATGAAGGCTGCATGCAACTCAAGGGGGCGACCCTCCGTTTCCCGTCCGAGGGCGTCCCCCTGCCTGATCAGTGGGCTCTGCGCCCGGAGTTGGTCGAGATCGCGGGCCGCTACGGGCTTGACCCGGCGTGGTGAGAGCTTGAGATCTTGAGGAATGAGAGCTTGAGCAGGCGCTGAGCGCTTTCATCGCTTTGGTGCGCATCACTTTTCGGGGTGCTTTGCCATGGTGACGAGAATCGCGAGGATTTCTTCGTATGACTGGTCGAGCGTGGCGGCGTTTTCCGTGGACAAGTAGCCGCAGCGGAGGGCGATTTCGAGGTGGGTTTGGGTTTCGGCAGCCTCGGCTTCGGCGTCGTTGAGCTAAGCGATGAAGGCAGGAGTGTAGCGGCGCTTGCGCCAAGCCTCCGCGATATTAGCCGCTACGGATCGTGACGAGCGGCGAATTTGATCGGTCAGGGAAAACAGTTCGGCGGTGGGGAAGTGTTCCGTTGCTCGATACACTTCCATCGCCAAGTCCACGGCCTTTCCCCAAACCAACAAATCCCGATGCGTTCGAATGAGCATCACACAACATGCCTGGACGAGCTTTCAGGTCAAACGAACGGTCCGAGAAAAGCGCTCAGCGCCTGCTCACGCTCTCTTTCCTCACGCTCTCAAGCTCTGATCAATCGTCGCTTCGCATCTCATCCTCTAGCCGCTCGCTGAGCCATTGCTTCATCATGCTTTGGTAGTTGAGGAAGCGGGAGCGGGCGATGCGTTTGATGCGGGCGAGCATCCGGGGGTCGAAGCGCAGGGTGATCGTGGTGGACTCACGCACAGATTCCTTGAGGACGGCGGTATTCATGAGCCGCACGTCGAGGGCGTGGCTGGCCCAGAATGCGTATTCGGCTTCGCTGTCGTCGAACTCGGGGATCTTGTCCCAGGCGTGAATGATCTCCATGGGGTTATTGCATCTCGGCGTTTTTGCGTTCGTAGAAGTGCAACTCGTCTGGAGTCATCGACCGAGCCGCCACTACCCGGTATTGCTTTCCGTCGGTCCAGAAAACGCTGAAGATCGCCTTGTTGTCCAGGGCTTTGCCGAGACAGAAATAACGAGCCTCCCGGCCCACATCGGAAAACTCCGGGAGCAGTCGAATGGAAAACGGATCCTCGAAGGCTTCTTCGATGTCCCTCGTCGTCAACTCTCCCTTCGCGAACGGGACCTCCAGCCAGTCGAATTCCATTACCTTAGATTGGACTATCCGGCTTCCCCCAGGGAATTCAAGGACGGGAGGCGGGACATCTGGTTGGCGCGGATGCCTCCGTCCACAAAGATCGTCTCTCCGGTGATGTAAGCGGAGTCGGGGCCGAGGAGGAAAAGAATCGGTCCGGCGCAATCTTCGGCATCCCCGGCGCGGTCCAGGGGGATGTTGTGCCGGACGTGGGCGTGCAAGGCGGGATCTTGGAACAGGCTTTCCGTCAGCCGGGTCCGGATCAGGCCGGGGGCGACGGCGTTGAAGCGAAAGCGCGGGGCGAAGTGGACCGCGAAAGCCCGGACGACGCCCCCGAGCGCGGCGCAAGCGGGGTCGTAGGCCAGGTGATCGGGTTCGGATTGCTCCGCATTGATCGAGGTGATCGCCACGAAACTGGAGCCCGAGCTGGCGCATCGCGAGAACTCGGTGGCGAGGAGATACCCGGCGCGCGCCTTCACATTCATGGTGAGTTCCCAGAGTTCCAAGGGCGTGCGTCCGGCCGGATTGCCCTCCGGATAAATCCCGGCGCAGTGGACCAAGCCATCCAATCCGCCCATCCGATCGATGGCGAACCGGATCGCGTCGAGCGGTCCATTGGCCGTTGCAAAATCGAATCGCTCCGAGTGAACGCGGGGGGAGGCCTGTAAATCCTCCGGATAGGCGGAGGCCGGATCGTCGGAAACTACGGTGACTGGTCCGGTTCCTTCCGCAAGGAGGCGACGGACCACGGCGAGTCCGATCCCGCGGCTTCCCCCGGTGACGAGGATCCGGCGTTGGTTGGTGGAAGATGAAGTGCTCATTCGAAAAACACCGGACCGCCCAGACAGGCTTTCCAAATCACGACAATGGACCAGTGGATCAAGACCGAAGGCCAAAGCGAACCGGTGCGGAGGTAGGCCCACCCGCAAGCCCAGCCGAGTCCGGCCACGATGGTGAGGAAGCGGAGATCCCAGAATACGGGCCGGGCCACCGGGAATGTCAACCAGGCATTCACCACATGCCAAAGGATGAAGATGACCACACTGATCGCCAACGCCCGCCGGAGTTGTTCTGGCGAGCGATCTTCGGAACGATGGGGGAGAACCAGGCCGCGGAAGATCAGTTCTTCAAAAATCCCCGGAAAAAAGAAGAGGATAGCCATGACGGAAGCGAACTTCACCGGCGGCATGGCGGTCGGCGTTACGGTAAAAAAGCCGGATGCGAACCCGAACCCAATTGAGAAGGCGCTGAACAGGGCAAAAGCCAGGAGCGAGGCGCGCCATCCAGCGGCGTCGGGCCAAGTCGTTAGCGATCGGGTGACACGGGCGCTCGCGTTGTTCCAGAGTCGGGAGAGGACAGGCATCGTTGGGTTTTTCCCGCGAGGGGGGTGGATTGGATTTGTTTGGGCTGAATTTCGGGGAAATGCGAACCGATTCAGCCATTGGCGACAGCCTGCAGCTTCACTGTTGAGAAAGTTCGAGATCTCGATTCGCAATATCCATAAAAGGAATTTACTTTGTAAAAAGGAGAGCGACCTATAAGGGCCATACATTGACCGTCCGCATGATCCCTTCTACCGCTTGCCGTGATTTCGTCGCCCTCATCCTGCTGGGGGCGATGTGGTTTCCGGTGGGCGTGGCCGGACAGGATGGGGACGGAGATCTTCTGGCTGATTCTGTGGATCCCTACCCCTCGGACCCGTTCAATGGGGGATGGGGGTTGCAGCCCTCTTCGGATGGATCGAGTCCGCTGCCTCGTCATGAGGGGGATGGCTGCCGGATCGGCAACCAGTGGATGGTCTTGGCCGGACGGGAGACAAAGATGGTGCAGTTTTACGATCCGGTGACCAATGCCTGGTCCCAGACTGTGGGGGCTCCGTTGTCGTTCCACCACTGTCAAGCGGCTTACGTGAACGGCTTGATCTATGTAATTGGAGCCTTCACCGGTGCTTATCCGGATGAGACGCCGGTTCCGGACATTTATATCTACAACCCTGCGTCAAAGAGCTGGTCAAAAGGGCCGTCGATTCCGCTGGCGCGTCGTAGGGGCGCTACCGCTACGGGAGTCTACAATGGGAAAATCTACGTTGCCGGCGGAAACACCTTGGGGCATCGCGCCGGGTGGGTGGCCTGGTTCGATGAGTTCGATCCTGCTACCGGAAGCTGGACGCAGCTCGCGGATGCCCCGCAACCCCGGGACCATCACCGCGCCCTGGTCGTGCAGGATCGGCTCTATCTTGTTTCTGGTAGGCGTTCGAACTACGGGCAGAGCGGCGGCACCACCGGAAACACCATCCCAGAGGTCGAAGTCTACGATTTCGCTGCTGGCGTTTGGTCTATCCTGCCCAATCCGATCCCGACGCCGCGGGCCGGGTGCGGCGTGATTTCGCATGGCCGGGATCTCATCGTCATCGCGGGTGAGAACGCCACGGGACCGCTGGACAAGGTTGAATCGCTCGATGTCATATCCGGAACCTGGCGAATTTTCCCGGCGCTAGCCCAGAAGCGGAACGGCCCGGTCGCCACCAGTTTTGGAGACAAGCTCTATGTATCTGGAGGGCAAGCCGCCGCCAACGCCAGCATGGAGGTTTTGCTGCTTCCTCCTCGGCCCCTGCCCAGCCCGCAGCCGGATCCTGATCCGACACCCGAACCGGTGCACACCTGCGCTCCACTGCAAAGTGCGCAAGGCGCCACCTTTCAGCCTGTCCTGTCCCTGAATTGCGGAGGATCGGCCGCCGGGGACTTTTCGGCGGATGCCAGGTTTAGTGGCGGAACGGTATCGTCGGTCGCCGCCCCGATCTTTGGTGCGGCGAACGCGCCTGAGGCAGTCTACAAGACGGAGCGGGTGGGAAACTTCAATTACCGGATCACTGGCCTCGAGTCGGCCTCCTGTTACCGCATCGATCTCCACTTTGCGGAACTGACTCACGAGGCTGCGGGGCAGCGCACCTTCGATGTCCAGCTGAATGGCGAACTCATTTTGGACAACTTTGACATCTTTCAAGCCGCAGGTGGAAAGAACAAGGCGATCAACCGATTCTTTCCCGCGCATCCAAGGCCGGACGGAACGATTTCCGTGAACTTCGCTTCGGTGAACGGTCAGGCGAAGTTGAGCGGACTTTCATTGACCAAAGTGCTGCCGTACTCCGGCGGCGGTGCGTTCTCATTTGGCCGCCCCGCTGATGTCCTGGCGCGAGTGGGTGATCCGGTTGCCTTCGGAGCCCGAGTGAACGGGAGACTTCCGACTCGCTTCCAATGGCGGCGCAACGGGGGTGGAGTCGACGGTGGGACCGGCGCGACCCTTGCGATCGCCGCAGCTAGTCTGGACCAAGCGGGGGCCTACAGTGTCTTGGGCGACGGTTGGAACGAGAGTCAAAGCGGTCAATTGACGGTGGTTGGCCAACCCGAGATACCCCGGTTCGTGCTGGCGGGGGCCACGGCCACTCTTGCCATTCCTTACGCCGGTTCTGGCGCTGCTTTTCGGTGGAGCAAAGACGGAGAAGCCCTTGAGGATACGTCCTCCATTTCCGGATCGGGAAGTAACAGTCTGGCAATCTCCAACTTCAGCGCGAGCGACGCCGGGGCCTACCGGTGTGTGGTGGAAGGTTTTGGTGATACCGAATTGCTGGGCCCGTGGAATTTGCGGCTTCCGCTTCCTCCGTCTGTCACAAGTGGCCCACCCCCCACAGGCATCGTGATCGGCTCGATAAACTGGCAACTCTCCGCCGACGAGGGGCCCGCTACCTTTACTGTCGAGGGTCTCCCGGCGGGGTTGCTCTATGATCCGGTAACGCAAAGCGTGAAGGGGACGCCGCTGAACCCCGGCATCTACACGGTTCGAGTCACCGCCAAAAGCACGGCGGGCACTGGACCGACGCAATCATTCAGCCTAGCCGTGGAATCGGTTCCGCTGTCCTTCTGCGGGACTTGCGTGGGGCTGGTCGACCGGGCTCCGGCCGTCAACGGAGATCTTGGCGGGGCCTTGGATTTGAATGTGACCAACAGCGGACTCCTTTCCGGTCGCTTACGCAACGCCGGGTCATCCCACTCCTTCACGGGCCGGTTGAGCGGCGATGCCGGCGCCGATGCGACCTTCCAAGCGAGCATTCCGCGAGGGATCCAACCTCCGTTGCTTCTCCGCCTCACCTTTCAACGATCGGGAGATCCGGTCGTCGGGACGTTGAGCGTCGGGTCGGCCAGTGTTTCGGTCGTCGCCCGGCATATTGTGGTCAATCCTTTGGGTGCGGTGGCCTTCACGACTACGCTGAATTGCTTTTTGGGGATCGAGGCTGAGGAAAAGATCGGAGACGTCAACGTCCCCCAAGGGACCGGATGGATGCGCTTGACGCGGGCCGTGGGCCGCACCACCACCACAATCACCGGGACCGGGAGACTGGCTGACGGTAGCCCGCTGACATTTGCCAGCAATGAATGCACCGACCGCCAAGTGCCGCTGCACTCACTATTCAGTGCGCTCAACGGAAGTGCTCTCGGATGGGGCGGGGTGACGGAGACGTCGCCGCAGCGTCATGAATTTCTGGGGCGCGTGAATTGGCGCAAGCTCAAGCCCGTAAACAGCATTGACTTCGCTTACCGTGATGGCATTGACTTGGATCTTCTGGCCGAAGGGATCACGTATGTCCGGCCTCCGTCGGGAAAGACCTTCGTCGGCAACGTCGAGAGCAATGGCAATGCCCGGATCGAGTTCAGCCAAGGCGGATTGGCAACTGCGGCCCAGGCTGGAAGGGTGAACCGGCTGTTCAAGCTCCGGGCCTCGCACCTCGCCGGCTTCGGCAATTCCACCTTCAACCCGGCTGCGCTCTCCCTCGTGATTGACGTCAAGACCGGCACGTTCCCGGGCGGGTTCCGGCTCAGGGATGGCTCGACGGTTCGCGATGTCCGCTACCAAGGAATCTTCGCTGGAATCACCGGAGAGGGGTACTTCACCCTCCGGCAGTTGCCGCTGCTCCGAACTTCCCCGGTCCTCTCCGGCTTGGTGCGGATCAGCGCGCCGTGATTCAGATCACTTCACCGGTAGCTGCTCCGGAGCCAAGGCCCCGTTCAACGACGATGCTTTCGCCGTGGGCGTGGAATCGGCCGTGAGATCGCCGAGCGCATATTGGATCCCGTCGAGGAAATGCTTCAGGACCGGTTTCGAAGCGTAGGTCGACTCGTTGTGTCCGAAGTTCGAGTAGTAGACCCGTCCGCCGCCGTATTCGCGGATCCAGGACACGGGGATTTCCCGCTTGGCGGCCACTTCGGGGCTGGCGGCATCGGCTGGCTTGTCCTTCTTGGGTTGGAGCAGTGGCGCGATGTTGGCGGATTTGCTCATGTCCAGGCTGACGAGGACGCGGAGGTTGTCCTTCCCCTGGTAGGTCGCCGGATTGTATTGATAGATCTCGTCCTTGTGCCAGAAGCCCTGGCCCGCAAAGGCTTGGTTGATCGGGTGTCCGGAGTCATCGAGCCGGAAGGCCCAGGTGCCGCCCGCCGTCCAGGGGTGGCCGCTGAAAATTCCGCCCATCATGGCGAGGGCCTCGGGCCAGTTGTCGAAGTTGTCGCTCGCCGCGTGAATCCCCGCCACGCCTTTGCCGGCCTCCAGGAAATCCATGATCGCCTTCCGATGCTCCGGGTTGGGGAACTTGAGGCGGGTCGTGCTGTTGAACAGAATCAGGTCATACTGGGCCAAATTCGCCGCAGTGAAGACGCTGTAATCGTCCGCCAAGGTGGCTTCGAACGCGCCGGTCTTCTTGCCCATCGTTTCCAGGGCAAAGTTGGCGGTGGGGATGGAGGTGTGGATGAAGCCTTCGCAGAGCCAAAAGACCAAAATCTTGTGCGTCGATTTTGGTGCAACGGTGGGCGCTTGCGGGATGGCGTCTAGCACCGCCTGTTTGTCCGCGTCGGTCATCGGCTTGAATCGGGCAGCCTTTTTCTCCTCCCAGGTCTGGGGTTGCGGCTTGTCTTGGGCGTTGCCGATCGACGTCAGGAGGGCCAGGCTGGCTGCGGTGATCCAAAAACGGGCAGAGGGGTGCATCACTCTCTGTTTCCCTCAAATCGGTTCGATTGGAACCGTGGTTGCGAAGATTGAAAAACTTGCCAGCGGTGCGGACTGGCTGTTATGACCTTGCCTCCCCCATGACGCACCGATCTCACTCAATGACCGAACCCACGCCGTCCAGAGTCCGCATCGGAGTGCTCTGGTTCGCCATCACTCTGGCGATCATTACCTATGTGGATCGCGTCTGCATTTCCCAGGCCGCTCCCGCGATGCAGGCCGAGCTGGGGTTGAGCAAGATGCAAATGGGTTATGCGTTTACCGCCTTCGGCTGGGCCTATGCGCTGTTTGAGATTCCCGGAGGCTGGCTCGGGGATCGCATCGGACCCCGGCGGGTGCTCATGCGGGTGGTTGGAATGTGGTCGATCTTCACCGTCGCCACGGGCTGGGCCTGGAACCTCGCATCGCTGGTCGTGTGCCGGTTTCTCTTCGGTGTCGGTGAGGCCGGTTGCTTTCCAAACATTGCCAAAGCCTTCACGAATTGGTTCCCGGTCATCGAGCGTGTCAAGGCGCAGGGGATCTTGTGGTTGAGTGCCCGCTGGGGCGGAGCGTTCACCCCCTTGATTGTGGGCTGGATGTTGGCCACGGGCGGCGAAGGGAAATTTGGGCTCGGCATTCACTACAAGTGGGTCTTTCTTATGTTCGGCCTGTGCGGAATTGTCTGGGCGGTGTTGTTCTTTCGTTGGTTCCGCGATCATCCCAAGGATCATCCAGAGGTCAATGCGGGGGAACTGGCTCGCATCGGGGACACATCTCATGCGGGCGATCACGCCATGCCCTGGGGCAAACTGATCGCCTCCCGCACGGTTTGGGCACTCTGGGGACAATACTTCTTCATGTCCTATTCCTGGTATTTCTATATCACTTGGTTCCCAACCTATCTCAAAGAGAGTTTTGTGGATCTGAGTGATCTGCATCGCGCCCTCCTCGCCTGTGTGCCGCTCTTCTTCGGGGGACTCGGTTCTCTCGCGTGCGGTCTCTGTTCCGGGATGATCGATCGCAAGCTCCAGAGTACGGCGAAGACTCGTCGCTTGCTCGGTTTTGTCGGGATGGCGTTGGCGGGTCTCATGCTGCTTATCTCCATCCAATTGCACCTTCCGCTGGCGGCTGTTCTCGCGATCGGGATGGCGGCGTTCTTCAGTGATCTTTCCCTCCCTGGATCATGGGGCGCTTGCATGGATGTCGGTGGACGTCATACCGGTGCGCTATCCGGCAGTATGAATATGATCGGCAATGCAGGCGGAGCCGTCGCACCGATGGCGGTCCCGCTGGTCCTCAAGGCCACCGGGGACAACTGGAGTATCAATATCGGGCTCTTCGCCGTGAGCTATTTTATTGGGGCGATCTGTTGGCTTTTTATTGATTCAGATGAGCGTCTCCATGAGTAACAGGATCCTTGCCCTTCTTCTCGTCTTCAGTGCCGTTGGGCACGCGAAGGATTCTGCCCGGCCGAATGTGATCTTTGTTCTGGCGGACGATTTGGGCTATGCCGACCTCGGTTGCCAGGGGGCCAAGGATATTCGCACCCCGAATCTGGATCGCCTTGCCGAGGAGGGGACTCGGTTCACCAGTTTCTATGTGGCGCAAGCCGTCTGCACGGCGAGCCGGGCGTCCCTGCTCAGCGGGTGTTATCCGAATCGGGTGGGCTTGCAGGGCGCGCTCAATCACACCAGCAAGAACGGGATCCATCCGAACGAATGGTTGCTGTCTGAAATGTTCAAGGACCGGGGCTATGCGACGGCCTGTATCGGAAAGTGGCACCTCGGTACGGTGTCCGCGCTCAATCCTTTGCGACACGGCTTCGATCAATGGCTGGGGATTCCTTATTCCAACGACAATTCCAAGTATCACCCGGTCCTGGCTGCCGAAATGCCGGCGCTTCCTCTTTATGACGGGGATGCGGTGGTGGAGTCGGATCCTGATCAGAGTCAGTTCACTCGCCGGTTCACGGAGCGCGCGGTGTCCTTCATTGAGAGCCATGCCAAACGACCGTTCTTTCTTTATCTACCGCAGGTGATGCCCCACGTGCCCATCTTTGCTTCCGAGGAGTTCAGGGGGCAGTCGCAGCGGGGACTTTATGGTGACGTGGTCGAGGAGCTCGACTGGTCGGTCGGTCAGATTCTGGCGACACTCGAACGTCTCGATCTGGTGGAAAACACCATGGTCATCTTCTCCTCTGACAATGGGCCGTTTCTGAGTTATGGGGATCATGCGGGCTCGGCCGGGGTGTTCCGCGAGGGGAAACTGACTTGCTTTGAAGGTGGGGTGCGGGTGCCTCTGATCGTTCGTTGGCCTGGGCACGTACCGGCCAAACGCGTCAGCGACGAACCGTTCATGGCCATTGACTGGCTGCCCACGTTAGCGGAAATCGTGGGCGGGAAGGGACCAAGTCGGAAGATCGATGGGGTGAGCGCAAAGCCCTTGCTCCTTAGCGAAGCCGGGGCCCGACCGGTCCACGATGCGCTCGCTTTTTATGCCGGCGAAGAGCTGCACGCCGTGCGCAGTGGAATCTACAAATTGCACTTTCCTCATCCTTACCTCACCACCGCCGGCGAACCGGGCCATGGGGGCAAGCCGTCAAACTGGGGCAAGGGCACTCCGCGGGCGATCACGGATTCCAGCATGGATGCGATCGCCAGCCGCCACGGCCAGAAGGTCGCGCACTTGGACCTGATGTTGATTGATCTGGAAGCAGATCCCGGAGAGACCACGAATGTCGCCGCAGCGCATCCAGAGATCGTGGAACGCCTCACTCGAATGGGGGACGCCTTTCGGGCCGATCTCGGGGACAGTCTTACCGGGGCAAAGGGTACCGGGCGGCGCGAGGCGGGGAAGGAATGAGTCCCGGCATCGGGTGAAAGGCAGGGGCTTTTCTCCAATGGGCAGGCGCCGACTGAGTCCGCGCGGAGGGGCGTTGGCGCGATCTTGCTCACAGAAGCTTGATAGATTTCCGATTGTTTCTCAGTGACTGGTATGACCTCCTACCAGTAAAATTGTGATCGAGTCGCCTCGTCCATGACACCATCGCTCGAACATCAACTCAAAGCTCTGCTCCCGCGCGGCCGTGTGCTGACGTCGGCGGCACAGCTGGCGGGCTATGGAGCTGATGGGTTGGGCTATAAAAACTACTTGCCGGATGCGGTGGTGATTCCGGCGGATGCGGAAGAACTCGCTGGCTTCATGCGTTGCGCCCGAGCACTGCGGGTGCCGGTGGTGATGCGCGGGGCTGGCACGTCGCTTTCGGGCGGTCCGGTGGCGGCGCAGGGCGGCGTGATCGTTCACACGTCGGCGCTGAAGAAGATTCGGGAGATCCACACGGACGGCTTCTGGTGTGAGGTCGAATGCGGTGTGGCGCTCAATGATCTCGATGCGGCGCTGAAACCGCACGGCGTGTTTTATCCACCTGACCCATCGAGTGGTCCAGTCTGCACTCTCGGGGGCAATGTGGCGTCGAATGCCGGTGGGGCGCATTGCTTTCGCTACGGTGTCACAAGCAATTATGTGCTCGGAGTCGAGGCGGTGATGCTGGATGGATGCGTGCATCGGTTCGGCGGCCCTGCGGGCGGGCGCGGGCCTTGGCGCGAGGATTGGAAGCGCTTTATGATCGGCTCCGAAGGCACGCTGGCGGCCTTCACGCGCTTCTGGCTGCGACTGCTGCCGCTGCCCGAGAAGGTGTGGACCTTTCGAGCGACCTATCCTGATCTGAAAACCACAGAGGCGGCGATCCATGCCCTGGTGGCGCATCCATCCTATCCGGCGGCCATCGAGATGCTCGATCCGCGTGGGGTGGCCATGGTGGAGAGCAGCCAGATGGCCTGCGGATTGCCCGAGGGATCGTTCATGCTGCTGGTGGAGATCGATGGCCCGGAGGCGCTCGTGAATGCGCGGGTCGAGCCTGTCGCGGAGATTTTGCGTCGTGCTGGATCGAACGACGTGATGTTCAGCGATGAGGACGGGGTTCGGCAGAAACTTTGGAAGGCTCGCAAAGCCTCAGGTGGGCTGCTCGGTCAGTTAAGCCCGAGCTACGTCGTTCAAGACGCCGTGATTCCGAAGCGAGCCCTGGCCGAGGTGCTCCAGCTTGTCTATGACGAAGCCGATGCGGCGGGCATCCGTGCGGTGAATGTTTTCCATGCGGGCGATGGCAATTTGCACCCAAATTTCCTCTTCGATTCGCGAGTGCCCGGCGAACTGGAGAAGGTCGAACTCATCAGCAAGCGTCTCATGCAGCGCGTCATCGAGGTAGGTGGTACGCTCAGCGGCGAGCACGGTATCGGCAATGACAAGTCCTCTTATATGCCACTTGTCTTTGGCCCCGACTCCATGCGCCTACAGCTCTCCGTGCCAGCCGCTTTCAATTCCGCGCATCAGATGAATCCTCTCAAGGTCTTCGATCACCGCCGCTTCATCGCATGAATGTCTTCCCGCCGATGCTGAATGAACGGCGTTTTGTTCCCTTCCTCGATGAAGTGGACGGCACTCTATGTCTGCCCGCCAGCGCAACATCCGCAGTCATCGACGAGAAAGCCCGCGCGTATCGTCTACGGTTTCCGTTGCTCTTGGATGAAGCCAAAACCCTGCGCGAGCAAATCAACGCCAGCACTCACGCACCTGCCTCGTGCCGCTTCGGACCGTATTGCGATAACATCCTTGGGATGAACTGGCGGTTGCCATCGGGAGCCATCGCCCGCATCGGTGAACGCGTCGTGAAAACGACCACTGGCTACGACTGGCTGCGCTTCCTTATGCACAGCGGCTCCCGATTCGGCGAGCCCGTGGATTACGTCATTCGTCTCCGCCCCGACTGCGGCTTCACGGCCATCGCCCGATTTGAAGGGAGCCCCAGCGCCCTGCAAGCCTGCGTATCAAAACTCCTGCATAGCGGCTGGATGCACTGGTGGGACTCTGTGGACTTCATCACCGAGGGCAGGGCATCGTCTGTGCGCGTTGCCATTCACTGCGTGCCGGAAGAAGCCCCGATCTTCGCGCAGCAACTCGAGCACATCGCCACCTCCACAAAGACCCAACTCACGCTGCAGAACCACGCTCTCTCACCTCTCGATGCTCTCCCCGATCTCGTCCTCAAGATGACGCCCGATCGCGTCATCAGCCTCGCCACCGAACTTGCGTCCGAAGCCGTCCGTAGCACTGGCCTATGTTACAACGGTGTCCTTCATCTCTACCTGAGCCCAGGTGAAGATCGCGCCGAGCGCACTTACGCCCTCGCCCAAGAGGTCGCGCCCGAACTCCACGCCGTCGGCGGCGACTGGCATTCTCACTGGCTGCCCTCCACCCCGCCGAACATCACCGAATCCGCCTGGATTCAGACGTTGGAGGAAGCGATCCATATGACTCCATGACTCCACCACTCCCGTCTTCCGGTTCCCCGCCGGACTATTTCTCCAACTGCACCCACTGCGGTTTCTGTCTCGCGGTTTGTCCCACTTACAAGCTAACGGGTGATGAAAACAACTCGCCACGCGGACGGCTCCGTTTGTGGAGCGAGGAGGCGGCAGGGCGACTGCCGCAGGACGAGTGGACAGACTTTTACACAGCCGAGTGTGTTGGTTGTCTCGCGTGCGAAACGGCCTGTCCCGCCACCGTGCCCTATGGCGAAATCTTCGAGCACATTCGCCAAGAGCACGTCGCAACGAAACGCTTCAATCCCAAGGTCCCACTCCGCCTCGCCGCCGCTGCGGTGACGTGTCCGATGTTATTCAACCTCGCCCTGCTTCCCGTACGGCTCCTTCGCAACGCTGGTCTCAACCTGCATCGCTTTCTCTTCCCAGGCCGTCCGGCGATTTTGAAGAGTACCTCCGCGTATGCTGACGAACTCATGCATCGGCATCGACCCACCGGCCCCCGGGTGGCATTCCTGACAGGCTGCCTGATGGAGGCCGCGTTCCGCGAAATCAATTTCGCCACCGTGCGCGTGCTCGTGGAGAACAATGTCCAGGTTATCATCCCGGAAAGCCAGGGCTGCTGCGGGGCCTTCCAGGAGCACACCGGCCTTGATGGCGTGGATACCTTGCGCGAGCAAAACCGGCGCGCATTTGGCCCGCTCGATGTCGATGCCATCGTCAGCAACTCCTCAGGCTGTGGTTACGCGCTCGGCAAAAGTTTGCCGCCCGACAAACCTGTGCGCGATGTGCTCGCCTTCCTCGGCGAACTTAACCCCGTGCGCCGCCAACGTGGCAGCCATGACGCCACCCGGGTGTATGTCGATCTGCCCTGCCATCTCGTCCATGGACAAAAGGCTCCCGGCATTCCCAAGAACGTGCTCGATGCGACCGGTTACAGCTGGGAATTCGCTCCGAACGCCAAAGACTGCTGCGGCTCCGGCGGCGTCTATAACATCCAAAAGCCCGAGAACGCCAGGGCCATCCTCGCCGCCAAAGCTGCCTTCCTCAACGAAGCCGAGGGTTCACCTTCCGTCCTCGCCACCTCCAACCACGTCTGCATGATGCAATGGCACAGCGCCGGACCGACCCACCTCGTCAGCCGCCCCTACGAGGTGAAGCACATCATTCAGCTCCTCGATCCAGGGGCGGATTTCTGCATTTCATCCAAATGAATCCCACCCATCTTCTCCTCCTTGCTGCGGCTGGTCTCTTGTCGCCCTTGCACGCCTCCGAACCGTCTGATCCGAATCGCTTCGAGAAAGAGATTCTCGTCCCAGCAGCCCGCGATGCGATTCAGATGGAGGTGCTCCCGGGAGGCGACGTGATTTTTGCCGAGTTCTGGGGCACGATGAAGCGTTGGGACGCGAAGACGGGCGCGGTGAGCATTCTGGGCAAGGTGCCGACTTATGCGAAGGGCGAGATCGGGCTGCTCGGCATAGCGGTGGCGCGGGATTTCGAGCAGAGCGGGCATGTCTATGCGCTGTTTGCTCCGACGGCGAAACTGGGCACCGTGCGCGTGAGCCGCTTCACGGTGAAGGACGGCGCGATGGCGGCGGAGTCCGAGCGGGAGCTGCTTTCCTGGCCTTACGACACGGAGCACGTCTTTCACATGGGCGGCGCGATGTGGATGGATGGGAAGGGCGATCTCTACATCGGCAATGGCGACAATTGTCACTATGATCCCGGCCTGCCGCAGGACACGCGGCCGGATCGCAAAAACTGGGACGCCTTCCGCTCTGCGGCGAACTCACGCGATCTGCGCGGCAAGGTGCTGCGCATTCATCCGCTGCCGGAGGGCGGCTACTCCATCCCCGAGGGCAATCTCTTTGCCGATGGCAAGGACGGGCGGCCAGAGGTCTTCGCCATGGGCGTGCGCAATCCCTTCCGTCTCACCGTGGATGACATAACGGGCACACTCTACTTCGCCGACGTCGGTCCGAACATCTTGCCGGCGCTCGGCGTGAAGCCAGATGGCTACGAGGAACTCAATGCCACGCAGACCGCAGGGAACTTCGGCTGGCCGCTCTTTGTCGGGCCGAATGAAGCGTTGCCGCTCTATGATTTCGCCGCGAACAAAGAGGGCAAACGCTACGACCCGCAGTCGCCGGAGAACCTCTCGCCGCGCAACACCGGCATCCAAAATCTGCCACCGGCCAAGGCGGCGCTCATCTGGTATTCAAGCCTGCCTTCGAAGACCTTCCCCACCGTCGGCAGTGGCGGACGCTCCATCATGGCCGGGCCCGTATATCACTTCGATGCGGCGAATCCCTCTCCCATCAAGCTTCCCGAAGCGCTCGATGGCCGCCTCTTCATCTACGAGTGGATGCGCAACTGGATCCAGACCGTGAAGCTCGGCACCGCCGGGCCGGAGATCGAGCCCTTCGTGCCGAATTTGAATCTGCGCCGCCCCATCGACATGAAGATCGGCTCCGATGGCGCGCTTTACATGATCGAGTATGGCGACCAATGGTGGGAGAACAACGACAGCCGCATCGTGCGCGTAGTGTATCGTCGCGGCAACCGCGCGCCCGTGGCCCGGCTCACCGCGAATGAAACCGCAGGCAAACAACCGCTCGCGCTCCGCTTTGATGCCGCCGCCTCGCGCGATCCCGATGGCGATGCGTTGAACTTCGTGTGGAGCATCGCGGGCCAGGAGCAAAGCGGCGGCGATGGTGCCAAGTTCGCGCACACCTTCGACCAGCCCGGCAGCTATGAGGTTAGCGTGACCGCCAGCGATGCCAGCGGTGCGATGAGCACAGCGAAAGAGATGATCCACGTCGGCAATGGGCGGCCCGTCGTGCGCTTCGAGTCACCAGCGCATGGTTCGTTCTTTGATTGGGGAGCCGCGATCCCGTACCAGGTCGCCGTCACGGAAACGGATGGGGACAGCGTGCAAACGAACCTCGCGACCGTGCAGGGCGAGTTCCGCGGCCGTCGCTTTGCCGGCGAGGGCGACCAGGAAATGATCGATCCCGGACTCGCGTTGATGCGGGCCAGCACCTGCTTTGCCTGCCACATGGCGGACACACCTTCCGCTGGTCCGCCTTACAAGACCGTCGCCCTGAAATACAAGGACGACCCCGCCGCCGCCGAGCGTCTCGCGCAGAAAGTCCTCAACGGCGGGACCGGCGCGTGGGGGCAGCTTCCCATGCCTCCGCATCCGCAGCACAGCATCGATCAGATCCGTCGCATGGTCGCCTGGGTGCTTTCGCTCCACAACGATCCCGCCAGCCTGCCGCAGTCTGGAGCCAGCGGCACCTTCACCGCGCCACAGAAGCCCGCTGCCGGCACTCGCGTGGACGAGGGCGTGCTGATCCTCACCGCCGTCTACACCGATGACGGCAAACAAGCCACGATGCCGAGCCTGCGTGGCGAAGGCAGCGTCGTGCTGCATTCCCGCCGCAAGAAAGCCGCACTCTTCGATGAGAATCACGGCATGGCCTACGTCGAGCACGCCTATGGGGAAAAGGCGATCGTCGGTCACTTCAAAGACGGAACCCACATCCTCTGGCGCGACCTGAACCTCACTGGCATCAAGCAAATTACCGTCCGCGCCGGCTGCTTCGATACCAAGGGCGGCCACTTGGAACTCCGCAGCGGCTCACCCACCGGCCCGCTGCTCGCCAGCGTTGCAGTGAAGCCTTCCGGTCAAGCCGACGAAGGCGAGTTCCTCTCCCTTCCCGCCACCCTCATGAACACCGCCGGCCTTACCGACATCTGCGTCGTAGCCCGCTGCGCCGACAAAACCACGGAACTGGGCCTGAACTGGATCGAGTTTCAACCGTGAGTGAACGTCCTCACCGAGCCAACTCCCAATTCAATCCCTGCCTCCAGCCTCGGTTGCATTTCCCCGTATCCAGCCTAGAGAAAGGGAGTCATGAAACCATTGGCCATTGCGCTCACCGTTGTCATCGCTCTCACCGCCGCTCCGGTGCCGGGCATGATCCACACCGTTCTAGGGGTTTTGGCGCTCCTGCTTTCGTTGGCGGTGACGATTCTCCTCTTCCTGAAGAAGCCTGAAGCTGCGGCGGTCCCGGCACCGGTGGCCCCGCCCGTCGTGGAAACCAAGGGGGCCGCCGAAGCGGAGATCATTGCCTTCCTTGCCTTGCTCCAGAAGAAGGGCCGACTCATCGATTTTCTGATGGACGATATCTCCAAGCATGACGACGCCACGGTGGGCGCGGTCGCGAGAGTCGTTTACCAAGGCTGCCGCGAGGTCCTCAATCAGCATCTCAAGGTTGTTCCCCTGGCCGGTGTCTCCGAAGGGAGCAGCTTGACCCTGCCCGCCGGATATCGCGCGGTCGATTACGAACTGAGCGGCAAGCTTGGCGGCAGCGCACCGTTCACCGGGACTCTGGAGCATCAGGGATGGAAAGTCGCATCCATCAAGCTGCCCCATATCATCGCGACGGGCGATGGCGAACTTCCGCCGTTGGCTCCCGCTCAAGTGACCGTTCGCTAAGTTTTTCTCGTGGCCAAGGCATACGCACTCGGAATCGATCTCGGCACCAGCAACAGTGCCGTGGCCTATTTGCCCCTCGGCAAGGACGCGCCTGAAGGGAAGCAAGCGGAGGTCTTGGCCGTCGCCCAGCTGACCGCCGCCAATGCGCGAGGGGAGTTATCCGTGCTTCCCTCCGCCACTTACTTGACGCACCCGGATGAATTCGGCAGCGGCCTTCCCACCTTTCCCTGGGACCATGCGGGCATCCCCGCAGTGCGCGGCCAGTTCGCTCGGGAGCACGGAGCGATGATCCCGGACCGGCTCGTCACCTCGGCCAAGTCCTGGCTTTCCAACGCCCACGTCGATCCCCGCAGTCACGTGCTTCCCTGGGGCTCGGACCTTTCCGCGTCCGCGAAGCTTTCTGCGTTGGACGCTTCCGCCGGTTACCTGCGCCACCTCAAAGGTTCGTTCCTCGATTCCGCAGCCGCTCGTGAACAGCATTGGAGCGCCGAGGCCGGGGAGATCGTCGTCACGGTGCCCGCTTCTTTCGATGAAGTGGCGCGTCGTCTCACCTTGGAAGCCGCCGTCGAAGCCGGTTTGGGAGAAGTCGTCCTTCTCGAAGAACCACAGGCCGCGTTCTACGCCTGGACCGCAAAGGCGGGCACTTCCTGGCGGCAACAGGTCAAGCCGGGCGATATCGTCTTGGTCTGCGACGTGGGGGGCGGCACCGCCGACTTCAGCCTACTCGCGATGACCGATCGGGAAGGGCAACTCGAAATCGAGCGGATCAGCGTGGGCGATCACCTGCTTCTCGGTGGCGACAACATGGACCTCGCCCTGGCTTACACCGTCAAGGCCCAGCTTTCTGCGGAGGGCAAGGAGATCGATGCCTGGCAGCTGCTCGCCCTCATTCAAAGCTGCCGCCGGGCCAAGGAAGAATTGTTTGCCGATGCCTCGTTGCCGCACGCCAATCTTGCGATTCCCTCCCGTGGATCGGGCCTCTTCGCCAAGACGCTTTCGACCAAGCTGGAACGAGCCGTTTTGGAAGGCGTGGTCCTCGATGGATTCCTTCCGCTCACCGCCGTCACCGATTTGCCGGTCGAAACCGGGCAATCCGGTTTGCAGGAGTTCGGGCTGCCCTATGCGTCGGATCCGGTCATCAGCAAGCATCTCGCTCGATTCCTCACTCGCAGTCTGGAGAACGTCCGTAGCGGGGCGGGTCCGGAAGGCTTGGCGGTCCCTGCCGGTGCCAACCACCTTATGCCCACAGCGGTGCTCTTCAACGGTGGCGTTTTCAAACCGGATCCCGTGCGACGCCGCATTCTCGATCTGCTTGCGTCGTGGAACGGCGGCGTCGTGCCTCGCGAATTGGAAGGGTTTGAGCTCGACCTCGCCGTGGCTCGGGGAGCCGCCGTGTACGCCGCGAACCGGGCTTCCGGCAAAGGCTTGCGCATCAAGGCGGGCACCGCGCGCTCCTACTACATTGGTCTGGAAACTTCCATGCCCGCCATTCCTGGGTTCAAGCCGCCGCTCAAGGCCGTTTGCGTGGTCCCGCAAGGGATGGAAGAAGGCTCCGAATGCGTTCTTGCGGCACGTGAATTCGGCCTGGTGACGGGGCGTGAAGCGACCTTCCGCTTCTTCTCCTCCGAAGTGCGCGGCGGCGATGAACCGGGAACGTTGGTGGGAGATGCCGCCAAGGCTCTTGAGGAGACCGCATCCCTCACCGTGACCCTGCCCGCCGTCCCGGGAGCAACGCCCGGAGACATGGTTCCCGTTCGCCTGCAGGCCCTGGTCACGGAACTCGGCAACCTGGAACTCTGGATGCAGCACACCGCCTCCAGCCAACGCTGGAAGTTGGACTTCAAGGTCCGGACGCAGTGAGGGTTGGTTGGACTTCAGTCCCGCCCCCCCCAGGACTAAAGTCCGGGCTACGTTCACTCTCGGTTGAGGTTCGGACGTAGTGAGACGGGTTGGAGCGATCTTCCGCTCTGGCGCAACCAAGGCACGGGCGCGCGGTTTTGTCCTCGCCGCGTCCTCTCCATGCCACCACTTCCTTCCGAAGACATTAACGCTTGGCTCTCGGGCGGGGACGAGGGAGCTGCGAAGCGATTGATGGAAGCCTTGCACCCGCGGGTCGCAGGCATCATCCGGCGGCACTGGTCGCGTCCTGAGGAGTGGGATGATTTGGAACAAGAGGTGTTCCTGCGGGTATTTCAGGCCTTGCCGAGCTTCCGGACCGATGGGGCGCCACTGGAGCATTGGGTCTCCCGGATCACGCTCAATGTGTGCCGCAAACGCTGGCGTTCCCAGTCCCGCCGTCCCGAGTGGCGATGGGCGGATCTCGCGGAAGGGGAGCAGCAGCTCTATCTGGATGCGCGTCAGGCCGATGAACCGCTCAAGGAATTGGACGCCCGCGAGGCGCGCTCCCTGATGCACAAGTTGTTGGACTCGCTGAGCGCCGATGACCGCTTGATCCTTTCGCTTCTTCACCTGGAAGAAAGGACCGTCGAGGAAATTTCCTCGTTGACCGGCTTGAGCCCAGTGGCTGTGAGGGTCCGCGCCTTCCGGGCTCGCAAGAAGATGCATGAAGCTCTGCGGAAGTTGGATCCCGGAGAAAATTCCCCGACTTGATGTAACCGGTCCGCAGCTACGGGATGTGAGAGCCTGAAGAAAGGTTCTCCATGCACGAAGCTGACAAGATCTTGCAACGAATCGCGGCCGCCTCCCGCCGCGCGGTATCGCCTGTGGCCGATGAGTTGCCGTTTGGCTTGGCCACCCGGGTCATCGCTAGGCTGCGCGACGGACGCGCTCCTTCCCTTTGGGAATCTTTCGCGTTGGGCGCCTTGCCCGTCGCCGTGACGATCACGATCGCCTGCGTCGTCTGGGGGAATCCCTCGATGGATCGGGCCGATGACCCCGAGAGCATCGCCCGGGTGATGCTGCAGAACCAACTTTCCTCCCGTTGATCATGACCTCGAAATCCATCCTCAAAATCGTCGCCTGCCTCACCGCTTTGTTTCTTCTCGGCAGCGTGTGTGGATATGCCACCTCCGGTCGGCTCGCCCCTCGGGCCAATTATCCCCGCAGCACGCAATGGGCGGAACGCTGGCTCGAAAAACGGATGGCAGAGGATTTCCAGCGCCTCGCCGCCACACCGGAACAGCAGGAGGAACTTCGCCCGATCTACCATCGGCTTCTCAACGAGTTCAACGCGATCCAGGCGGAATCGGCCGAAAAGGTGACCGACTCATTCAAGCGTCACGGCCGCGACATCTGGATGCAACTCACCCCGGAGCAACGCAGCGAATTCCAAAAGCTAAACCAGGAACGCCGCACCCGCGTTTCTGCACCCAATAACCAATAACAAATAACCAAGAACCAATTCCCCAATGCGCCGCCTCCTCTTCATCACCCTACTCGTCGCCACCACGAGCTTCGCCCAGACCGCCAAACTCGACCGCGATGGGGATGGCAAAGTCACCCGCGAGGAAATGCCCAAGCTGTTCGACGCCATCGATGCCGACAAGGATGGCGTGGCTTCCGCCGACGAACTTGCCGCATACTTCGCGCAGAATCCCAGCAAACCCGCCGCCGCCAAAGGTGCCGAACAAACTGAGGCCGCCGCTACCCCGGATGACATCGAGAAGCGTTCCGTGACCATACTCAGCGACGGCACTCGCATGGCCGGGGACTTGTATTTGCCCAAGAATCGGAAGCCGGATGAGAAGCTCCCGGGAATCGTTTTCTGCGCGGGCACCGGCGGCACCAAGAAAGGTCTCCCCACCCGGTTGGGCCCAATCCTCGCTCGCGCCGGATTTGTTTGTCTCGGGTTTGATTACCGTGGTTGGGGCGAGAGTGATCCACTCCTGATGTTGGTGGGCGAGGTTCCGGCGCCGGATGAGAAAGGCGAGGTCACCGTGCAAGCCAAACCGGTGCGGTGGCAGATGAATCTCAATGATCAAACCTTCGATATCCGTTGCGCTATTTCCTTCCTTCAAGGTCAGCCGGAAGTCGATCCGGAGCGCATCGGCCTCTTCGGCAGCAGTTACGGCGGCGGCTTGGTCACCCTGATGGCCGCTATCGATCCCCGCGTAAAGTGCGCAGCAGCTCAAGTCGCCGGCCTTGGCACCGGCCCGCAACGGGACAAAGTGGGCTACGACCTCATGGGCAAACAAGCCCGCGGCGAAACCGAACCGATTCCGTTCGAGACCGGCAAGCTCGGCGGCAAGATGGAACGTTATGTCAATATGCGGGTCAACCCGGCGAAGAGCGTCGGCTATCCAGAGAAATATCAACTGGTAGGCCAGATCCGCATTCCGATGATCTTTATCGACGCCGAGCTCGAAGAATTATCCAACCCCAAGGAAAACGGAGAGAAGTTCGCCAGTATCCTCCAAAGCAACGGCGTCCCTGTGAAGTATCACGTCATCAAAGGCATCAGCCACTACGGCATCTACAAAGAAGGTTTCCAAGAAGCCACTGATTTGGAACTTGCCTGGTTCACCGAACATCTCAAGCCCGTAGCAGGGAGTTCAGTCCCTGCGCTCCCGGACTGAAGTCCAGGCTACATTATATCCGCCCTCACCGCATGAAGTCGAAGTCCCTCCTTTTCGCTCTCGTTGGTCTTGTGGCCAATTCGTCACCGGCCCAAGAGTCCGCATCCCCCGTTCCGCCCTGGTTCCCAAAGCTCGATCGCAACGGCGATGGCGCAATCTCCCGGGAGGAGATGCCAAAGCTCTTTGCCTTGATCGACACGAACAAGGACGGCGTCGGCACGGTTGCCGAAGTGACCGCCTACTTTACCAAGAACCCGCCAGCGAAATCGAAATCGAAGGCGCAGCCGCTGCCGCAGCCCACTCCAGCCGCAGTGATCTCGTCACCGTCTTCGGCGGATCTCGCCTTCTTTGAAAAGAACATCCGTCCGGTTTTGATAAAGAGTTGCTATGAGTGCCACAGCACGGAAGCCAAGAGCCTGAAGGCGGGATTGGCCTTCGATTCGCGTGAAGCCGTCCTCCGAGGAGGGGACAGTGGCCCTTCCGTAGTGCCCGGTAAGCCGGATGAGAGTCTTCTGATTGCATCGCTACGATATGACGATCCGGACCTGCAAATGCCTCCTGACAAACACGGAGGCAAGCTGCCTGATCCGGTCATCGCCAATTTTGTCGAGTGGGTGAAGCGGGGGGCGCCCATGCCTGCCGGTCAGGCCGTCACCGTCCATGCAAAGATGGAAGAGCGGTTGACGCATTGGGCGTTTCAACCTCTCAAGGATTCGCCTGCTCCAGAGGTTCAGAACAAGTCCTGGTTGCGCACGGATGTGGATCAGTTCGTTCTGGCCGAGATGGAGAAGAAGGGCCTCGCGCCCGTTGCTGACGCGGATCCTGCGGCTCTGCTGCGGCGGGTGTATTTCGATTTGACCGGTCTACCGCCGACTGCGGAAGAGGTTGCTGCGTTTATGGGAGATCTGTCTGATCCGACCGTTCCGACGGATTTGCTGCAGCGGACGATCTCACGGCTTCTCGAAAGTCCGCAGTTCGGTGAACGCTGGGGCCGTCACTGGCTCGACGTGGCGCGCTATGCAGAGAGCAGCGGCAAGGAAACGGACTTCGCCTATCCACAGGCGTGGCGGTATCGCGACTATGTGATCAAGGCCTTCAATACGGACATGCCGTTTGATCAGTTCATCCGCGAGCAGATCGCGGGCGATCTCTTGAAGGCCGACGATGAAAAGGAGCGGGCGGAGTTGCTCATCGCGACCGGCTTTCTCGCCATCGGGCCGAAGTCGCACATTGAGAAGAATCCGCTCCAGTTCGAAATGGATGTCGTCGATGAGCAGATCGACACCGTGAGCCAAGCGGTTCTCGGACTTACCATCGCCTGCGCCCGCTGCCACGATCACAAATACGATCCCGTCTCCCAGCGCGATTACTATGCAATGGCGGGCATCTTCCGAAGCACGGACACGCGCTTCGGTACCATCAAGCTGGTGCAGAACAACAATATCAGCCAGCTCGTGCCGCTGGCCGCGAGCGCGGGACAACCGGACGCGCTGAAGCCCTTGTCAGCGGCGGAACGTCGCCGTCTGGAGGATGTCGTGGCCAAAGGATCGGCCCGGATCGCGGAACTCACGAAACAGAAGATGTTCGCGTCGTCGGAGTTTGTGCAAACTCGTCTTCGCACCCAGACCTCCGCCGCACACCTCGACGCCTACGAAGCTGACGGCACGCCGAAGCAGTTCGTCACCTGCGTGCTGGAGCGTGAAGCACCGCGCGATTCCGCGCTGCTGATCCGGGGTGAAGTGCAAAAGCCCGGTGACATGGTGCCGCGCGGCTTGCCGATGCTGGCGGATGGACACGTGATCACAGCGGGCAGCGGCCGCAGCGAACTCGCCGCCTGGATTGCCTCGCCGGAGAACCCGCTCACCGCTCGCGTCATCGTGAACCGTGTCTGGCTCCATCTCTTCGGTCAGGGCCTCGTGACCACACCGGATAATTTCGGTTTGTCGGGACAAACGCCCACGCATCCTGCTCTGCTCGATCATCTCGCTACGCGTTTCGTGAAGGAGGGGTGGTCCATTAAGACGCTCATCCGCGAGTTGATGGCGAGCCGCACCTATGCGCTCAGCACTGCGCATGATCCGAAGAACTTCGAAGCCGATCCCGACAACACGCTCCTCTGGCGCATGACACCGCGTCGGCTCGATGCCGAGTCCATCCGCGATGCGATGTTGCTCACAGCCGGCAAGCTCGACCTCACGCCGCCCACCGGCAGCGCCGTCGCCATGTATGGCGAAGGTTATGTCACCGGCGTGCAGACGCAGAATCGCGGTCCGCTCGATCAAATCTCCCCGCATCGCTCCGTCTATCTGCCCGTGATGCGAAATCTGCCGCTTGAGTCGCTCGCGCTCTTCGATATGGCCGCCGGAAGCATCGTCACCGGCCAGCGCCCGCAGACAACGGTGCCGGCGCAGTCGCTCTACTTGCTGAACAGCCCTTATGTGCTGAAAGCCGCCGATCTGGCCGCGCAACGCCTTCTCGCTGATCGCCCCCAGAGTGAGCCGCATCGCGTGAAGCTCGCCTATGAGCGCATCTTCAACCGTCCGCCGACTGACTCCGAGGTCGAGGCCTCGCTCAAGTTTGTGAAATCGAACTCCGACGCCGCCAAAGGCTGGGCCGCCCTCTGCCAGAGCCTCTGGGCGAGCCATGAGTTTTTGGCGAGGGGGTGAGATGAACGAGAGCCGTTCAATATTCTTGCCGCTACGCCGTGTTGCGAGCTCTCATGCGGGCTTCAAACCGATCGAGCAACTCCGAGTCCGCGCGAAACGTGGTCTGCTTAAGAGTTTCGAGCACGGCCACGCCCTCGATCAGTCCTCGTTCATCGGCAAGATCGAGAAGGTTCAAGGTTCCAACCGCCAGCAGGCCCCGCGCTTCCGCGGCGGAGCGGCCTCGACGCTCATCCATGAGCACGATCGAGATTTGTCGTTCGACTGCGAGACTGATCGCCTCGTTCTCTCCTCGGCCGAGCTGAATGGACGGGTCCAGGTGGGCGACTTTTGCAACCGTCAGCCAATCTGGAAGATTCAGCAGCCAGTTGGCGACGGCGGAAGGTGCTTTCGGGTGGCGCAGCTCGGCCGGCACCGCTTCGGGAATCATCACTTCACTGAAGAGCTCACGCAGCACTTCGATCTGACCGATCAGAATGAGATAGTTGAGCGGTGTGGTATCGGCCACCACCACGAGATGAACGCTCATCCCTGGAGAGCGGCGCGGAGTTTCTCACCACTTGCCTCCAGTTCTTCCCAAGTTGGTTGCTGCTCTGCTCCATGGCGCTTGAAGAACGCCTCCGCCTCATGAAAGCCGAGTCCCAGCATCTCAGCGGCCTGCCCACGGGAGAGCCTGCCCTCACGGTAGCTTTCGGTGATCAGCATCTGCCGGGCCCGTTCCGCCGCGTCTTCGGTGTCGAGGCCGAGCAGTTGCTTCCAGGCATCCGGTAATTCGAGAACCAGCGTCATATCGCCAATCTACCCCCATCGCCCTCTCCCGCAAGGCCCGTCCCCATCCACCGCCATGACTCCAGAACTCCATCGCTCCATGAATCCCCCACACCCCGCCTTCTCCCGTCGCGAATGGCTGCAACGAACCAGCGCTGGCTTCGGTTATCTTGCCCTCAGTGCGCTCGCCACGCAGCGCGCCCTTGCTGAAACCGCCGCACCGCTCGCGCCGAAGCAGCCGCACTTTCCCGCCAAGGCCAAACGAGTGCTTTTTCTCTGCATGGACGGAGGTCCATCGCATGTGGACAGCTTTGATTACAAACCCGAGCTGGCGAAATACGCGGGCAAAGCCATCGGCAAAGGCAAGGTGCCTACTGGCAAGCTCATGGCTCCGGTGTGGGAGTTCAAGCAGCGCGGCCAGAGCGGCCTGTGGATCAGCGAGCTGTTCCCGAAGATCGCCACGCACGCGGACAAGCTCTGCCTCATCCGCAGCATGAAGACCGACGTGCCGAATCATCCGCCCGCCTTCCTGCAAATGCACTGCGGCATCCCCACCGCGCCACGTCCCAGCATGGGCGCCTGGATCACCTACGGCCTCGGCAGCATGAATGAGAACCTGCCCGGTTTTGTCACCCTGAGCCCGAATCCCGGCAACGGCGGCTCCGCGAACTACGGAAGCTCGTTCCTGCCTGCCATCTATCAAGGCACCCGCATCGGCAACGGACGCCAACCCATCACCCAGGCCAAAATCAGCAATCTCGCGCATCCGCAGCTCGCCCGACCCGAGCAACGCGCCCAGCTCGACTTCGTGCAGCAACTCAACCGCGCTGCGCTCCAGCGCCAGCCCGAGAACGCCGCCATCGAGGGCCTCATCGAGTCTCACGAACTCGCCTTCCGCATGCAGGACGCCCTGCCCAGCGTAATTGACATCGAAAGCGAGTCCGACACCGTGAAAAAACTCTACGGCATCGGCGAAACCACCACCGACGACTTTGGCCGCCAGTGCCTCATGGCCCGGCGCATGTTGGAAGCCGGGGTGCGCTTCGTGGAGGTGAACCACGGCGGTTGGGACCAGCATCGCAACCTCACCGAAGACCACGGCAAACACGCCGCCGCCGTCGATGGCCCCATCTCCGGCCTGCTGACCGATCTCGAAGGCCGCGGCCTGCTCAAGGACACCCTCGTCATCTTTGGCGGCGAGTTTGGCCGCACGCCGTATGCGCAGATCGACGACGGACGCGACCACAACCACACTGGCTACACCACCTGGTTCGCCGGAGCCGGCGTAAAGCCCGGCCACAGCCACGGCGAGACCGACGAGTTCGGCTACGAAAGCGTCATCGACCCCGTCCACATCCACGACTGGCACGCCACCATCCTCCACCTTCTCGGCCTGGAGCACACGAAGCTCACCTACCGCTACGCCGGACGCGACATGCGCCTCACCGAGGTGAAGGGGAACGTGGTGAAGGGGATCCTCGCGTGAAGTTTGTTTGTTGCACCATGAAGCTCCACCCCTCCATCTCTCCGCTGCTGATTCTCTGTGTGCTCGGGACCTTTGTGGTTCAAGCCCACGGCCAAGCTTCGAAGTGGAAAGGCATGGGCGTCTCCACCGGCGCGCCCTTGCCTCCCGCGGAGAACTTCCAGCCGCGTTCACATGGCCCTGAACTCGCGAAAGCCGGGTTGAAGCCGGACGTCATCGCCAAGCTCGATGTTGAAATGCAGCGGCATGTCGCGGCGAAGAACGTCGCGGGCATCAGCGCCATCATCGGCAAGGACGGCGTGCGCGGTTACTTCGAGACCTTTGGCCTGGCGGACATCGAAAAAAGCCGCGCCATAGAGAAGGACGCCATCTTCCGCCTCATGAGCATGACCAAGCCGGTCATCGCGCTCGCCGCGCTCACGCTCTACGATGAGGGCAAGTTCACACTCGACGAACCCATCGCGAAACATTGTCCCGAGTGGGCGGAGCCGAAGGTGAAGGAAGGCGGCGCGGTCGTCCCGGCGAAGGCGGCCATCACGCCGCGCATGCTCATGAGCCACAGCAGCGGACTCGGTTACGGCGGCGGTCAGGCGGCGGCGGCGATGGCTTATCAGGCGATGACGAAACCCGGCGCGACCTTGAAGGACTTCTCCGAAGCGGTGGCGAAGGAACCGCTGATGTTCCAGCCCGGCACGAGCTACAACTACGGAATGGGCCTCGACATCCTGGGGCGCTATCTCGAAGCGATCACCGGTCAGCCGCTCGATGTGATTTTGAAAGAGCGCCTCTTCGGCCCGCTGAAGATGCCCGACACCGATTTCCACGTCCCCACTGCGAAAGTCGGCCGCCTTTGCCAAATCTACGGCCAGCCCAGCCCTGGCGTGCTCGTGCCCGGAACCGACATCGCTAACGTCAGCACCAAACCCACGCTCTGCCTCGGCGGACACGGCCTGTTCGGCACCATCGGCGATTATGAGCGGCTTTGTCTCATGATCCTGAATCGCGGCGAACTCGACGGCGTGCGCGTGCTGAAGCCGGAAACGGTGGACCTCATCTTCGAGAACCACTTGAAGCATCCCACGATGAAGTACGGCCTCGGCGGCATCGTGAACGGCGCGGGCAGCTACGGTTGGGGCGGCGCGGACGGCACGCAGTTCGTGGTGGACCGCAGCAAGCGCACCTTCACGCTCTTCATGGTGCAAACCCAGCACTACAAAGCGCCCACGTATCCCGCCTTTCTCGCCCTCGCGAATGACGCCTGCGGCCTCGCCGCTCCCGGAGCCACGACCGGCACGCCGGGTGGCACCGGCAGCGCCACGAGCAGTCCTTTCAAACAACGCGACACCAACCACGACGGCAAACTCACCCGCGACGAACTCCCCGCCGCGCTCTTCGATAAGCTGGATGCCGACAAGGATGGGATTGTCACCGAAGCGGAACTGGCGGCTCTCTGGAAGCGGTGAGTCTGGATGAATCCCCATGAAAACCAAACGCTCCCTCCTTCTCGCTCTCGCCCTCGCCTCGACGGCGCTAGCGCAGACCGCCGCCGAGCGCTTCCCGCAGTTCGACAAGAACAGCGATGGCAAGCTGACGCGCGAGGAGTTCCCAGCGGCGAAGATTTTCGACGACGCGGATGCGGACCAGGACGGGATAGTTACGCGCGAGGAAATCTCCGCTTACTTCAACAAACAGCAGGGCGGCCCACCGACGGCTCGGCCAACACCACCAACTCCCGCTCCCGAACCGGCGGCGAAGGTGGAGATCGTCGAGACGCTCAACGTGCCGTACGCAACCATCGCGGGCGTGGACCCCAATCTCCTCGCGGTCGATATCCATGCGCCGAAGGGCGCGAAGGGTGCGCCGGTGGTCATCTATGTGCATGGCGGTTATTGGAAGGCCGGCGACAAGGCGCAGAAGGGCCATCTTCCGGATTTCTTCTGCCAGCATGGGTTTGTCTTTGTCAGCGTGAACTACCGGCTCGCGCCTGCGGCGAAACATCCGGTGCTCATCCAGGATGTCGCGCGCTCGGTAGCTTGGGTGCATGACCACATCGCGGCGCATGGCGGCGATCCGGCGCAGATTTTTCTCACGGGCCATTCAGCGGGGGCTCAACTCGTCGCGCTGCTCGGCACGGATGCGAAACGACTCGGCGAGCTTGGGAAACCGCTGTCGGTGTTGCGCGGGGTGATCCCGCTCGATTCGGCGGCGATGGACATTCGCGCGGTCGCGGCGAATGACCGACGGCCCGACAGCCCCTATCGCGCCGCTTTTGGCGATGAGCCAGCGGGCTGGGCCGATGCCTCGCCCATCGTCCATGCGGCGGGCGGGAAAGGATTGCCGCCCTTTCAGATCGTCCTCGCTTACGGCCCGGCCATCGCGAACAAAACGAAGGGCGTGGACGAGTTTGCGGCGACCTTGCGCAAAGCCGGCACGCGCGCCGAGGTCGTGGATGCGTCGTCGTTCCGCGAGCATCAATCGCTCATGACCGAGTTCGGCGCGGCGGGCGACCCGGTGAGCGCGACCGTAGTGGAGTTCATCCAGAGCGTGAGACAGGGAACGGCATCGAGACTGGGGAGCGAACACGTGCTCAAACCCGAAGGCCAAGCTGCCGACGCCGCCGCCAAACAGCTCGAAACTTACCGCACCCCGGTCTTGATGATGCAGTTCGATAAGAACAAGGACGGGCGGATTACCAAGGACGAAATGCCCTCGCAGCCCTTCCTTTTCGACCGCATGGACGGCGACAAAGACGGAGTCGTCACCGCCCAAGAACTCCGCGCCTCCGAACAGCAACGATAACCGCCAACCGGTCCGTCCGAGCCTTCTGCGGATGCCGGGAACTCAACAGATGCAGCCATCGGCTCCTTCGTGCGAATGCTCCTGAACCTTCGTGCGAATGCTCCTGAACCTTCATGCGAATGCTCCTGAACCTTCATGCGAATGCTCCTGAACCTTCTTGCGAATGCTCCTGAACCTTCTTGCGAATGCTCCTGAACCTTCATGCGAATGCTCCTGAACCTTCGTGCGAATGCTCCTGAACCTTCGTGCGAATGCTCCTGAACCTTCGTTGATACCGCCTGAGAGATGCTGGAAGAGTTGAAGACCAAGGATGATGGCAAGAATACCGCATCCCCTGCACCGAAGCCATGAAACCCACTCTCCCCCTCCTCCTATCCTCGATGCGCTGAAAGCCGAGGGCTTGAAGGACAATACCATTGTCATGTTTTCCAGCGACAACGGCCCGGAACACACCGCCGCGAAAGACGCACCGCCGAAGACTGATCCGGATGCCCAAGTCACGGGCTACGACACCTTCTACAGCGTCGGCGAGACTGGTGGCATGAGAGGTCGCAAGCGCAGTTTGTTTGAAGGCGGTGTCCGCGTGCCCTTCATCGTGCGTTGGCCGGGGCACACGACTGGCGGTGCGAAGAACGACGCCACGGCCTTCTCCGCCGTCGATCTGCTGCCCACTCTCTGCGCCGCTGCGGGCGTCACCTTGCCTGCTGACTACAAAGGCGATGGCGAGAACCTCCTTGAAGCCTTCAACGGCAAAGCCATCCCGCGCACTCGCCCGATTTTCTGGCAGTGGCTCGGCATGAAGTCCGAGCCCGATTACTGGCCGCGTCTGGCGGTGCGTGATGGCGATTGGAAGCTCGTCATGACCGACGATGCCCAGCGCGTCGAACTGCATCATCTCACCCAGGATCGCGCCGAGGCCACCGATGTCTCGAAGGCCCACCCCGAGATCGTCACTCGCCTGACTCAGCTCGCTCTCGACTGGAAAGCCACGCTGCCCACCGCGCCGAATCCCGAGTGTCTGAGCAAGCAGGTCATCCCGGCAAAGCCACGCCTGCCATTCTCCGGTGCCACAGGTTCTAATGTTCCCCCCGAAATTCGCACCAGGGCCTTCACCCGTTGGGACACGAGCAAAGACGACATCCTCAGCCTCGAAGAGTTTCAAACCGCCCTCAAAGGCCAAGCCGACCTCGAAGCCCGCTTCAAGAACTTCGACAAGGACGGCGACGGCAAAGTCAGCCGCAAGGAGTTCGTCACGCCATCAGCCAAATAGCATTCGCCACCGATATGAAACTCACATTCATCACCGCCCTCCTGCTCGCGCCGCTGGCCGGCATTTACGCCGCCGCCGCACCATCGAGTTCCTTGGCCACCAAACCCAACTTCGTCCTCATCTTCACCGATGACCAAGGCTACGGCGATCTCGGCTGTTTCGGCTCCAAGACCATCCGCACGCCGAACCTCGACCGGCTGGCCAAAGAGGGGCGCAAGTTCACCAGCTTCATGTCTGCCTCGCCGGTTTGCACGCCTTCGCGGTCGGCGTTGCTCACGGGTTGTTATCCCAAGCGCATCGGCCTCGCCCAGGGCGTGCTTTCTCCGACCTCGACCCACGCCTTGAATCCGACGGAGCACACCATCGCGGATCATCTGAAGCAGCAGGGTTACGCCACCGCTTGCTTTGGCAAATGGCATCTCGGTCATCATCCCGAGACGCTGCCGACCGCCCAAGGCTTCGACAGCTACTTCGGCATCCCTTACTCGAACGATATGAATCATCCCGCCAACGAGGACAAGCCCAAGGGCGGCCCCGCTGGCATGGACGAGCTTTGGAAGGATCCGCAGTCCTCCCTCACGAAATGGAAGACGCCGCTGATGGAGAACGAAAAAATCATCGAACTGCCCGTGGACCAGCGCACCATCACCCGCCGTTGCACGGATCGTGGCGTCGCCTTCATCAAAGAGAACCAAAAGCGCCCCTTCTTCCTCTATTTGCCCTACTCCATGCCGCACATCCCGCTGTATGTGCCCGATGACGTGCGCGACCCCGACCCCAAGCGTGCCTACATCAACACCATCGAGCACCTCGACACCGAAGTGGGACGCATCTTCGACACCCTGCGCGAATTCAAGCTCGCCGGGAACACCTACGTCATCTTCACCACCGACAACGGCCCCTGGCTACCCTTCAGGCATCACGGCGGCTCCGCAGGCCCGCTGCGCGATGGCAAAATGAGCACCTTCGAGGGCGGCCAGCGCGTGCCCTGCATCATGTGGGCACCTGGACGCATCCCGGCGGGCACCGAGTGCGATGCGCTCGCCTCCACCATCGATATTCTTCCCACCATCGCCGCGCTGACCGACGCACCACTTCCCAAGGACCGCGCCATTGATGGCATGGACATCTCCCCGCTGATGAAGGGCGAAGCCAAGACCGTGCGCAACGAGTTCCTCTACTACGCGATGACCGGCCAAATCGAGGGCATCCGCCAAGGCGACTGGAAACTGCTCATCAAACAACCCGGCGGCAAAAACGGCACTCAAACCGCACCCAAACCCACCGTGATGCTTTTCAACCTCGCCACCGACCTCGGCGAGAAAACCAACCTCGCCACTGAGAAGCCGGACCTCGTCGAACGCCTGCAAAAGCGCATGACGGAGCTGAATGCCGCCATCGAAGCCGAAGCACGGCCCGCATGGAAGAAGCCGGGCGCGTGAAGCACGGTCATCGAACACACAACCATGAAACACATCATCTTATATCTAATCACCGCCCTCCTCCTCGCGCCGATCACCGCGCTCCACGCTCAGGAAGCACCTGCGATCCAAATCAGCGACCGCGCAGTCATCTTCAAGCACACCAGCACCGATCCGAAGGACCCGGCGAACACCTCGGGCTTCAACTTCGGGCCGAGCGTGGCGGTGCTGCCGGATGGACGAGTGATGGC
>Ga0247844_1001198_pt1 | contig 49774 bp, 37 predicted proteins | sample LaCtaG_FD_192421 | JGI IMG/M metagenome (GOLD analysis project Ga0247844, IMG submission 192421) | Freshwater microbial communities from meromictic Lake La Cruz, Castile-La Mancha, Spain - LaCruzMarch201714.5m_1 | ecosystem: Environmental > Aquatic > Freshwater > Lake | place: Spain: Castile-La... | reverse complement strand
ATGGGCCTATCATAAGAGAGCCAGCTGTCGTATTGGAAACACTTTTTCCAATAGCGATAGCACCGCCACCACTCGTGCTATTGGAAATCCCTAAAGCAATTCCTCCATCTGTGGCCACGCTGTTACTAATTCCAAAGGCAACAGCACCCGAAGCTGCTCCCGTACTATTTGAACGGCCAAAGATCATGCTTCCATAGTCTCCACTATTACTAATCCCGACAGCAACACCATAAGGATTTTGACTTTTTCTTTCTTCGAAAAGCATAGTCCCAACATTGAGACTAGAACCACCGACGGCCACATTTCCGCCAAAATAACTTGGAGTTGTGCCTTGAGTATAGATAGCGTAGTTAAGAGCTGAACCCTTGGTTAAGGTATTAACATAAACCCCATATTGATTAGTCACTGACGCTGTTCCAGCACTGTCATTAATATTTAATCCCATAGCATTAGTGATCGTTCCTCCATTATTATCAACGCGGGCCCAAAGGGCCGAAGCAGTCGCGATTGTTCCCAAGTTTCCCGCACCAGTGTTGACGATTGAGAGCAAACCGTTTGCGGAAGTCAATGTCCCAGATGGCATAACTGCTGATGAGGTTATATTGAGAGCGTTTTTAGAACCAGTATCAGCGATGGTATTAGTTCTTTGAATTTTTACAGCATTGTCTTGCACGGCAGTCGCTGCAGACCCTACCGTCACTATATGTAATGGCGAAATAGGAGATGTCGTTCCAATCCCAACATTTCCAGTGAGACGATAAATATCCGTTCCACTCGCTGTCCACTGCCCAAAACTATCGACGTATTGTTTGTTAACGGCGTCTGTTGGATTCACAGGGTTAGGAACAATTAAAAAGGAAGTCGGACTAATTGTAAAATTTGAGCCTGTAAAAGTTAAGCTTCCTGTAAGAGTATCTCCCGCTTTGTTCACAGGCGTATAGCCAAGCGCTGTTGTAATATTGCTCGAGGTAAGACCAGCGAAAGGCGTTGCCCAAGTAAGAGTTCCCGTACCATCAGTTGTGAGGACGTAATTACTTGTCCCGGTCGTCGTAGGCCATGTGTAAGTCGTTGAGGCCGACGTTGTGGCCGCTTTGAATCCGACATAGCCAGTTGAAGAACCGCGAGTACGAATTTCACCATTTACATCGAGAGGTGCAAGGGGAGCAATTGTCCCAATCCCAAGATAACCATTAGATAAAATTCGCATGCGTTCAACGGCCGCTGTTCCAAATCGCATATATCCAGCTTGAGGATTCCAAATGACCGTATCAACAGAAGTATCTTGCCCAATAAGAAGGCCATTAGTTGTTCCCGTTTGAAATTGAATTCGCGAATTTCCTGCCGTCGCATCACTAATCGTTAATTTTGAAGCCGTCGCGGTGGCGGTTCCAATGGCAACGTTCCCTGTTGAATTTTGAATACGCATGGCCTCTGACCAAGTCGCAGAATTAAATCTTCTAAAAATTCTAAAATCAGTGCTGCCATAATCAGGCGCGTTCAATTTCCAACCAAAACCACTTGCAGCTGGACTTGAAAGAAATTCTATTCCTCCAGAATCTTCGCTATCGCCTTGCCGGCCAATTATAAGTTGAGCGTTATCAACGCTAGGTCGTGCTGTTGATAACGGACTCGCTCCACTAGCCGCTCCATTTATATAAACGCGTCCATTCGTCATATCGCCGCCCACTTGAAATTGAGCGGTAGGAGAAGATGTTCCAACTCCAATAGCACCACTATTATTTACATATAAGGCCGTATTAAGTGCAATGGGGTTTCCACCGGCAGCGCCATACTGAAGAGAATAATAAGAAGGTGCGAGAGTTTGGATAAACGTTCCCACAGCTGTATTTGCCAAATTCGCCGTCGTTGCTGTTACGGCTTGAGAGTTCGCTCCCATTTGGAAAGTATCACCCTGATAATGAACTCCGACGAAATGCTTTTGCAGCCAACCAGTATTTTGAAAAATCAAACGAGGATAACTTGCCCTCCCTTCACCAACAGCAATACTGCCATTGACACCAAGTTGCGCGCTCGGTGTATTTGTTCCAATGCCAAGGCCTGCAAATGAAGCGGCTCCCGATTGTAAAATATAAGAAGTCATTGTTCCGGCCGCATTTTTTCCGATTAAATTATATTCATTCGTTCCGCCAGTTCCATTATTTTGAAGAACAAGGGCCGAGCGTGAGGCCGTTGCCGCATCGGTAGCGGACTGAGTAACGACATTAACTTGCCCGCCAGCAGCTGAAACTGTTGAAGACACTGAGTTTGGATTAAAGGGCACTCCACCAATATAAAGTGAGGTTGCGTTTAATGAACCGTTCACGTCGAGTTTGTAGGTGGGAGTTGCTGTGCCGATACCGACGTTGCCATTATTATCAATGCGCATTGATTCAGTCGGCGAAACATCATTTTTTCGAGTGAAAAAAGCGAGATGGGCCCCGGTTGTTGAATCAATATTTCCAGGAATAGAGCGAATGATCGCTGTTGATTTTTTTGTACCGGCACTGTCTGCTACACGAAAACCAAGCTCCACCGTTTTTCCTGTATTTAATTGACTTAGATTTGTAATAACACTCGCAACGCTACCCACATCATTAACTCCAGACACCTCTAAAGTTCCACTAGGAACAGAGGTCCCAATCCCAACATTACCTCCAAAATAAGTTTGTCCAGAAATCGACGCCGTTCCAACTACAGTGAGAGTCGCTGTTGGTACATTTGTTCCAATAGAAAAGTTACCCGCATTTTGAGATAGGACATAACTATTACCGCTAGGATCAAAATGAACTCTTCCAGTCGAAGTGCCATATACGTCAAGAATACCTCCACCATAAGTACCTGATTGATTAATTTCAAGGGCCTTATTGTGAAGCGGCCCCGTGGCCGTTCTATATCCAAAAAATTGTGCAATTGAAGTTGTTCCTGTGCCATCACTTCCAAAAACCGATAGAACAGATGAGGAAGCTGTAAAGGAGACAGGTGATCCGACTTGAAGTTTTGCAGTGGGAGTCGCCGTTCCGATCCCGACGTTGCCTGCACCAGTAATGCGCATTTGTTCTGCTAACACATCAGTTCCACGTGTCGCAAAAACAAGATTACCAGCAACCCAATTAGAGTCTTCTGCAGCGGAAATAATTCGAGCAACATGTTTTGATGTCCCAACGGTATCTACGCCTTTAAAATGAAGTTCAACGCCCTTTAATGTATTTGCCGAAGAAGTATTTTGCAAAGTCGCAGCAACAAATGATCCCGCAACAGAACGGGAAATATCGATTGGAGTTACAGGCGTAGCAGTCCCAACACCGACGTTGCCTGTTAAACGATAAATACTTGTCCCATTCTCCGTCCATGAATTTGAGGCCGTCGTAATGGCCGTGTCAACGTATTGTTTGTTTGCGGCATCTGAACCAGCAACTGGAGCGGTCAGCCCTGTCACTGCTGCGGCCGTAATTACTTGTACCCCATTTGTTAAATCAGCTTTGGTACTTCCCTGCGAATTTGTTTGTGCTTGCAATTTTCCAAGAGCAACTTGAACTGTATCAGCGGCAGCAATCGCAGAATTTGTAAGAGTCGGCGCCGAAATTGTCGCCGTTAAAACTCTATCATTTGTAAAATAAAGATTTGTAAGCTCGGGAACATTTAAAGTGTTAAGAGTCTGCCATGATTTATCACCACGATAATACTGGGCCGTTGTTCCCGCTGCAAGAGTGGGCTCCTTCGTTGCAAGCGAAGCTGTGAGGGCCGCTTGCGCTCGCGCTGTGGTGAAGTATTCATTTGATCCTTCAGCAATATCGGTTGTTGTTAAAGTTACAGTTCCAGTTTGTGCGTTCACACTTGAAACCGCGCCACTACCGCCCCCAGTTTGAGCTGTCCACGTAAGAGTACCTGTTCCATCAGTTGTCAGAATGTAACCATTCGTTCCGGCCGTTGTTGGCCATGTGTATGTAGTAGAAGAAGTTGAGGCCGCCGCTTTAAAACCGACGTAGCCTGCAGTTGCCCCTCGAGTGCGCATTTCTCCATTGACGTCTAAAGGGGCCAACGCATTTGATACTCCAATAGCAACTTCGTTTGAAAAATACCCATATCTTGTATAAAAATTATTCCAATAATTGGTAATAGCGCCCAAGCTATATGTCGCTGTGAGGTCAGGGACGATATGATTTGTAAAACGAAAATGACCGCCACTATTTGTCGAAAGTTTTACTTGATTAACAATACCAGAGGAAGCAACTTGAAAATACCCACTGACTCCAGATGGTCGAACGTCAAGTGCTGCACTCGGTGTCGATGTTCCGATCCCCACGTTACCAGCTAAGCGATAAACATCACTACCACTCGCCGTCCATGAGCTTGTGGCCGTCGTAATTGCAGTGTCGACATATTGTTTGTTCGCGACGTCTGTAAGAAGAATTGGATTAGAAACTCGAAGCATCGCGGAGCCACCTGAAAAATCAAAAGCGCCTGAGGTGACAGTGTCGCCTGCTTTGTTAAGCGGCGTAAATCCAAGCGCCGTTGTCACATCGGAGGAGGCCAGCGTTGTCCAAGCGGAAGTATCCGCGCCAGTTGCTTTTAAAAATTTTCCAGAGTCGCCAACAAGAGGAGAAGGAAGTAAGAGGGCATCGATATTGACTGTAGGATTTCCTGAAACGCCATCACCATTTGTGACTGAAACTCTGCTTGTAGTTCCTAAAAGAGTTCGTCCAGTAAAAGTATCAACTCCCGTGTGGACAACAATTCCGTCAGCGCTATAGGCGGCAAGGGCCGTCAGTGTGGCATCGGAATCTTGTTTTGTGGCAAGAGAAGCAGTGAGCGCCGCTTGAGCACGCGTTGTTGTAAAATACTGATTCGTGCCTTCTGCAATATTTGTTGTGGTAAGCGTGACTGTTCCCGTAAGAGAGTTCACGCTCGTGACTGGTGCAGAAGGCATCGCAGACCACGAAAGAACGCCCGCTCCATCAGTAGAAAGAACATAACCATTTGTTCCGGCCGTATTAGGCCATGTGTAGGTTGTTGAGGATGTTGAAGCGGCCGCTTCAAAACCTACGTAGCCTGCGCTTGCTCCGCGTGTGCGGATTTCGCCACTTACATCAAGTTTAGTAAGAGGAGCATTTGTGCCGATCCCGACATTTCCATTATGATCAATTCGCATTCTTTCATTTCGCGTATTGGCCCCAGTGGTGACACTCACTCCGTCCCAACCATTAATACTTAATCCATCTTTGTTCCCATCGACATTGTGGTCATAAGGCATAATTGATAAATTATAAAAGCCACTATTATTGTATGTTGGGCGAAAGAAAATACCCGCGTTAGAAGTTGTATAAGCATCTACCATCAAACTTCCCGAAGCGATATAAAGTTTACTTGTCGGACTTGCTGTACCAATCCCGACGTTGCCATCATTTCGAATATACAATTTAGAACTTCCAGCAGAGTCTGTAACATTCAACGCCGATGTAATACTCGTTGTTCCTGCTCCTTTTATCTCAAGCGTGGATCCGGGCGCTGTTGTTCCTATCCCCACGTTACCCGCTAAGCGATAAACGTCACTTCCACTCGCCGTCCATGAGTTGGAAGCCGTTGTCACGGTACTATCCACATATTGCTTATTCGCAACATCTGTAAGAAGAATTGGATTTGAAACTCGAAGCATCGCGGAGCCACCAGAAAAATCAAAAACTCCAGAAGTGACAGTGTCGCCTGCTTTATTAAGAGGCGTAAATCCGAGGGCCGTCGTCACATCAGAAGAGCCGAATGTGGTCCAAGCGGAAGTATCCGCGCCTGTTGCTTTTAAAAATTTTCCAGAGTCTCCACCGAGGGGAGAAGGAAGTAAAAGAGCATCAATATTGATTGTAGGATTTCCTGAAACGCCATTTCCATTTGTCACAGAAACTCTGCTTGAAGTTCCTAGAAGAGTTCGTGCGGTAAAAGTATCAACTCCGGTGTGAACTAAAATGCCATCTGTGCTATAGGCAGAGAGCGCTGTAAGTGTGGCATCGGAATCTTGTTTTGTAGCGAGAGAAGCTGTGAGTGCCGACTGAGCACGTGCGTTTGTAAAATACTGATTCGTGCCCTCTGCGATATTTGTTGTGGTGAGAGTGACTGCGCCGGTAAGCGTGTTTACACTGGTGACGGAGCTTGCGATCGTTCCGCAACTAAAGGAGCCAAGCCCGTTGGTAACGAGCACTTCCCCGTTGGCGCAACTACTACTGATTCCCGAAAATTTTGTATCAGTAAGAGAGCCATCCGCGATTGAGGCGGAACTTGATCCATTCATCGCATAGAGAGCGAGAGGAACAGTCGAGATTCTTTGCTTCGGATAAGTTTTTCCGTTCGAGTTGTCGATCACTTGAATAGATATATCGTGAGAAGCACCCACTGCAGTCGTAATCACATTTGAAAGAGTCACGCCGCACTCTGGGACTCCGAAATCAATTTCAGTATTAAAAACACCGTTGACAAGAGCAACGGAATTAATGGCCTTCGTGCATTTTAAAACAACATCATCATAAATTTTAAAAGTAAGATTCACCGGGCCTGCGACAGGAGCGCCAGTTGCTTGAACAAGTCGACCTGAATAAGAAATTTTTTCACCTGCAAAAGCAAGTGAAGAAAGGAGGATACAAAGGAATGTCCGCCAAATTATTTTTAGCATATGTATATTCTATTCGGAGCTTCGAGTAGAAAACTTTAGAATCAACAAAGACAACGAAAACAGTTGGTTAAAAAGGTGAAAAAAAGAGGAGAAAATCACTAAACTAAAAATAAATGCCCACTTTTTGAGCCTCCCTTACCACCTAGGGCTTTTATGAGGGATTTTTTTTTAAATTTTATCTTCGCGTTTTTTAGGGTAGACTCACTCATCTTTTTCATAGTGAGTTGAGGATATTTAAATGGCAAAAAGTTTTAATATTACAGGGCCTTGTAATCCACTCAGGCATTACATGCTTCCCCCCGCTAAGCGCTTGGTAGGAACTCAACTTGAGCGTTATATTGATGAAGAACTTTACTGGGTTCTTCATGCGGCCAGACAAACTGGAAAAACAACATTTTTACAAAGTTGGATGAAGGAGCTTAATGGCCCTGGAAGTGTTGTTGCTTGCTATGTGAGTGTAGAAAAATGCCAGGGCATTCCTGAAAGGGAGCACTCCATGCCTGCTATTTGTGAGGCCATTCAAAAATATGCAAAAGATTTTAATCTTGTGATTCCACCAACGCCAACGACATCACCGGAAAGTGCCCTCGATAAAATCTTAAGCGATTGGGCCCAGCTTGTGGCCCCCAAACCATTAGTTGTGCTTTTTGATGAGGTGGATGTTTTAGAGGGTGATGCTCTTATAAGTTTTCTTCGTCAACTTCGCGGTGGATTTGCGACGAGAGGAATTGGAAAATTTCCTGTGTCGGTTGCGCTTGTGGGGATGCGCGATCTTAAAGATTATCTAATCAGTTCAAAAGACGGAATGGTTTTAAATTCAGGAAGTCCATTTAATATTAAACAAGACTCGGCCACGCTTGCCAACTTTTCAAAGCAAGATGTGATCGATCTTTTTGCCCAACACACGGCAGAGTCTGGGCGTAAGATTACAGAAGAAGCGCTTGAACTTGTGTATGAGCAAACGGGCGGGCAGCCTTGGCTTGTAAATGCACTTTTTGATCGTTGCCTTAATTGGCTTAATCTTTCTGCGACTGAAACAATCACAGCAGATCACATCCAAATTGCGCGCGAACAAATTATAAAAAGCCGTGCCGTTCATATTGATTCACTTGCCGAAAGATTAAAAGATCCGCGCATAAAAAAAGTGGTGCAGCCTATTTTAATTGGGGCCACTGATTTAGCGCTTGGAAGAGATGATCGCGATGTTCTTTTTTGTATGGATTTAGGTCTTGTAATTTATGAAAAGGGCCTACAAATCGCTAATCCAATTTACCGCGAAGTCCTTGTTCGAACTTTAAATTCTGGTTATCAAGATGGAATGCCTGAGCCAGAATTTAAGTGGGCGACAGCTAATGGTGATCTTGATATCGATGCGCTTATGAAAGAGTTTCAACTTTTTTGGAGAGAGCATTCAGAAATTTGGGAAGTCAAAGCAGATTATTCGGAAGCTTTTCCACATCTTCTTCTCATGGCGTTTTTACAAAGAGTTGTAAATGGCGGCGCTCGCATAGAGCGTGAGTATGCGGCAGGACGAGGAAGAATTGATGTTGCGATTTTTTGGAAACAAAGTTGTCATATTTTTGAAATTAAATTAGTCCACTTAAAAAAAGGTTTTGAATCAACCCTTGAGCAAGGCAAAACTCAAATCGCTCGCTACGCTGACATATTTCCTTCGACAACGCGGACGCTTGCGATCTTCGATCGTCGCCCTGAGATTAAGGCCAAGCCTTGGGAAGAGCGTTTGGAAATTTTTAAAACGAAAGATGCTTCGAATAGAGAGTTGCTCGTATTTAGGGGATGATTTTTTGAAGATCTTTTAATTGTAAATCATTTTTGAAAGAAAAGACATCTGTGAGATAATTTTAGATTTATTTACTCAAGCTTTCCTTGACGGTCTTTTAAGTGCTCAGTAGGCTTTCCCTGAAAACAAAATGAAGGGAGTCATCATGTTTCAATTTTTTAAAAAAACAATATTATTCTCGAGCTTTCTTACCATCATTATTTTACCAAACCTCACTTTTGCAAACGCTATTAATAACACCATCGTTCCTGAAAACAATTTATGGGAAGAAGATCAATTCTTTTTAATCGAAAACATTACAGAAGAAACTTTTAATAATATTATTAAAGTTTTTCATGAAGTTTATGATCCTGAGGCCACTGCCCACAATGAAACTCTCACTTTCAATGCAAAGTGGGCAAGTTCTGAAGTCAATGCTCGCAGTATTCGTAATAATGGCGTCGTGACTATTCATTTGTATGGAGGTTTAGCAAGACGTAAGGAGATGACGGCAGATGCTTTCGCTCTTGTGATTTGTCATGAATTAGGTCACGCCTACGGAGGTGAACCCTACTTTATTGAAGCAAGCCAACTTTCGGCCGAAGGACAGGCCGATTATTACGGAGCTAAAAATTGCTTAAATAAAATTTTACCAAAACTTCCAAACCATCCTCAGCAATTACTTAAAACAAACTATACTCAAAAAATCTGCGCCGAACAATTTGGAAATAACTCCCCCGATTTTGATTTGTGTCTACGAAAGTTATCGTCAGGAATTTCTCTTGGCAAATTTTTTGCGACAATAGATCAACTCACAAATAAAGAACCAAGTTATGAAACCCCTGAAAAACGCGTTGTGAGTGAAACCATTTTATATTATCCGCACACGCAATGCCGAATCGATACTTATTTTAATGGGATCTTTAATTTAGCGAGACCGACTTGCTGGTATAAGGCCACAAACTAATATTTCCTTACTCTTGTCCCTACAAATTATTCCTTTCTATACAAAGACATTCAAGCTTGTTCAAATAAACTGATCAATTTTTTATCAGGGAGGATAAGGATGAATTCAGTATTCTATACAAGTTTATTTCTTGCACTTTCACTCACCTCATTATCTAGTTTTGCTTATACAACACCTGACTATTCAATCACCCCAGGGCAAATTTGCTCTGAAGATAATCCTGATTTTGATCGCTTTGATTATTCTGAACAAATCGCAAGATGCAAACGCAATGTTAATAAAAGTAAAAAAATTAAAATTGCCGATCTTTACGGGGGCATTGATCAAAGTGAATGGCCTAATTATGAATTCGATCATTTTATTCCACTTTGTGCTGGTGGTTCAAACGATATAAGTAATTTATGGCCCCAGCCCCTTGATGAGGCCAACGAAAAAGATGTTATTGAAAATAGAGTTTGCAATGCTTTGAGACAGGGAAATATGAGTCAAGAAGAGGCCATCTCGACCATCTACAATTGGTTTGAATCAAAGAATAATTTTTAAGATCTTTATTTAAAATATGCCCCACACTTTTGCCCTTAAATAAAATATCGGCTATGAATCTTCTGTGTTTTCGTTGCAGGAACATTCACAAATATAGGAGGAACTCCTCGTAACGGATTAGTTTATACTTTAGACGTTTTTGGAACAGATCTTATGATCGGAGGAACTTTTTCAGGTTTAGGAGGACAGCCTAAAAATGGACTCACGATTATTCCGACAACGGGAACAGGACTGCCTTAACAAGCTAGTACATAACGGGAGAAGGAATTGGAAGTGTTCCAAAAATATCATCCGCGAACACAGTACTTTCGATAAAAGGGCCAGCAGGCAATGCTTCATTTTCTTTTAAAAATTTTCGAAGAGGAGAAAGGACATAATAATCTCCCCAGCTATGGCCTGCAAATCTTTTACCAGCTTCGACCTCATTAATTTGCATCGTTGAAAAGCTACGATTAATTCCATAAATTTCGCCCATCACAAAAAGATTTTTAGGGCCCACAAGATCTCTTATAAACCTTATACCATAGTTTGGAATTTTAATTCCCTCGATAAATTCGCAAACAGCTTTCATAAGACTTCTTGCATCGGCAAGATTTTCGACAACACTTTTTAAGTGCCTTCTTGCATGGATCTCTTGCGCTTTACTTGCAATACCCTTCCAAACTTTTTTTATAGGCCCCGTAGATTCATCTAGGCCAACGGCATCTTGAAAATAATCTTTTAAATTCATTTTCATCATGCGTGAATCGAGATCAGCTATCTTTTCAATAAAGGCCTTACCACTAATAAAAACCCTCGTGTCTGTATAAACTTTTCTATACAAATTAAATTCTTCCATCGGGGGAAGAATATAATCCCGATAAAAAAGGCCCGTTTGAGTTAAAGAAAATCTTTGATTTTCTTCTTCAATCAATTGAACAACACTTTCTCTGTCCATTTTGGTTTTATAACGATTCATTTTAATCATGATAATAAAATTCGTTGGATCATCCCCATCCATCTCCGCAGAAATAGTGTGACCTACAGAGTTTAGCATTAAAATATTTTTCACGGCCCTTTCATTAGGAACTTCAAAACCTATATTAAAATTATTCTGGCGATAATAACGATAGAATTTTTTAATTTTATTATCACCCATATTAACATTAACTGTTGAATAACCAACCGTGTGCTTCTTCCTTACAAGCGAAAGAAAAGATAAAAGCGAAGTTATCTTTTTCCCACTTGCCATTAACTGCATATCCAAATGCGCCAACAGATAGACAGAATCATTATTGCCTTTAAAAAAGTGATTTAACGCTTCTAACTCATATTCGTTTTGCAATTTTTCTGTAACTGTTTGATCGCCATTTTTAAAATTAAATGAATACAATTCTCCATTTTCATAAAAGCGCTGCTGGGTAATTCCAACCCCCAAAATAGAGAGGGAATCAAGTATTGCTAAATTTGCGATACTAACTTTACCAAGATAAGCTTGTAAACTAGCGCCTACGACATCACTTTTTTCTTTATAAATTTTAAGAAGAGAATCGTCGTCACGATAAAAATAAAGAGGTGTCACATGCCTCCAAAATAAGTTTGCACTTACTCCACTGGCAAGAACTCCCCCAATAACGCTTGGATTCGCAGCTCCTTGAAGATTAAATCCGTATGAGTCAGACATCATCGTCACTTCACCTGATTTAAGCTCAGAAGCGATGAATTCTTTGAGATTAAACAACAAAGAAAATAACTTAAAGGGTGCTTTATAGGCCTCTTCCCTTGTCTGCGCAAAATGAACCATTGATAATTCTTTACGCCAAATCTGAAGATCAGCTTGAAGACTAAAAGGGGATTTATCTTTAATATTTTTAAAAAAATCAGAATTCACATCAAGTTCTAAAATGAGTTTATCACTGACATTAAAGTTTTTCTGTAGGCCTTCTTTACTCCACATAGCGCTTCCTTCAGACACACTTCTTCCCATGCTGATTGTCAATCCAGGAACATGAACGCTCGCAATAACCGGAAGCTTCGAGGTAAAACCAAGAACCCCACCCTTTGCAATGTTGGCCTCAAATTGATCCGTAAGACTTGTAAGAGGAACTGTTGCACTGATAAAAGAAAGAAGCGTATCTAAAAAACTTCCCCCTTTGCGAGCGCCTTCAAAGTGAGGATGCCCCTCAAATCCTGGCTTAATAACAACACCATTTCTCACAGAGGAATTAGGAGAATAAGTCTTAAGATCAGGAACATAATACTTAGAAAATTCACTTCCTAAATCAAAGGCATCAATAATTTCGTTACGACGACTGATCAGCTTGTAAATAAAAAGATCCACAACATCACGGGGAAACCCACCTTGCTCAAAGGCAAAACGAATATCGCTTTCTCTTAAATTGGCAATCTGCCTGGCCATCCATTTAAGATCTGCATACGTCGTTTGTGAAAAACTCGTTTTTCTAAGCATAGGATCGACCCAATCTAAATGAACAGAACGAGAGTCCCAACTCATCGCTGAGGCAGAAAATTCATTCACAATTCCTTTGCCGGGATTCGCAAAAAGTCTAAAAACATTTTTCGATTGACTAGTCCCCCAAGCAATACCAAGAGAGCCCCCTACGTCATGCATAGAATAAAGAACCTCAGGTTCAGCTTGCTTTTTCTTATTTGTGAGCATGACCCGAAAATTCCCTGGTTTAGCGTCCCACAAGTTCACTAAATTATACCAAAGAATCTGAGCGCGCGTGGATCGTCTGTTGGTAAGATCCCAACCTTCTGGTTCGTAATTATCAAGTTTAATAATATCTTCAGGATTTGCTTCAAGAAGAACATCGGTAAGTTCAATCCATTCTTGATTACCCTCTACACCATGATCGGTAACATAACCAATGGCTTCCTTTCCATACTTTCTGACAAAAGAAGTTTTAAAATCTTTAAATGTTGCCTCACCAAGAAAAACTTTAACCTTCTCAACGTGCTTTGGCACATCCTGATGAAGGCCTAGGAATCGACCTAACATTGAAGTCGTCACTTCGCTATGAACTTCATCACCAACCTTAATTTTCATTTTATATTTTTTGCCATTTCGAAGGAAATAACCACTCATTTTTGGTGAGCCGTAGCCAGAAAACTTCACTTCAGAAAAATAAAGATCTTCTCCCTCTTTCGGAAAAAGCTCACTTTGCTCATGCAAAAGGGTGGCAAGCAATTTATCTTGCGACTCTTTAGTCATAGGTTCAATTAGAGGATTTTTTACTGGATTTAATTTTGAAATATCAAAACCACATTTTTTAAGCGAAATAATTTCGTCATTACTTAAAAATTGGCCAAGCTCTTTTCCTTGCACACAACGAGAGATATTACTAAAATTAATCTCATCAACAATCAAATCATTGGCCTCAATTTTTTCTGAATTTTTTTGAAAAGTAAAACCCTTCATCTTTTTTAAATAAACAGAGGGACTCAAGTCCGTCCCAACAGATGTGCGATTGATATTGGGGATATAAAAAACAATATAAACACGAATAAAATCATCAACCAAACCTTCCATTTGTGGAAGATTTTGCTCAAATAATTCTTGAGTAACAGATTCACTGACAAGATTTCTAAGCGCAGTCATTTTAGGAATCAAATAAGTATTATAGGCACTTATTAAAGTATTTTTTTTCTCCTCGATTTCTTTCAAGGCATCTTTTCTTGCTTCCTCTAAGGATGTCTGCCTAATTTCTAAATCTTCAATAATAGTTGATTCATAAAGTGCACTTGTTAGATCCGCTTTTTCCTTTTCAAGATGCTGCAAAAAACTTTCAATTTTTAAAAGATCAAATCGTCCATTTTGCTTCAAACGACTTTCTTCAAAATCTTCAGCAAAGTGAAGATGCCCAGGGGCCACTGGCCCATGATCAATCATCGCATGGCCGACATTCATAGTATTAACAAATAAAAAAACTGAAAAAAGGGAGAGCAAAAAAATGAATCGAGTCATAATCATCCTAGGATAAGACGAAAGCGCTTAATTGACTGCGTTGCTATCATTTTCGTTAACGCTATTTCAAATCGAATTTTTGAACTCATCTTTTTTACATATCAGCGATCAAGCAAGAAATGCCCAGATTTCCCCTAAACGGTTAAGTGTTAAGATACCTTTGTTAACCGTGACAAAATTTTGAAGGAACTACATGCTTTATTACAAACTTAATTTTTTACTTGCGGGTCTTATTTCATTTTCTGCTTACTCACAAATTGCCACGAACTCCCTTTTTCGTGAAACAAAAAGCATTAATCCTGCCGTCATTTCAAAAAGACCTGATGCTGTTTTTTCAATCGTTGGAAAAGCGGATCAAGTTGAAAAAGGGCAGGATCTTTCAACCAGTGCCTTTGGTTCAGAGGCAAAATCTGACTCAAAAGTAAAAGTGACCTCTCAAGATCTTTTTTACGGCGGCAAAGGAAATGGGTTCACGAGTGAATTATTTTTAAACAATTCAATCGGTAAAAAAGACGACAAAATCACAACGCCATTTTTTTCAAACAGTCAAAGTAACTCAGTAACATCTCAGTATGGGCACCTTGGATTAGGATTAGGGCAAAATTTCGGCATCAGTATGGGAGGCATAAAATATAGTTCAAAAGGGTCTTTTGAATTCTCAAATAATGGAACGACCTACAGTGATAATTATAAATCAGATACAACGGCCATCATCCCCAAGTTAGGCATCGCTTACAAAATGCTTTTGGATTGGGGCATATTTTATCAGCGCATGATGATGAAATCTACGACGGTACAAAACGGAACAGAACAATTAAATAAGGATAAATTTGATATCGCCGGTGGCGGAGTCGGAACATCTAGTAAAAACTTTCATACAGAAGTGGCCTTTGAAAGATATGTAAAAACCAATCGTGTGACCAACGATGGCATAACTTATAGGGAAGTTTTCCCAAGTCGCGCGATGTTTTCTTTAGAGTTTTTTTGGGGAAAGCTATCTCTCGGTTACACTGGCTTTTATTATCAAAATGGATTTATGAATTTTGATAACTTACTTTTTAATTCGCTCGTTTATGCAGAAAACTGGGAGAAGGCCCGACTTGAAAACAATTTTAACTTTTCTCTTGGTTCTGAAAAAGGTCATTCTTTCAGTGGCTCTGTGAGTTTTTCAAATCTTAAAAGTTCTGAAAAAAATATGTATGCTGGGGGAGAAACAAAATTTCCAACGACCACGAAATCAATGGGGATAAGCGTAAAATATGCTTATATTTTTTAAATTCTAGAATTGCTTTATTAAAGAGTGAAATATTTTAAGAAGCAAAGTCACCTAACAAAAAGGTGAAGGCCAATGATCTTAGCAAAAATAATTTCCAATAGACAAATCTCAGAAAATATCTATCTTCTCACCCTTGAAAGAAAAATTGATTTTCTCCCAGGACAAGTTATTTCTCTGTCTATAAACAACATCCCCCCAAGGTATTACAGCATTGCCTCTGGAACGGATGATGATTTTATTGACATTCTCTATACCGTTAAAAAAGAAGGAGTCCTGACCCCGCAACTGATAAAACTTAAAAAAGATGATAAAATCAGCTACTCCCCTGCACGAGGAACTTTTTTAAACGCTCAAAAAAAAGCAGTCTGGATTGCGACAGGAACTGGAATTGCCCCCTTTATTTCAATGGCACGTTCCGATAAAAACTTTCAAAATTATCTCGGGGGCCTGTATCATGGAACAACACTAGACTTCCATTATGGCAGTGATTTTTTTGCACAAACTCTAACTCATAAATACTTTCGCTTCTCAAGTCAAAAAGAAAACATCTCCCCTCAAATAATCAAAGGACGTGTCACCGATAGAATAAAGGCCCAGGAAAACTTAGACAAATCTGCTGACTATTATCTCTGTGGTAAAGCAGAGATGGTTGTCGAAGTGCGTGACCTTCTGATACAAAAAGGTATTCCCTTTTCAGCAATCAAGTCGGAGATCTATTTTTAATGACAAAAACACTCTTAGGCCTCACTCAAAATGACATTGAAGAGATGACGAAGGAATTAAAACTTCCTTTATTTGTTTCTAAGCAACTTAGTGACTGGCTCTATAAAAAAAAGATTAACTCCATTGATGAAATGAGTAACATTTCCGCTGCCGTCAAAGAAATTTTAAAAAAAGAATTTACTCTTGGCGCTCAAAAAAATTGTCAAGAAACGATTTCAAGCGATGGAACAAAAAAATATTTATTTCAGGCCGCTCAAAATCGCTTTATTGAATCCGCTTTTATTCCTGATCTTAAAAATGAAAAAAGAGCGACACTTTGTTTATCGACACAAATTGGTTGCAAAATGGGCTGCCTTTTTTGCATGACGGCCAAGCAAGGTTTCCAAGGTCAGCTACAAGTTAATGACATTTTAAACCAATACCACAGTCTTCCCGAATGCGAAAAAATCAGCAATATCGTTTTTATGGGAATGGGCGAGCCCCTTGATAATTACGACAATGTCATGAAGGCCTTAGAAATCCTTACGGCCCCCTGGGGGTATGCTCTCTCCCCAAAACGGATTACAGTTTCAACGGTGGGAATACTTCCGGCCCTTACAAATTTTCTCCAAAACTCAAAAGTTAATCTCGCCCTTTCTCTTCACACACCTTTTGATGATGAAAGAAAAAATCTCATGCCGATTCAAAATGTTTATCCAATCAAGGAAGTCATCGCTGCAATTCGCTCCACTGATAAAGCTCATGAGCGTCGAGTCTCCTTTGAATACATTGTTTTTGGTGGAATGAATGACACCCCTTCGCACGTAAAAGAACTGGCGCGCCTTTTAAATGGAATGAATGCCCATATTAACTTAATGCGCTTTCACAAAGTACCAAACTCCCCCTTGCCACCCACTGATGAAAATCGTCTTTTAGAATTTAAAGAGGCCCTCATGAAAAAAGATATCATGACAACAATCCGGGCCTCACGTGGTTTTGATATTGAAGCGGCCTGTGGACTTTTATCGACCAAAAGATTGCTCGAAAATAAAAATTGAAACCATGTTCCCACAATACAAAAGTTTTTTCATTTTGCTCCGATGCATGCATCAGATATCGCCTTAAGTCTTACCGCGGGATTATCTTTTATCATGTGGTTTGAGGCATTCAAGTGCACAAAATGGTTTAAGTAAAAAAAAATTCCGTTGTGAAGGTTATTTCAGAAGGCGCATTTCTCGCAAGCGCCGCCTATTTTTTTTGAACCTACTAAAAAAGCTATTTGTTTTCAAGACTTTAATTCACTCAAACAAAATCTATTCATCTGCTAAATTACAAAAAACCGGCAAATACATCAACTTTTATTTTGATGAAAATTGGCAAATGTGCTATTATTGATAAACGGAATATAATATGAAAAACGACAAAAATGCCAATTATGATAAAAAGATAAGTGAGAAGATCCCCCTTTCTCAATACCTAGAAAAGCTACTTTCCGAAGGCCGGCGTCACTTCACGACAGAAGAAATAATGCAAAGTCTTTCGATGAGTAAGAACACTGTTTCAAATTCCCTCTCAAGACTTGCAAGAAAACAACGCGTGAAGATGATTCGCAAAGGCTTTGGGATTATCTTAGGGTTCGGAGGAATTGAACCAGACCCATCTTACTTTTTAGATGCGATGATGAACCACCTTGGCGTTTCCTATTATGTAGGTCTTCTTACCGCCGCTAAACATTGGGGGGCCGGCCACCAAGCGAGCATGACCTATCAGGTGATGGTTAATAAATCGGTCTTCAAGCTCAGCTTTGAAAAGATGAAGATAGATTTCATCGCAAAACTTGGAACCTTTCCTAAAGATGGAATTAAAAAAGTTGCAAGTCTTGGCGGCTATATTCAAATTTCAACACCTGAACTTACCGCTATTGATCTTGTTCGCTTTACAAAAAAAGCGGGTCATCTTAGCAACATTGCAACGGTGCTTTCTGAATTAATTGAGAAAGTCGATCTCAAGGCATTTCCTATTATCCTAAGCGATGTTTATACTCCAACAGTCACTTTGCAGAGACTGGGATTTTTACTGGATGAAATTTTGAATTTAAAAAAAGAGGCGGTAGTCGTTGCGGGTGTGCTGAAAGAGAGAAGATTCACTTCTACTTATCTTTCTTCAGCTAAAAAAAATAACAAAGCGATGAGTAATTTTGATTTTAATAAAAAATGGAAACTTTATATCAATACAAAAATTGAGGCCGACGAATGATTTTAGAAGCAGCTCTACAAGAATGGAAGAAACATGCACCTTGGCCGCTTCTTTCCCAAGTGGAACAGGATTTAATAATTTCACGAGCACTAGTTGAAATTTTCAACAACGATTATCTTAAGTCACACATTGCCTTTCGTGGCGGTACTGCTCTTAATAAACTGATTTTCCCAAGACCGCTCCGATACTCTGAAGACATCGATCTGAACCGATTAGAAAAAGGGCCGGCAAAAAAATTAATAGATGAGATACGAAATGCTCTCGATGAAATGCTGGGGCAACCCAAAAAAGTAAAGAGCACCGATCTCTCTATTAAAATGATCTATCATTATCCATCGATTGATGGTGCTACGAGTAGATTAAAAATTGAAATTAATATTCGTGAAACTTTGCCACAAAAGGAATTAAACCAAATTCCCTTCGAAGTAAAATCGCTTTACTTCACTGGCAAAACAACGATCATGGCCTTTGATACGCAGGAGATGATTGGTACTAAGATTAGGGCCTTGTACCAAAGAAACAAGGGAAGAGATTTATTTGATCTCTATGAACTTGGAAAATTATCAATCAATTGGGATGAGGTCATCGCCAGTTTTCATAAACTTCAGATTGGAGCAGGACAAAAAGAGTTTAGTAAAAATCTCGAAGAGAAAATGAGTGATGTGGAGTTTTCAGAAGATATGATTTCACTTCTTCCTAAAGACATAAGCTATAACGTAAAAGATGCCTACGATTGGTTTTGCAAAGTTCTTTTGCCAAAGCTCTGACCGACACCAGAGAAAAACTTACGCTCTCTTCAGCTCCGATTGATATTTATCGTGATTGCCTAAAATAAAAAACATCTTCGTAAGGTGAAGCCCTTGAATCAAAAAATAAACAAGCTTAAACTCTCCCCTTTAAATCTCTAACCAATTTAATCAGATGTTTTGTGCCTTAACAGCAATCAATAAGTTGGCAGCTCACTTTATTGAGTATGCCCAATAAAAATGGGCACTTTGCTAGAAGATCTTTTAATGAGTTAAGCGGTTTCAGAGAGAGAAGTTGTGATTTTTTCAGTTTCAACTATACTTTTATATGACGGCATAAGAAAACTTGCCTCTGTTTCAAAAATACTTTTAGAGGTTTTTATGACTTTAAAAAAAATGGCCCTTTTTACTTTTTTAATCAACTCGTTTCACATCATGATTGCCAATGCCTCCCCAACAATCCTATTTGATTTAGTACGGGACATGCGATCTCAGGGTGCAATCTATATTATGTCGGGAAATCCCTCTCAAGATGAAATAGCTGCGATCACGAACACGAGCACTACTGTTTATGATCCTACTGATAACGCTATCACGACGGCCCTTAGCGCCTTAGGTGAAAAATACCAGCAATGCCTATTTGACTACAGGACTCCCTTATCTCCCCAAATTTATAATCCCAATATTGTTTTTGACTCTCAAGTAAATGGAGTCCATAAAGTTAAATATAGATTTGAGCCTAGTCTTGATTTTTCCCCTTATTTTCCGACTTTAAATACGAATGTGAGCTTTGGTGACGTCTGGAATCTTCAAAACTGGCGATTAAGTGAATGGGGAAATAGCTATTCTTTTTGCCAAGGGAATAACGATTTATCAAAGGGGCAATATTTTTTCAAACTACAACACAGAAACGACTCAAACACAGCACTAGTCAAAAGACTTGAAAGTTATACTGATGCTCTTTTATTTGGAAGCAACAGCATCCAAGACTATACGAAAAAATATGGACAGACTCTTTATAATCATTCAAATGAGTCGAGAGTGGCCAACCTTCTTGGAAGAAAATTCAATGAAGTAAAACTCGGAGATTTCAACAAACTTTGGGTTACATTTAAAGGGAAATTAAATTATTTAACAGAAAAAAAGGGCACACTCCCATACACTGGAACTTTACCCGCTGGGACTAGTAACATCTACGATCCCAATACAAATGTCACTCACTTTCGTGCCTTCATCCCTACAGGATTTTATCAAGGCATTACTGATCCAACCCCAAGAACTCAGGCCATAATTGATAAATTTAAAAACCTATACATTCATGTGGGAATTCCTATTTATAATTCCAAAGAAGGACGAGATTTTGATATAGAAGGCGGTGGTTTTTTTGACAAGGCCACAAAAAGATTTATGACCGGTGTAGACCTTCATGCTCCAGATGTTATGTGGTTTGATGAAAATGAAAGCCCCATGACAACACCAGCGCAAAATCCTTTCAAAATGAATGACTCAGTAAAAAAATTTAAACTTGATTATAAGGTCCATTTAAAAAAGATTTTTGATATTTTAAACAATAATCAAGATGCACATAACGCCACGCTAGTCTCAACAAATGCTTTAAAACTTGATAGCAATCACACTTTGATAAAAAATAATCTACTCGCAAAATCAATTTCTAATCAATACAAGCACTTTTTTATAAAAATTGCTCAGACAAGTGATTATTACAAACACGTCCTCTATGATAAAAAGGTTGATGAGTACAATGCATGGATTAAAGGTCTAGGTGTCGCAAACGTGCAACCCCTCTCCCAAAAAACCTATTATCTCCCTCCTCGACTATCAAGTGAAATCATTGCTCCGAGTGGAAGCCGAACTGCCTCAACATCAACAGAGGCCTACTATAACAAGTTTTCAGTAAGCACAACCAATATAGGTTATGAAATCCCAGGACTCTCAGACATCCTTTTTACTATTTATGATTATAAATTAGAAGGTGAATAAGCTGATGTCTTTAGAACTAAAAAAATAATTTAAGGAAATTTATTTTTCATTTATCTTTACACTTTATTATACCGCTCATGGTTGCTCTCCTTTTTTTTCGTAAGAAGATAAAAATCTCTTATCTTTTGATGATTGCAACAATGGCCGTTGATCTTGATCACTTACTTGCAAATCCCATCTATGATCCCCAAAGATGTAGCATCGGTTTTCATCCTTTGCATGGTATCCTTGCCATTACAATTTATCTTCTCCTTTGCTTTATTCCTCGAACGCGGCTTATTGGAATAGGACTCACAATACATATGGCGCTGGATTTTTTAGATTGCTTTGTTTAAAATAATCGAGAGGACTTAAATGAAATCTAAATACCTTTTCACAATAAAAAACTATAAAGCCGCACTCGTTGCTGCTTTCTTTTTTGGCTGCATCACCCCTGGAACAAAGTTTTTTATAAAAACGCTCCCTCCTCAAATCATGGCAGGAATTTTATATCTCGCCGCTGGTATTGGGTTACTTAGCATTCTTCTCTTAAAGAAAAATTTTCACTCTTCACTTTCTCGAGTTCAAAAAGTTGATTATAAATGGTTTGCCCTTGCAACACTTTTTGGTGGTATTATTGGGCCTGCATTTTTAACGTACGGTATTTCTCGAATTAGTGGCTCAACAGCTTCACTTCTTTTGAATCTTGAAGCTGTTTTAACCTCTCTCATCGCATGGTTTATTTTCAAAGAACATTTTGAAAAAAAAATAGTTTATGGGATGATTTTAATTGTCATTGGCTGTTTTACTTTATCTCTTAACTCCACATCCGCTTCTGGAGTTGACACTCTTGGAGGCTTTACTCTTATATGTCTAGCGTGTCTTTCTTGGGGAATAGACAACAACGTTACAAGAAAAATATCTCATCTCGATCCTGTTTTACTTGCTTCATTTAAAGGCCTCATCGCAGGCACTTCAAACATATTCTTAGGGCTTCTCATCGGTGAAAGGGTCGCGGCCAACATTGATATTCTTAGCACAGGCCTTCTTGGTTTTTTTGGAATTGGAATAAGTCTTGTTGCTTTTATTATCTCGCTGGCCTCAATCGGAACAGCGCGAACTGGTGCTGTCTTTTCAACGGCCCCTTTTATTGGATCACTGATTTCCATTACAATACTCGGTGAATCTCTTTCTCTTCCCGTTATCATCGCTCTTGTCTTCATGGGATGTGGTGTATGGTTCCATTTTAGTGAAGACCATGACCATGAACACCCTCATGAAGACCTATCTCATGATCATGAACACACTCACGATGATCATCATCAACACAAGCATTCTCACGCAGCAGAATCCAATTCTTGCCATACTCACAAACATACGCACAAGGTAACAACACATAAGCACCCCCACTTTCCAGATATTCATCATCAGCATGCTCACAAATAATTTAAATAATTAATTGAGCAATTTTTTCAAAGAATCCAGGTGCGAGAGTTTATTTTTTCTGTATTTTTCGTACTGATAAATGTCAAAACTTAAATCTTGTTTTTGAAGTTGTATAATTTGTATCGCTTCAGTATGAGTATTTTTTAATTTTCGTAATTTTTTATAGCTGTAAGTGTAGTCATCTGATTTTATAAGATAATCTTTTATAATGCCGAGAGCTTCTTCATGATTTGCACCTACTTTTCTTAAACTTTGATATTCATACTCACCAGCGCCAAAGCTAATATCCAAAAAAGCAACGGAAAATGCTTCTTCACTAGGAAATTTTGCAGCACTTAATTTTTTATAAGCATATGTTTCTTTCAAAATAACTTCAGCATTTTTGGCAAATGCATCAGCATCGAAACAGGAAGGATATTCTCCATTTTCTAAATCATAATTAAGTGACAATGCGAATTTATAACTATTTTTTAGGTCATCATTTTTGGCCAGTGAACAAATGACTTGATCACTATTATTAGTATCACTGCTTTCAAAATGGAAACCAATTTCATCATTAAGCCACGAAACAGCAGCAGAAATGAGAGCGTAACGAGAATGACCTTTTTGAAAAAAGAAATTTGCTTTTGTCGTGGAAGCTATTGCTAAAATTTTTCCATCGCTATCAAAAAGAGGCGATCCACTGTCACCAGGTTCACCCATATATTTTGTGTAAAGATAGATTGGCGATGACAATTGTTTTTCCTCAGCTAAAACACTGGTTTTTTGATATTTTTTATAATGAGTCATTTCTCCAGGATTTCCAAAGGCCACATTAAAAACAGTCTTTGAGAAAAGTTCATCTTTTTTAAAACTTGAAAGGGGGATCTTTTTAAATGGAGCATCTTTTGATAAAAGAATAAAACCGATATCTACTGCGGGATCTTTTGTTAAGATCGAATTAACCCCAGTATACGAAGGATGCGCTTTAGAATACATAACTTCAATATTGCTTTCGTTGCCTTGATGTTTATCTGCAGTATTTGAAAGCGAAATAAATTCCGGCCGGGCCTCCACACAGTGAGCAGCAGTTAAAGCAATGCGAGGATTAATAAGAAGTGCCGTGCAAGGGCCTGAACGAGTTGAAAGAAAAACAACATTTTGAAATTCGTCGTTTTTTACGTTTATTCCATCGACCAATGCATAAGATTGATTTGCAATAATAAAACTTACAAGGAATGCTAATTTTTTAAACGCTGACATAAAGTCCTCCCTATTTCCAGTATTTCGCATAGTGTTAATATCGCTCGTTTTAGTTTTCTGATCAATGAACAACTGTGAACATCCTTTGGAAAAGTCGTTGAAATAATAGGGAATCACATTTTTACTTTTACTGGCGATTGAAAGGCCCGTTTTCTTTGGGCCTACTCCTTCGAAAACTTTTATCACTCTAGTTGAAAAAAACTACATTCAAAAAAATAAGCTTAGTTAATAAGTTGGAATTTATATTCTTGAGATGACTAAATATTTTTTTAAATAGGATATCTTCCCTGATAAAATCCAAAAAAAAATTCTCATTTAGATCAAGCTCCTGGGAACTTTATGAACATTAAACATTTCACTTCTGAATTTAGTTTTATCGCTCATTGTTTAAAAAATTATTTTCTTTTTTTTAAAGGTGACATTGTTAAGCGCGCTCAGCTTAATGCTCGAATAGAAAATTCTGGATGATATAAAAAACGCAGCTAAAAAAATAGATAGTTACTATACCTTTATTGATGCCTCAATTTAGCGTTTCTTCCTATAATAATTACTCAGCAAATTTGCCAAATAAAAAAATCTCTTCTAATAAAACAAACACTGCTAATCTTGGAGGATTAATTTATGAAAACTACAATCGCACTTTCTTTAGTCTTGGCCATTTCTTCATTTTCTGCATTTGCTTCAACAGTAAGCTGCAACACAGTCTCTAAAAAAGACAACGAATTTAAAAGTTTTTATTTCTTAGGAAAAACAGAAAGAGTTGTGATCATTGATGCAACAACAGGAATTTCTTACGAAGAAAATTATGGTGGCCTTTCTATTGTTGTTCAAAAAAAATCTCACATGTACCTTAGCGATGAAAATGATCTTGTAAATTTAAATGCTAAATATGAAGGTCGTGGCGTATACAGAGGAATTTTAAAACTAAGTACAGAAAAAGAAGCATTTTCTGTCGATGTTCTTTGTTCACAAGTTAATTAATCCTAATTTATCGAAACAGAGTCATCAAAAAATCAAACTGCTCAGACATGACTATGATCTGAGCAGTTTTAAATTAAGCGCTACTTATTTTATTCATTACATTTACAATAGCATTCTTTTCGTTAAGATCTGATGAAACCATTCATACAATAATCGTTGCTGATATTTACGAGAAAAATTTCGGCAAGAGAATTTTTTTTATCATTGGTATTCATGCAGGCACCAAAAACCTTATTATCTAAAAAATGATTCCCATGGAAAATGACTTGTCACTCGGACCGCACTCCTCATATTTACCAATACACCCAACGAATTTGTTCACGAAGTATACCGAACCTGCTTCACTTTTCAAGTGAACCTAGGAGGCATACACGAGGCAACTTGAGTTTTCCTTACTGAAAAACTCAAGTGTGATTAGTATAATTTTCAGCCTCTCTCTTTTTACGGGAGAAGATGTCGAGGCATCATTCAAACGCGAGAAATTTCTGGGGCCATCCCAATTATGATTAATGACGCCATTGCCGTCAATAATTCTTGGATTGAAAAAGATTATCGAACGAGTTTCGTTGAAAGTCTCGCTCAATAGTCGATTTTTCGTTGCCGACTTCTAAAAAGGCCTAGTCCTTTAGTAGATATCTCGAACTAATCTCAATTTTTACTGCATCTAAAAGCTTCAAATCAACTAAGCATTTTGTGCATTTATATATTGTCTTGTGCATTTTGTGCATTTATAATTCATCATGTGCATTTAATTGGAGACCCAGAGCAATGAAAGAAGGAAAAATATTTTACCCAGAAAAAGAATCAAAATTACTTGAGTTTAAAGAGAAGCTTACAGACTGGAATAAAATCGTCAAAACATGCGTTGCTTTTGCTAATGGTTCAGGAGGAGAAATCATCGTTGGCGTAAAAGATGAGACTCGCGAGATAATAGGAATTTCAACGAAAGAGGAAGATGATTTTTATGAGTCTATTCCCAATAAAATCTTTGACACAATTTCTCCAATAATCATTCCAGAGATTTATGAAAAAAATTTCGGAAAGAAAAATGTTTTTATCATTCGTATTCATGCAGGCAGTAAAAAACCTTATTATCTCAAAAAAGAAGGATCTTCTACTGGTGTTTATATTCGTGTTGGGCCTCACACGAGAAGGCTCCCCTCTGAGGAGATCGAGATACTTCTAAATACGTCAAGAGGTATAAGCTACGACAGCCAATCCATAGATGCACCTCTTTCTGCTGTCAAAAACTCATCTACACTGCAGGAACTCTATGGTCATAAGCTATCCTCACAGCTATTAGAAAGAGAAGGAGTTCTCAAAAAAGACTCGCATGGAAAATTGCTTGTCACTCGGGCCGCACTACTCATGTTTGCCGATACTCCGGACGAATTTGTTCCCGAAGCAATTATCATCTGTTCCCTTTTTAAGGGAGAAGTAGGTCGAGACATCATTCAAACGCGAGAAATTTCTGGTGCCATCCCCCTTATCATTAATGACGCCATTTCCGTCATTAATTCTTGGCTTGAAAAAGATTTTCGATTTAAAAAGATAAAATATATTGGGAAGATTCCCATACCGAAACTTGCTCTCAGAGAAGCCATTACAAATGCCCTCATCCATAGAAAATACTCGATCGTAGGTGCTGTAAAAATAGCGGTCTATGAAAATAGAATTGAAATTTTTAGTCCTGGGCAATTTCCAAGCACAATCACGCCTGAAAATCTAGGCGATGGGAGTACATTTCTTCGTAATCCACTTCTTGCAAAATTTGCGAGAAAACTTCATTTAATTGAAAAACTTGGCTCTGGAATTAAAATAATTTTTGAAGAATGTAAAAAGGCAAAAATTCGTCGTCCTCTGTTTCTAGAAAATGGTGATTTTGTAAAAGTTATTTTCTATTTTGAAAGAGACACCACGCTAAAAAATGACCTTGCTGAATTAATAAAAAATGAATTCAAAGAAAAGGATACTCTACGAATTGAAGATATTTTAAAAATTGCAAATGTTTCTAGAAATACTGTGACAAATACTTTTCGTGATCTTATGAAACAAAATATTGTTGAGCGAGTTGGAAAAGGACGAGGTGTTTTTTATAAGCTGGTACTGCCAGACGCCTCTTGCAACTCATAGAAAATGATCCAAAACATTTCCTAGGGCTTGTTACTGAGAAAGCGACTTTAAAGATTAGAAGATGTTCGTTGTAAATAAGAAGAGCCGTAAATAAGTATGGTGAGATTAAAAAAAAAGGAGTCATGAGAGTCCTTTTTTAGGTCGTGTGGTGCCCGTTAGTGGAAATCTCGAACTCAACATCGTCATCCCAAGTTATCAACCGACACTCCATCTTTTTTTGAAGCAGGGATTTCATCACCGCGAATGACTCTTAATTCATAGTTGGGATAATTTCCCTTTTTGATATCGGCCACAAATTCTGCTTTACTTATGACTTTCTTAAGACCTAAATCATAAAAAATACGATTTTTACCCTTTTTATTTTCATCAAGAACGATGACCATTCCTGCTGCAAGTTCTTTAATCTCTCCTGCTCCTAAATATTTTCGCGTATCGTTTTCAGGATCAATAATAAGCTCGCCATTCTTCAATGCCTTCATTAATTTTTTAAAAAGCTCTTTCCTTATTTTAGATTTTTTTCCATACTTTCTGCCAACAGCATTGTTCCAAAGATCCATATTAGTTGAATTTGTAGATCTGGATGATGAAGAGTCTCCCCCTAGGGCATATTCATTTAACCTTCCAAATATATCCGCTGCCGTTTCGTTGTATTCTTGAGTAAAGACTCCGCTAACGTAGGCATGCCTGAGGGCATCAACATCATTGTCATTAAAACCTTCGGCAAATTCATTGAATGTACCATTAGCATTTTTAGGTAATTTTCGAAGATACTTATCAATCAATTTGTAAGCTTCTTTTTTTGCTTCTTCTTTTAAAGCTGGTGGCCATATTTTCATATCTTCTCCAAGATAGTATTTAATTAAAATTATAAGTAATACTCCAAAGCATCCCCAGTGGAAAACATCATACTTCAAAGGAAGTAAGAGAGGAGAAGTGATCAGAGTAGGAATAAAAAACAAAGCACCCAGAACTTTTCTTCTTTTAAAAAAATCAAATGTAATGAATAAAATGCCACAATTCCAGATTAACGACATAATAAGCCATTTTAGAAGAAGTAAAGTTGAAAATTCTAAATAGGCAAAATGGTCAATGAGTGCATAAAAATAAAATGCAACCAGTCCAAAATAAAAACAGCGAAGAAAATATTTCATTTCTTCTTTTTCCTTTTATCTTCAACCTGAAGATAATTTTCACGGCTAATCACGCTTTGACCTAATTCTTTTTTTGGTATCTCAGTTATGACTTTTATCCCAAGCATTGTAAAAATGAGTTCAAGATCAGTCATGTGATCTCGATGATTTTCAATTTCCTGAACTCGCTCATAACCAACTGGGGCCAACCACTGTTTAAAGGGTTCGGCCTTTGACGACGGAATAGATTGAATAATGCGAAACATTTCCTTCGTATTAGCAAAATCTGTTTTGTATTTTTTTCCATCCGAAGCTTCTAGTTTCAGGTCGTGACAATTTGTCACGACCTGACTGCCTTCTGCAATGAGACGTTGTTTTAGTTTTCTCCAATAAACACCAGAATTTGCGCTATCCATTAAAGCATTGGCAACATCAACAACAGAAAACCACGACTCATCATTATGACAAGTTCGTCTGATTTTTTTGCTTTCAAAAACAATCATTTTATTGGATTCACTCATTAAAGGCTCCAATTATAATAATCAATAACGAATAGAGTAATTAAATTTATGGGAGATGAGAAGCTAGATACAATCTCTAATCTCTTTTTATTTCAAAAATGAAGCAAAAAGATATTAGTAGATTATTAAAGATGGTGCCCCCTAGTAGACGATTAGGGGGCCAGCGTCGTTGAAAGTCTGGCCCAATGGTTGATTTTTCGTTGAAGCTTTCTGAAAAGTCGTGACCCCTTAGTGGGAATCTCGAACTGAAAATTTTCAAGAACAAGAATCATTCTCAGAAAAATTATTTGTCAAATTACTCCAGCCAATTTTTTTATCTAACATTTTAAACTGCACCCACCAAATACGTCTTTGCTCATCTATCGATTTTTTTGGTCGTCCCCAGCATGCAGTAGATGGAATTGGGCACTTTGAGGAGTTAGGAGATAGATTCTATCGCCTTTTAAGTACTTCCCTTTGTTAAAAACAATTTCAACTTCATTGGGCTCAACATGAACTTCAACAGTAATGGCATCGATGTAAGAATTTTTTTTCAAAAATCCGATGGACTTCGCTCCCCCAAGTTTGTCATAAAGAATTGTGTCGTTAATAACTTTCCATTTTTTATATTTACAACATTCAAATGGGCAAGCTTGTTTATCAATGTAAGGATTAGAGGGAGCCTTTCCAAAAGCTGACAAGCAAATAAGATGCAAAGTAATAAAGAACTTTTTCATTTTCTTATTCTCTCTCTTTTATTTTGATACTCCCTCACGGCATCAACGCTACTTAACCAATTACGTCCCTCTTTATGAGCATCAAGTCTTCCCGTACGAGCAAGAAGATTTAAATATTTTTCTGAATAAGGGGTCTTTTTTGCAAGCTCGGATAGAAGTAATAGTTTCTTTTTCCCAAAAACTTCATCAATAGCGTTCAAATAAATATTCAGTGATTTCTCTACTGCTTGAGCGACAAATTTTATAAGAGGTTCAAGTTTTCCTTTGTCGGCCTTTTCGAGGACATCATAATACTTTTTCCTATCATTTTTTAAAATAATGACTAGTGGATAACCATTTTGCATAAGAAGAACATTCATTGCAAGTCTTGCTGTCCTTCCATTTCCATCAAAGAAAGGGTGAATGTGGGCAATCTTGTGATGAAAAGTTGCGGCACGCTCAATGGGGTGAACATCTTTGCTCTTGCTCTGTACCCATTTTATTAATTCACTCATCAAGATAGGAACGTCTGTCGAGTCAGGGGGGCGATGCTTTGAACCAGAAATCATAACACTACCTGTTCGATAGCTTCCAGCAATTGAAGGATCACTTTCTTTAACAATAAGTTGCTGAAGAGAGCGGACGAGTCTCTCCGATATGGTATGCCTCTTTTCGTGCTCAATAAGTTCATACAAAAACTGAATGGCCTCAAAATGATTTTTGGCCTCAAGATGGTCTTTTAAAGATTTCCCTTTAACAGTCATCCCTTCGCCAATGACTAAATAGGTTTCTTTAAGCGTAAGTCTATTTCCTTCAATTGCGTTCGAGTTATAAGTCATCTCAACCGCAAATTGCTCTTTAAGTTTTGAAACAACGATGGAGGAAAGAGGACGATGCGAATTTAGAATTTCTAATTTTTCATCTATTCTTTCAAAAAGAGACTGGGATTGTTTTTTAGTCATACACCCTCTTAATATGGCATAATCCAATTAATGAAACTATACCATATTAACAAAATTTGCACAAAAAAACCTCTCATTTCTGAGAGGCTTTTTTATTTTCAGAATTCCTAAGAATTCTAGATTTGTGTGGTGCCCCCGCGCGACGACCTTTAGGTCGGTCCGAACGTCAGTGAGGACAAATGTATTCAGCGATAATTTAGGTAAAAAAAAACCAGATCGTTAGATCTGGTTTTTTAGAAAATTGGTGCCCCCGCGCGGGCAATACAGCACATTTTATAAACCTAAACATTTCAATAAGTTCTAACGATGTCAGCAACTTACCCTGTTTTCTTTCTCATCTTCTTTCATCATTTTTAAGCATATTTCATATGTTCGTGCGAGAATCGTGCGAGAAAATGAGTAGGATCAGAAAAAGAAACACTTCAAGTACATTGGGCCAGTTTGCAAACTTAATAATAAAAGTTTTTTACTGCATCTTGATATAAAGAGAAAATATCATTCGATTTAATATCGCTTGTCCCTATTTTGGAAAAATAATTCCCCATAATATTTTGCAAGCGATCACTGAAGTTTCTAGTCAGGCCAACTTTTCGATTCACCTTTAATAATTCAACAAAAGAGCCATCTTGAATCGACGACTCTTTAATTTTAAAGGTCATCATATCCTCTAATTCAAGAAAAAAGGAAAAATCCGAAACTTGATCAGAAAAAAGGTGTAAATGAGGCTCGTAGTAATATAGGCCATCATTCTCTTTTTGATTCCTAAAAAATTTAGAAAACTCATCAAGCTTATACTGCTCTTTCGTGAGACTAAGTCCGTTTCCAGCTTCGATTGCTCTTGTTTTTATATGTGCCTTCCACTCTGGTTCAGTAGAAAGACCTTTAAAAAAATTAATTGCAGGGCCTAGAATATTCCCCTCTTCAGCATATTGTGCCAAAACATTCTCTACAAGTAGGTGATCATCTGATTTTGAAAAAGAAAAAACGTTTTCAATAGACAAAACTGATTTTAAAACCGTCTCAATTCCATCCTCTCGTAGTCGCAACAATTCCTTTTTTTCTTCTTTTTTTTGGTTCTCAGTAATGGGAATCATTGTTGAGAAATATTTTTTAAGATATTTTGTAAGCATTCTCTCTAATACTGCCGAATACTCTTCGACGCTTGCTGGCTGCTCTCTATATTGATTTAATATCTCTTGCACTCCAAAACTAAAAAGAAATGACTGAAGAGGACACAAAAACATATTTGTATCAAACTTTCTCTTTTTACTTTCATCATGAACCATGTCACAAGGTTTGTTGAGTATTGCCCAGTAGTTCGCTCTATACTTAGGGTTTGCTTCATATTGCGCAAACAGTTCCTTGAATGAATTATAATTACGCAGAATTTCTTTAAAGTTTAGCGTGTCGAGATAGATCACGTCCCCAGTTCTCAAACCGTCCTCACCGATATCATTCAAGGCACGGTACATAGTGTTCGGGTACTTACTTAATTTCGTTTTACAATCGGCCAACAATTGAAGAGGCATTTGGGATTATTTAGAACGAGCAGACTTAAAATCTGCAAGAAAAACAGAAAAAGGTTCTTTCACCTTAAAATTAAGCGCCTGCTTTTGAATCTCAGAGATTCTTCTTTGAACTTCAGCAACAACCCCAGTAGATTGTTTCTTATTGGCCTTAATTTTTCCTTTTTTTATTGTCTTCAAAGATATCTCCACATATCAACATTCATATCGGTTATGTTTAATTAAAACTTATCTTAAAACCAAACTCAAGTAGTTTCACATATCGATCTATATAATACAGAATATAAGCGAAGTCCAGATCAGCAAATCTTGCGAAGATTGTCGGTCAACAATGCTCAACTATTGGCTTAACTCAATCTTCTTACATAGAACAGAACTCAAGAGACCAGGTGCTTCCGACACAATTTTCGACTGCGTTAACACCTAGTGAAGAACTCATTCAACTGATGGCACACTACAGAATGAATCAATAAACAAACCGATCAACAGGCCCAAGATGCCACCCCATAAAATCCTCAAGTAAGCAACGATACAAAAAAACTTCGGTGATATTTGTACCTAACTCTTCAAGCAGTCTTAGCTTCGGTTCGGGGCAATGATCATTATTGGCTTTATGAATCTGTTCGAAGGCCTGCTTCTTATTATTGGCAAAATAGAAGGTTCTCTTTTTTATAATGTCATCGTCAGGCAGTGCCACCTTGTTCAATTGTGTATTAGAATAATTTCTTTGGGCCTCAATAATGGGATGACTATAAAGATCATCTGTCGATCTAGAGACACGAGAACCAGGGTAAATCCCATTATCTTTGCATCCTAAAAAAATCATTATAGTAAGCGGCAGATTCTCTTCTGGCGTAAAAATCAGTGAAAATTTTTTTGAGTACCAGAAGACTTCATCAAAAGACGATGACAGATGGGCCGCTAAAGGATTTAAAATGAGTAAAAGTGTTATGTGGTTATTAGAGTTATTGTGTCAGAAATTGTCGTGCCCCATGATTTGGGGAAGAGCCAAAAAAACGGATATTCAAACTTCGTGCGAGAACGTGCGATCAAAAGAAAATTCAAGGAGTGAGGTACACCGAACAAAAGCATCTTAAGTACATGATTTTAAAATAAAAAAACCACTTATTTCTAAGTGGTTTTTATTTAGATGGTGCCCCTTAGTAGACGATTATCGAACCAGCGTCGTTGAAAGTCTAGCCCAAGGAGTTGATTTTTCGTTGAAGCTTCCTGAAAAGTCCTGACCCCTTGGTGGAAGACTCGAACTGCTCATCACTTTTTCTTTTTTACGATCTTCTTTTTTGGAGCCGCTATCTTCTTAGGAGCAGCTTCCTCAAGAAGCTTAGTTTCAACAATAAGCTTATCAAAGTCACTTACAGCTGTTGTCGCCTCTATGTGCCGTCTCTTCTCTTCATATTTCTCAAACTCTGCCTCAGCAAGCCTCTTGGCGACCTCTGCCGACACTTTGCCAGCGTTGGTGAGCAGATCCTTCTTATTGAACTTTAAAAAGGCATCTAAGCGCTCTGCCCAATCCTTCATTGTCATGGACTGCTCTTCTTCAGCCTGCTCCTCAGCATAGTCGAGGTACATCGTCACAAAGCGGTTGAGTTTTCTAAGCTCATCTTCACTTAGATAATTTTTGGCGATACTGACATCGCTTTTTCTTATTTTACCCTTAGGGGAATTTTTCCATGAGGTAAGACCCAGACAAGGCTTTTCAGAAGAAACTCTCTTCGTAATAAGTTCGGCCGCAGTATGCCCATGAATCGCCCAGTGAAGTTTGTTCTGAACAGTAGCATAAAATTCATCAGTGACTTCAGACTTAGGATCATAGTCGATACTTGTGGCATAGATGTCGGTGATCTTCTGGTAAAACTGACGTTCAGAGGTCCTGATATCCCGAACGCGCTCAATGAGTTCTTGAAAGTAGCTTTTACTTATAGAGCGACCATCTTTTAATCTCTCGTCATCAAGAACAAATCCCTTTACCAAAAACTCATTTAACTGAGTCGTGGCCCATTTCCTGAATTGCGTACCTCTTGCCGAGCGTACCCTGTAACCAACAGATAAAATTGCTTCCAAATTATAGTGATCGACAAGTCTCTCAACATCTCTTTGCCCCTCGCGTTGAACTATTCGGAATTTCCGAATAGTTGCCTCAGGAGCAAGTTCATCCTCATCATAAATGCCTGCAAGGTGCTCGTTTACAGTAGGGACGCTGACTTGATAAAGATCAGCGATCAATTTCTGAGAGAGCCAAACGGTTTCATCTTCAATTCTTACTTGAAGTTTTGTTTTGCCGTCTTCGCTTTGAAATAATGTGATTTGTGTCAATGGTTTATTCTTCATTTCGTCTCTGTTTTCAAAACTTGTTCTTATAATATTTTAAAAAACCTATCCTTTTGCGAAAGTTTTAAAATACAGTTCTCCTCGATTTTTTCTTTTTTTAGCGTGTGGAGCTTATCACTTAGAACTGCTACAATAAACTGTCCATCAATGGAATTACTCACATCAAATAAAGTCTCAATCTGATTTTCAAAAACACTTTCAATCTGATCATGCAAAACAAAATATGGGGACTTCATTTTAGTTTCTTGACTGAATTTTAGGTAAGCCAAATCTAATGCAGAAATTTGAGCCTTCTTTTTTCCAGTACCAAAATTTTCATTCATATTACCAATATCGAGGAGAAAATTGTCTGTCGTTTTATTACTCTTTTTCTTCACGCTCAAATAGTATTTTTCACCATAGAGCTTTTCTGAAAAATCAGAAAACAGTGAGTTGAATTTTTTTAAATTTTCTGAATATTCATTCTCAAAATTGCCAATAAGACTATTCAATCCCAGAAGTTCATTCCTAGCATCAGCAAGCTCTTTCAAAGACTCCTGCAAAATAGAAAAAACTCCCTCTTTTTGGCCCTTATTTCTGCTAATGTCCTGAATTTTTAGATTTATCTTATCATATTCATCCAGTGCACCTTGTTTCGACATATTGTTTAAAATAGCCGATTCGGATTCGAGGTGTACTTGTAAAATCCGATTCTTTTCTTTAAGAAACTCCATCACCGTATCCAATGACTTTTTGATAAATTTTGCTTTATTTTCAATCATCGTGTTGTGATATGAAAGTAAATCCTCAAATTTCTTGTCAAGCGAAGGTATTTCAATCTTTGCCTGTTTATACAATTTTGAAATTGCATCAACACTAACTTTGGATTTAGCTTCTGCGAGTTTCTCAAGAGCATCTTGGTTAAGGGCACGTCTTAGATTTAATTTTGCAATTTCGTCTTTTGTAACTGAAATCAAATGCTGTAGTTCCTTTAACTTTGCTAAATCATCTGTAATACTTGGAAGAAAGTTATACTGCAATTTTTGTTCTTCTAATTTTTTTAACTCATCATCAATGAGAGCTATTTGTTGGGTTAGGTCATCTATTGTGTTTGGACTTTCATCAATCGATTTTTTCAGTTTTTTGATCTTGTCTACAATCTTTCTTTTATTGCCCAGTAACTCATAATCTCTAAAGCCAAACAAGAATAGAAAAAGAGCTTCGTATTCACTTTCATCACTTGTAGCAAACAAAAAATAAAGAGCATTGTTTATTTGCTGTTCTTCAATCCGAATAAATTTATTCATTAACTGACCAAGTGTTGGTCGACCAGTATTTAATCCAAATAGTAAATACAGAAGAGAATCTTTAAACTTTGTTTCTGAGCTATATTCTTCGCCATCGATAGTCGACTTACCATCAAACGGACGAACTATCTTATGCGTAAAGTTGCCAATTTCGAGATTAAGCTCAAATGAAATATTGTTAGTGCTCAAAAAATTAAAAATTTTTTGATTTTTTCTTTTGAACTCCTTTTCGGTATAAATAGCATCCTTGTTGCCACCAAGACAATAATCGATGACCCTTAAAAATGTTGTTTTCCCTACATTGTTACCCGAGTCAGTTGATCGCTCTGTTGTTTCATCGACGATCACATTGAGACCACGTTTAAATTCGATCTCACGAATTTTCTTGGAACCAGAATGGATGATGAGATTTTTTAAGAACATAAAGCAATACGTCCTTTCTCATCCACTTGGGTAACGCCTAAGAGAAATAACCAATCAAGTCCTAGCAATAAATAATCAAGAGATATTTGGGTATTCTTTTTATTATACTCTTTAAGTATCTGGTAAACGTCGGCTTTCTTGTTATTTTTTGAAAGAAGTGCAATTACTTTTGCGCCAATAAAATAAAGATTACGCTCTGGATGTTGATCGCTATCTATTATCATTAGGCTTCTCCAAAATTTTACACATTGTAAATGCATGACAGACAACAGTTACGGCACACGTTTCAATTTCTTCAACTTTGAGGCTTAAATTATTAGATGATTGAAGATCAATTTTTAATTCTTTAATAATATCGCTCAAAATACGGTCAGAATTAGCCTTAACAACATCAATAACTGAAGAACCATTTGCATTGGCCACGAGATTATTTCGTACAAGATGGTATTTGTTTTTAAAATACCGGGAGATTGAGTTTTTAAATCCAGGGCTATTATTTTCAAACTCGTTATAAATTTCATCCACTTTGGGCCCAAACAGTACATAGTCATCAAGAATCTCTTTGAATGCCTTCAAGTTGTTGTGAGATATTTTTTGCTCAATCTCAAAAGGAATTGTGTCGTTTTGATCGACTTCAGAACTGTTAACCAATGCGGCAATTCTAGGAAGCGCTGTCGCAATAATAGAAGAGGTGTTAGAGAGCTGGTTTTTAACTTCTCCAATATTTATTTGTGTGTTGTTGTTACCATCAATACTTTGATTCATTGCTTGCCTATTTGGGTGTTGTTTGTACCTTTGATGGACTGATTCATCCCTTTATTGTTATTACCAGTGTTTGAAATATTTTGACTAATCTTAACAACTTTATATGCAGTAAAGATCGAGACTACAAATGAAAGAACAGTGCATATTTCTGAAAGATTTGAAAGCGCCATATTTTACTCCCTTCATTCTCGGTTAAATCTGTCGTAGCCCTAATTCTTTTAAAAATTCGTTATGAGTCTCTCTTGCTATTTTAATTCTACCTTCAATGTCAGTGAACTGATCATGGACCTTATCCAGATCAATTCCTTCTTCTTGTTTTGCAGTTGATACATAACGAGAAATATTCAAGTTAAAATCATGCTCTTTTTCGATTATAGCCAGAGGCACACGCTTCGAATAGCGATCCTCTTCTTTTCTATAGGTGTACGCATTCACGATCTTCTTAATATGATCATCTGATAATTGATTTTGACGTTTGCCCTTATCAAAATCGTCAATTGCATTAATAAATAAAACATCATCAAACTTTTTGCATTTTTTAAGAACTAAAATACAAACGGGAATTCCTGTTGAATAGAACAGATTAGGAGGAAGTCCAATTACTGTATCAATATTGTTATCTAATAAAAGTTTTTTACGAATCTCTTGCTCAGCCCCACCACGAAATAAAACACCGTGAGGCAAAATAATTGCCATTGTTCCCTCTTGCGATAAAAAGTGAAAGCCATGAAGCAAGAAAGCAAAATCGGCTGCGGATTTAGGAGAAAGCCCGTGGTTTTTAAATCTAAAATCTTCGCCTAAAGCATCTGTAGGCTCCCATCTTAGACTAAACGGAGGATTTGCAACAACCGCATCGCACTCCAGCTTTTTTGATGGGTTCATCTCATTTAACAAATCCCAATCATTTAAAAGCGAGTCTCCGTGATGAATTTCAAATTCTGTATCTTTAAGGCCATGCAGAAGCATGTTCATTCGAGCAAGGTTGTACGTAGTAATGTTTTTTTCTTGTCCAAATATTTTACCAATCTTCCCTTCATTTCCTTTCGTCATTCTTCGGCGAACATTTAGAAGTAGCGAACCAGATCCGCACGCAAAATCTAAAACCTTATCGAGTTTTTTCTTTGGCCCTCTTGCTGGGTCTTGACTATCAAGTGATACAATCTGAGATAAAATTGTGGACATCGCTTGAGGAGTATAAAATTCACCGGCTTTTTTCCCAGACCCTGCTGCGAATTGGCCAATCAAGTACTCATAAGCATCACCCAAGGCGTCACTGTCAGCTGAGAACTGAGCAATCCCTTCAGCGATTTTTTGAACGATAGTACAAAGTTTTTTATTTCTATCTTCGTATTTTTTGCCAAGTTTTTCAGAATCTAAATTGATCTCTGAGAACAACCCTTGGAATGCACTTTCAAAGGATTCGTTCTCAATATATTTAAAGCCTTTTTGTAAAACGTGAAGTAGTTCTCCGTCCTGAGTTCGTGCTAGTTCGGCAATACTAGTCCAGAGATAATCTGGCTTAATCACGTAATGAACTTTACGACGCATTTGTTTTTCAAATGCATCTCTGTCTTCTTTGTTGTTTTCTTTATACCAAAGAGAGAGCGGTGCTTTTTTATCACCATCTTTCAGTTTTGGATAATCTTTCCCAAGCTCTTTCTGTGCAGCCAACTCATAATTATCAGACAGGTAACGCAAGAACAAAAAAGATAGCATATAATCTTTGAAATCATCTGCGTCCATTGCCCCACGCAAATCATCTGCAATACCCCATAGTATTCGCCCTAATTGGTTCAACTGTTCTCTTGTCATATTCTAGCTCCATTCATAAAACAAACTGGTATTTGTCTTTTAATTTGTTAAAAATGTCTTTAAATAATACTTCATTATCAGGGGTCATCTTTTCAGTTTGATAACGATAAACTTTCTCATGCGCGAGAATATTTAATATGTTTGAAACTACTCCTTCATTATCAATTCCAATTTGCTTTAACACGTATGAAAATTGACCCACTCCTAAAAAAGAAGCGATGTTTTCAAGAACTTGTCTTAGCAAAGCAGAGTGGAACGTTACAAGGTCATTTGATTGAACTGATTTGTCGAGTGTTTGTAGTAAGTGAAGGTGATAAAGAAAGACACTGTTCTTAAATGGTTCAAGTGAAACCTCATTATCTTTTCGAGCTAGCATGAATAGCTTCACCTTGCTAACTTTCGTTCTGCTATCAATATATTTGTGCGCTTTTTCTCCCTTCGTAAGCCAATTTGCAAGTATTGAATATAGACCTATATGATGTGTTGTAATGATAATTTTTCTTTGCTCATAATTCTTTTCAATCAACTCGTAAAGAGTCGTCGCAGTGACAAAGATATTATGTTCATCAAGGCTTGATACAGGGTCATCAATAAAAAAATGAGCGTCCTGCTCATCAGTCCAGCCTTCAACTTCAAACATCGTCAAAAACAAGCACCACACAAAGATGCGTTCTTCGCCACGAGAAATTTTAATCTGTATTTTATACTCATCTGGATCAATTTTGTCGTCTAAATCAATGCCGTTCTTTTTGTCTTCTTCCCTTTTTCTTCTGTCTTCCTCTTTTTTTTCCGTATCTTCAATAAAAAATGAAACGGATTCCAAACCTTTTTCTGGATTATTTTCTAAAAATTTAAAAAAGAATGTATATCGGGGTTTATATTGTTCCAGTTTTTTCGTTACGTCTTCTTCGGTGAATAAGGTATGAAACTGATTAAGACTACTTTTCTTTACTATAAGTCGTACATTGGCCTCATCATGCTCAATATCATTATCCCAAGCAAAAAGGTCTTCACTGAAGGCGTTATAATAAACTCCCGTGTGATTTTCATCTACATCTTTCGTGACATCTTTAAAAGCAGTAGATAGCCTCGTCTTTCCCGAAGTATTAAACGCATAAACGAGCACTATCTTTTCTTGCAAATCCTTTATCTGGGTCGCGATTGTTTCTAGTGACATCAGTTACCTCCCTTAGCGATACTCAAGGCTGGAAATAGCTGTTGTAATAATCCTTTTTTATGACTGTTTAAAACACTCAGTTTTTGTATCTCTAATTCAATATTTTCATCAAGGGAAGTCAGGAGGTTAGCTATCTTTCTTTGTTCATCAACTTTTGGTAATAGTACCTTTAGTTTCAGGAAGTCTCCTTTACTCATAACTCTGTTTCGCCCAGCTCCTCCTGGGGAGATTAGTCCCAGATTAAAAACAAAATTAGGCGCAAGAATGATGTATCTAAAAAAATCACAAACAGCGACTTCGTGATTAAATATATAGGTTGGAAATCGATGTGAAACTAACGCTCCATGGTCTTCTTTTTTTGCAATAGCGATTGCCCCCTCCCATGCAAATGTAATACTTAGAATTAAGTCGTTCTCCTGAACCTCGAACAAGGTTTCCATTGCATTTGTTTTTGGATCTTCATCGTGCTTTAAAAATGTGCCCTTCATATGACTTCTGATTCCGAGCCTAAGATAACTTGATTTCGGCTTATCTTTTTCCCGTACCATTGGCGTCAAAGCTTTGTTTAATTCAGTCACCTTCCAATCTCCAGACTTTCGAAACTCAGAAAATCTCAAGCGAGGTACCGTTTCTCCCTCTTGTGGAAATAGTTGTTGCAAAAGACTTTTTTTATAATTTTTGAGGGTGCCGACTTTATCATCTTGAGCTGAGATCAAATCATCAAGAGATAATAGGCAATCTACAATTTTTTGCTGTTCATTTTTATCCTCGGGAAAGAACAAACTCATCGCGGCTATTTTCTTTGCTGAAATACCTAGGACTTTGGCCCCTTGAGATTCTTTCTGTATCTGAGAACGCATTGGAGTAGATTTGAATAAATATCCACAAAAACCCAAGGCAAATGTTTTTCCTTTTGGGCGAGCTAGAATTGTGTGTAGACCAGAAAGAAGCTTTTCGTTGTTTAGATCAACAAGTTCAATGCTCTTGCCGATGTCGTCTAAATCTTCTGAGGCATCTGCAAAAACCATATCACCTTCAACACAATAGCATTCAGGCTTAATTCTTTCTATTGATTCAGATTCATTAATGAATGGCACGACCTCTTCTTTAAGTTTAAATAGCGTTTTAAATTTTGTATGAATATCCCCATAATGGATGTTTTTAACTGTCCCGCCATTATAGTTCAACTTATCCCTTGAAAAGGAATTGGTTGAGAAGAAGTCAAAGAGCATTCTCATCGGTTCATTTGACCAAGTACCTGCGTTTTTAAACTCAGGAAACCTCAACCTCGGCACTGCGGTCTTTTTTTGTTCTTTACTCATACGCTGCCAATCCTGATATTTCTCGTCCGTTAGCTAATTTCTTAAATAGAGGAATTAAATCATTCATCACAGAAGTTTCTTTTTTTGTTCGTTCTTTCCAGCCAAGATCAAATGGCACCATTAAATCACTAAGTTTATCACCATCAAAAATCATTCGATCCATAATTCCTTCAATAAATTTATAAAGAACTTCTGAATCAAGCCCATGATCTCCAGCGATCTTACTTATGTCCTTTTTTAGTTTGTGATTTTTGAAATCTTTAAAACCTTCTCGAATTTGCTCTTCAGTTAATCCTTCTCCTGCTTTGAGCGAATCGATATACGCGATAATATCCTCTCTCTGATCCATAAAGTTTGAATGCGCTAGGAGCAATCCAACTAATTGATCACGGGTCATCTTTTGTTTTGATTTTTGATTGGAGTATTGAGCAATTAATTTCATGATGTAGTCGTAATCAATAATCGCTGAAGAAAATAAAACAAATTCAAAATCAAGTTGAGCTAGATCACTGCTCGGGTCAACCTTGCCCTGATGCTCTTTAAAGAGTTTTGCGATTTCGAGATAGGCTCCACGAAACCCTCTCAAACCTTCTTCTGGAGCACTCTCGGCAATCTTTTGTTTTTGCTCAGTTGTGAGATCAGTATATTGATCAAGTTGCGTTGTGAGACGCTGAACTTCTTTAAACTTATTCAAAAAGTCAGCCCTGGCCTCATCTCCTTTAAGTTTATGAGCGGAATCGGGCGAGCAAGGAAGATCATGCTCCTTAAAAAAACCTTCTAGGTCTTTTACGGCCGTTTCGAGTTTTTCAATGACTTTTGGAGCTGGCTCCACAAGCCAGATTTCTTTAGCTTGATCACCTTTCTTACCTGAGAAAAGTTTTATCGCTTCATCTACAGCATCTTGCTGGCTTCTGAAATCAAGGATGTTTCCATATGGCTTTGTGTCGTTTAAAACTCGATTTGTTCTTGAGAAAGCTTGTATTAGACCGTGATATTTTAAATTTTTATCGACATAGAGTGCGTTGAGGTATTTTGAGTCAAAACCAGTCAGAAGCATATCAACCACAATCACAATGTCAATTTTGTTTTTGTGAGCGTAATCCTGATTTGAAAATTTATGATCTTTAATTCTCTTTTGTACATCTTGGTAGTAAAGATCGAACTCATTTACCGTATGATTAGTTCCATAGAGCGCGTTGTAATCATCCATAATGATTGCAAGAGCTTCCTTTTTCTTGTCAGGATCAATTTGGTTGTCAAGCCGTTCTTGAGGCAAGTCTTCTTGAAGCTGTTTTACATCTTGGTTCCCATCCGAAGGCGGAGAGAAAACACAGGCGACATTGAGAGGAGTGAAGGACTCATTGGCCTTACATCTTTCATTTTGAAGTTCAGTGAATAAATAATAATAATCAATCGCATCGTTGATCGAGGATGTCGCAAGAACAGCGTTAAATCGGCGGTCGTTGGTTGCTTTATCGTGTTTCTCTAAAATTGTGCGAGCAACTGCTTCTTTCGCGACGACTTCATTTTGTCTTACGTTGCCTTCAAGGTCAGGCTTAAAGTAATCAATATGAAAGCGGAGGACATTGCGATCATCTATGGCGTTAGTGATTGTATAGGCGTGAAGCTCTTTTTCAAAAATATCTTTAGTTGTTTTAAAAGTCGCTTCATTGCCATCAACTTGCTTATATGTTGCGTTTTCTTCAAAAATTGGAGTTCCTGTAAAGCCAAACAGCTGCGCTTTCGGAAAAAATGTTTTTATAGCTTTATGGTTCTCACCAAACTGTGAACGATGGCACTCATCAAAAATGATAGCAAAGCGTTTTGAGCTTAATGATTCCAGTTTATCTTTCCATTTACCTTCGCCAAGTGCAATTCCAAGCTTTTGAATGGTTGTAACAATGACTTTATCCGCATGATCATCAGATAAGAGTCTTTTTACTAATGCCGCTGTATTGGTATTTTGTTCAACGCAATTTTCTTGAAACTTATTGAACTCTTCGCGCGTTTGACGGTCTAGGTCTTTACGATCGACAACAAATAAACATTTATGAATATCGTCATTCTCTTTTAAAAGCGTTGAGGCTTTAAAAGAAGTAAGTGTTTTCCCACTTCCAGTGGTGTGCCATATATAGCCGTTGCCACGATTGTCTTTAATACATTCAATAATCGCTTTCACTGCATATATCTGATACGGACGCATGATCATGAGCTTTTGTTCGCTCACGACCAAAACCATATAACGGCTAATCAACTCCCCAAGCGTGCACTTAGGAAGAAATCTATCGGTAAAATCATGGAGGTGAGTAATTTTATTATTTTGCTCATCAGCAAGTTGATAGATCGGTAAAAATCTTTCGTCCGCATTAAAGGCAAAGTGCTGTTTGTGATTATTGGCAAAATAGTAGGTGTTATTCCTATTGCTAACGATAAAAAGCTGAATAAAACAAAGTAGTGTGTTTGTATATCCGTTCCCTTGATCATTTTTGTAATCAACAATCTGTTCCATGGCCCGACGAGGATTTATTTCGAGTGTTTTTAATTCTATTTGGGTAACTGGCACACCATTAATAAGTAAGATTACGTCGTAACGGTGAAAACTATTATTCGTGTTGACACGAAGTTGATTAATCACTTCAAATTCGTTTTTACACCAGTGTTTAATGTTCACGAGTGTATATTGTAGAGGGGTGCCGTCTTCACGGATAAAAGTATTACGCTCTCTTAGTTTTTTTGCCGCAGAGAATACGTCGCTAGTGACGATCTCATCACGAAGACGAAGAAATTCTGAATCAGTAAGTTTTACTTTGTTGAGTGTTTGAAACTTTTCACGAAAGTTATTTTCTAGTGATTCACGATCTCTAATATCATCACGATATGTGTATTTGAGACCGACTAATCTCTCTATCAGTTTTTCTTCGATATCTTGTTCTTTTAAAACCATTGTTGTGCCTCATCTTTTTCATCTGCGGTCATTCTGGAATAGTCCTTACCCTCACGTTTGGAAAATTACTTTTCACCCTTAACTTCTTCCAAAAAATTCTGAATTAGCTTTTCTACAACACTCGACATCCTAATTTTTTTATCGCCACAAACTTTTTTAAACTTCGCTTGAAGGTTTTTGTCGATGTAGAACATGACACGCTCCTTGTTATCGCCACGAAGCTCATCAAGAATGCTTTTTCCTGCTTTTTTCATAGTGCAAACCTCATCAAATTTTCTTTCCAAAATCATCCCACGGGAAGCATGGACTGTCATGTATTTTAAACAGCTTAGGCGTTGTTTTTAAAGCATGATTTAATACATGACACTATACTTGCTTTCTGTATTGCGTCGTGATATCTTTGTATTATGACAACAAAACAACTGACCAAAACGCTCATCAAATCCTCCGTAGACTGCCAGAAGCGTCTTTTCTTAGAGTTAAACTCACCAGAGCTAAAAACTCACGGTGAAGATGCCTTCTTTTCTCATTTAGCCGCCGAAGGATACAAGTTCGAGAAGATCGCAGTAACGCTTTTTCAAGATTCCAAAAAACAAGAAATATTTATCTCTAATAACGTACAAATTCGCACGGACGTCATGGACAAAAACTTAACCGAGATTAAATCCTCGACGAACGTCACTGATGAGCACCTTCTCGATATGGCAATTCAGGCTCAAATTTTGTCTGAATTAAATATCAAAGTTGAAAAGTATGAACTGGCCTACGTGAATAAGGATTACGTTCGTGGCGTTACAATCGATCCTAAAAAATTTGTTAAGATTGATGATGTCACTAAAGAGGTTAGTGAATTACTCCCCGAGGTAAAACAGCTCATCGAAAAATGTCGAAAGACTGCGACACTCAAAAAATCTCCCAAAAAAGAATGTGGCAAGCACTGCCTTGAATGTCCCTTTGTAAATCACTGCTCGCCTGAACTTTTAGAGTACTCCATTTTTCACCTTCGTCGCGGAGGAGATAAGATTGATGAGCTTCTTCAAAGCGGCATTAAGCATTTAAAAGCTATTCCTTCTTTTACAAAGCTTTCGCCCTTTCAAAAACTGCAAGTAGACGCTGAGTTAAATGATATTGATATCATCGACAAAGAAAAAATTAAAAAGATTCTTAAAACTCTTAAACATCCAATTTGGTATCTAGATTTTGAAGCAGCTCCCATTCTTGTTCCAGAATATAAGGGCTGCTCCCCCTATGAGCAGATCACTTTTCAAGTTTCAATTCATGTTCAAGAAACTCCTGATGCGAAGCTTCGGCATCTTGAATTTCTTCATGATAAAAACACCGATCCTCGTTACGATCTTGCTCTCTTTTTAAACAAAAACGTCGGCGAACTTGGCTCCATCGTGGTCTATCATGCAAGCTATGAAAAAGCTCGTCTCTTGGAACTTGCAAAAAGATATCCAAAGTTTTCTTACAAACTTAATACGATGGTTGATCGCCTTTGGGATCTTGAGACCATCTTTAGCAAGGGGCACTATCTCTCGACAGAATTTAAAGGAAGCACCAGTATCAAAAAAGTTTTACCAGTTTTGGTGCCAACGCTTTCTTACAAAGATTTAAACATTTCAAATGGAGCCGATGCTTTCATCAGCTATCTTCAAATGATTGAAGATAAAACCACCTCAGGGAAGAAACGAGAAATTTGTAACTCGCTTCTACAGTATTGCGAAATGGACACGTATGCGATGTATGCCATTGTCGAAGCCTTGCGGGAGGTTTGCGATGAATAACTCTTAAGTCGTTCCCTTAAAAATCACTACCAGTTTTTTTATAGGCTCAAGTATTGAGTCAGCGAATTACTTTAACTTTTTATTGGAGGACAGTATGGCCCGATCAAAAAAGTATTATGATCAAACGGTAAAAGCGGCAAGGGAAACCTTAACACTCGTAGAAGACCACAAGCTAAACTTCATTGTTGTTGCCGCAGGTATGCAATCAGGTAAGACAAAATATATTGCCTGCACCCATGAACTTCTCAAAGAGATTTATCCAAAAACGCTAAGCCTTTATGTCACAGCTCATACGCACAAAGATTTTGTGAAGCAAAATAAAGATGTGCTAGGACACTTAGAAGCTATCGATCTTCACTGCCTCACTTTAAGTGACAGAAGAAAAGATCGAATCAATGGCCGCTTAGTTTCTCAGTACACCAATGATCCCATTATTGTGTTTTTCGACGAATCCCACTTCGGTGATGGACTTGAACAAACGATTGATGAGTGGATTAAAAGGAACGAGCTTCATCCAAGTCGTAGAGTCGTTTTCATTGGTGTTTCAGCAACCCCCTTTTCATCTATTGAAAGAGCAATGGAGGCAGTATGCAAAAAATAATTAATCCTATTATCTTTTTTGATCAAAGCCTAATGCCAACTTACAAAAGCGTCTCGCTCATGCTTGAGCGCGGGGACATTGTTGAACCTGATCTTCTTATCGATCAAAAGAATGGAGAGGACTTATCTTTCAACTCCAAGTCCAATGTTTTTCTCCATCTCAAAACCCTCGCCTCTGAACGAGTGGATGGTTATGCCATCGTGAGAGTTCGCAATAAAAAACAGGCAAAGTTTTTAGAACATCACATTAAAAAGAGAATTAGAGGGAAGCACATTTACATCAAGCACTGGAATCAAACAGAACCGATTGATCCTCGAAGTTATTTCACCGACAAGTGTGATGGCGTTTTAACAGTTGTCATTGTTCAAAAGAAAGCTGCTATGGGAAACTCTATTTCCACAGAGCACCTCCGCTTTGTTTATGACTATTCTCCTCGGGCGGCCTTAAGTACGATTGTTCAAGGTTTGCTGGGACGCTGTTGTGGCCACGGGAAGATTGAACACCGTGTGACCGTTTTTACTCATGTTCAACATGCAGAAGCTTATTCGCTTTTTGAACAAGGGTGCATGCTTGAATTTGCACAATACTTAAAAACGTCAGGCATTAAGCCATCCGGCCGCTCAACAATCGCTCGAACTTTTGCTCCTATCTTATCAGGGCAAATTCAAATTAATCATTCGCTTGAAAGTAGAGATGAAGCACGGTCTTTGGTGAAAAGAGAGCTTAAGAAAAAACTGGGGTCCAATCTTAAAATTAACGGCACCATCGCCACCAGATTTTTAAGTGCTCAAAATAATATTCAGATGAAAATTCGTTATGAGAAGCAAATTGAAAAAGGAATTAATCCAACTGTCGTTCAAGGTCTAGAGAAAATTCCCGGCAAGACTGAACTTTTTTACGATCACCGAAGTGGAATTATTTATTACGGCTATCGCTTAATTGGAGAGGACCAGTATTCAGTGATCCCCAAAGAAACATCAATCTACACTCAGCTTTAGGAGGAAAATCATGTTTTCTAAAAACTCAAAACCAAAAGTGTCATCGTTTTCTATGCCAGCAACTCCTACTGCCGCTATCTTTGAAGCAGCAGATGGTGGTTTTACTGTCCTTGCTAAAAATGGATTTGTGTATTTTGTAAATCCTAATGGAGTAATCACATCATCCAAAGAACTGTTATCCGATGAGGAGATTCTTTCATTAAAAACTTATGGCGATACTGTATGGATTAGCACAAATAAAAACAATATCTATGCGCTTGGAAGTGATTTTAAAATCAAATCTCATTTTCAAGTGAATGCCTCTGTGACTTCTATCGCTCCCCTTGAAAATGGCACTGGTGTGGTCGTTTCTTATTTTCAAGATGAGAAAGGTTGGCTTGAATATAGAAGCCTTCCAAGTTTTGAAGTAATCAGTAGCTGCAAACTTAACCATAATCTTCCTATTATTAGCTCTGCCGCTTTTATTTATCGAAAGAAAGTTCACTTTGCCTGCTGCTCTAAAAAGGGACTTCATCTCTACAAGGAAACCAAGAAAGGGATTGATCACGCTATTGAATATAGTTCCACTGAAGGTTACGTAAATTTTTCACAAATTTTATCAAGAGCAAAAAGGTTCTTAATCGACAACATGACGGCCCTCGTAAAAACGGATCTTCGTCCTGATAAATATATGGATAAGATTTGTTTCTTTAGAAATTTTCAAGCTGAGCATGGTGCCATTGATCAGAAGGAAAACTGGATTGCTTTTTTAAATCCTTCAGTTCTTAAGATGATTGATTACAGCACCAAAGAAACCCACAAGTTTGAGACTCCTGAAATTGCCCCATCGTTTGTAAAAATCCTAAATCACAAAGTCGTTTGTGGGTATGGGGAAAACCTCTACATCTATGAGTTTCGTCAAAATTCCATAAGATTCATCATGGAGGGATAATCACGCTGCCTCCTACGTTCTGTAGCTGATACATCATTTCTTACTCCAGTAATGATTTGTGCCAGGTAAATCATCGAAAAAGCTAGGGAAACAGCTCACTTTCAAAAAATCTTCAAAAACAAAATCATTTCAAGCTGTTGGCGAGCAATTGTCTGTAAGCAGACTTACTGACAAATTTGACAAAACCCCTTATGAACAAAGGGTTTTTAAGGCTCATAACGAAACTGAGCATTTCCATGTCCCTCAAATTTCATTCAAAGAAAATTCTAAATTTCTAATTATCTATTCATGCCTTGGCTTTTGTGAACCCAAACAAAGTCAGGAGGAAATTTATGACTAAAAAGAAAAATGTCCTAAGAGTTAAACGTTCAGTTCAAGGTGTGATGATTGACATTACCTGCTCCACCCAAAAAGAAGCAGAGACTTTAAACACGATGATTGATGATCTTCAAACAGGTCGTCTTGGTTCTAACCAACATGAGATTAAAGTTAGCCTTGCCAGAGCATGGTGTGGTGTCATGGATGACAAGAAAGAAGAAGGGCTTGATCTCGGGACCATCAAATCAGTAATGAAACCTCTTCGAATTGTTGGAGCACTTCTTCGAAGAGACGTGATGGAAATAAAACCCGAAGAGTTTATCGATGCTTTTAACAACGCCACTAATTTTCATAATGGAAAACCGCTGGCGATGAGGACTCTTGAAAATTACGCTACGACCTTACGTGAGGTTTTAGAAAAGGCAGTAGAGCTTGGAGCAATGGGGCTTCCTGTAAAAAAAATTGATCGCGAAATCATGAAGATTGCAAAAGCAAATGGTGTACCAGAGAAGGATTATACATCCTATAGCATTGAAGAAAGGGATCGTTGGTTAAGCAGTGAGGAAACTTTAGCTCAATGGGTTCGACTTTATGTACGAGCGGCCCTTGCCAGTTTTAAAAGACAAGGTGAACTCATGGCGCTTGGTTGGCCAGATATAGATTTTAAGGCAAGAAAAATTCTGATCAACAAGCAAGTAAGCGATGGTCGATTCAAGTGGGGACTCAAAGGTGGTGGTCCTGCTCACTATGTTGAGATGGATGATGAGCTTTATGAAGTTTTTATGGAACTCAAAAAATGGCAGGAGGATGCTGGAATCAAAAGTGATTGGGTCTTTGCCTCGCCAGTAAAAACGCAGTGGAAGTCATTTCCTGCTAATCAAAAGTGTCCTTACAAGGGAAAGCCGGTTAGTAGAATGCTTATCAAAATTCGAGTTCAAGAGGATATGGTACGTGCAGGAATACCAACAAAAAAGATGCACGACTTAAGACGAACCGCCGCAACTCTCTATTTTTTAACTTCTGATGCTGATTTCAAAACAGTCATGATCATTTTGCAGAAGAAACTCAACCACGCCTCAATTCTTGTTACGGAAGAATATATTTCTGCATCGTCTGAATATATTCAGGAGATGGCACAGAAAATCAAAGAGAACAAGACTGTTAAAGCAAGTAACGTTTCTGGTTTGGAAGTGAGAATTAAAGAATTAGAACTAGAGAAAAGAATTTTAGAACTAGAACTCATAACGAAGAAAATGAGAGAGGAACTGCAACAAGCTGCTTAAATGCAGGAAGAATGCCAGATGACGACACCGAGGTTCATCATCTGGCATTTCCTTGTCCCGCAGGGAAACACCACATTTAATACTGCCTCACTTCCTAATTATTACTGAAAAAATTTTAAAATAAATTAAAATATTTTTAAAATGACCACTCATAACAATCTTCTTTAGAAATATATCAGATGTTTCCCAAAATTCTGCTAGGAGAATACTGAATAATTGATATTTTTCATAGGTAAATTATGCGGCCATTTCTTCCGCAGTTCTGTTTAC
>Ga0247844_1001192_pt1 | contig 49993 bp, 44 predicted proteins | sample LaCtaG_FD_192421 | JGI IMG/M metagenome (GOLD analysis project Ga0247844, IMG submission 192421) | Freshwater microbial communities from meromictic Lake La Cruz, Castile-La Mancha, Spain - LaCruzMarch201714.5m_1 | ecosystem: Environmental > Aquatic > Freshwater > Lake | place: Spain: Castile-La... | reverse complement strand
ATCTCAAAGCAGTCTACTTGAATACTAACGAAGAGCCGTATGTGGGAAAACTACAAGTACGGTTCTGTGAGGGGCATGGTCTTCCTCATAATGGAAAGTTATAGGAGTCTATATGTCTACTCGACAACTAAAAAAAATAATAGTTCCAAAATTTATCCATAATGATGATTTTGGGGAGAGCATCTTTTCTGATGTTGAGATTATTTTTGACCCCAGTGTAAATGAGATTACTCCTAAAACTTTTAATCAGGGGACTTCAGAGTATTTTCTTTCTGATTTTGAAATTCAAAAAATGACTCGTGATTCAGCACAACGTTTTTATAATGCAATTATTTCTGATGTTCTTAGTGGTGAGCACTCACTTACAGCAAGAGAGATCGGTGGCATTAGAATTTTCTTTAATGTTAACGGTGCTGAACTTGGCGAGCTGATTGGTCTAGATAAATCAAGCGTGAGTAGAATACTTAAAGGAGAAGGTAAGCAGGAACTTCAAAAAGACAATGCTATGCTTTTGATGGAAAGATTTAAATCTGAGCTTGATTGTGCTGGAAATGTAAAAAAAATTTTAGAACACATTCATCCTAAGAAAGTGAGTGGAGAACTTGTTGTTAAAAATTATCCTGCAATAAGTGTTGCGGAAATGATTGTGAGAAAACTGGATGCAGTCGATGAACTCATTACATCTTTAAAGCTTCAAAAACTTTTATATTATGTTCAAGGAATTGGTTTTGGACGTTATCACACAAAAATAATTGCGGAACCCTTTCTTCGTTGGGAGCACGGCCCAGTCGTAAAAGAGGTATGGAATAATTATCCTCGCGGGAAGGCCTCTTTGTCAGTCAACGGAAGTGTTGATCTTTCCTCTTTTGAAAAAGATGTTTTTCTTAATACAGTCATTGATGAAACGCTAGCTTCTTATGGGCAATACTCGGCAGGGACACTACGAAATAAAACTCATAATGAATCACCTTGGCTTGAGACACGAAAAGATGAAGTCATTACAGATGAAAAGTTTTTAAGTTTTTTTAAAAAAGCAGTTGTTTGAATTATTTTTCGAACTGAATGAGTTTCTTAGATATTTTGTAACTGAATATTTATATACAATTTGCCTGTACAAGAGGGGCCTTCTTTTTTGATTCTGTTGTATAGAAAAATTCATTTTCATTTTTTCCATAGGCAATAGACTCTTGTTGTTCCAAGTTTTCTATCTTAATCGGTTCGAAGGTGCTCTGCTGGAACCAATCTTTCCATTCTTCTTCATTCCAATTGGCCGCAGTTTCCATATTGATTTTTAATTCAAAGGCCGTCCCATAGGTTAAAAAAAGAATTTTGTTTCCTTGAGGCGCAATATCCATTGAGGTGATGGAGGTATCGCTTGTTTTTATTTTTTTGCTTTTGAGTTTATCGACGATAGGTAGTGCCGCTATTTTTTCTAAAGCAAGATCCTTACTTTCTTCCCACAAGTTTAGGTTGACCGTAAAAAGCTCTGCTTCCCCTTTTGTTGTTTTACTTAAAATATGGCCAAGCTCGGGACGTAGGGGATTAATCGAAAAACCTTCTGCATTTTTTGCTGATTGAGGATAATGCATCTTTACTGTAGGAACATAATGCCCATATTTTTTTTCGTTTTTTAAAATATGCTCTTCAATTTTGTTAACTCGTAAAACATAGAGATTAATATTGGAGCGCTTTTTGCGATTGTCACCAATATCTGCAATATAAAGACATTCTTCGTCAGGAAGAATATCCTCGGCCTCATTTTTAAAAAGATGAGACTGACATCGCCCTACAGATAAATCTTCGACATCAGTAAACGATTTGACGGGAACATTAAAGGGATAGATTTGACTTGTGATTTGATCTTGAACATAAATAAGGGGAGCACTTCCTGAGTCATTAACAAGAAAACGCCAACGTCCATTATTAGAATGGGCGATTCCAGAAATCTCATCGATTTTTTGATTGGCATAATTTCCAGTTTTAGAAAATTTCCATTGGCAACTTGTTTGGGCATAAGTAAGCGTAGGCGAGGTAAAAAGAGTCATCGTAAAAATAAAGAAGAGAAGATTGAAGACAATAATGCTTTTCATAACATTTTCCCCTTGTGAGACATAAATCCCTTTCGGAGAAAAATATTATTATCTGAGTTTTTTAATCAGGTTTAATTCTTATATTTTCTAACTTCACCTTTTTGTCGGTCGAGCATACAATTTTTTTTAAAATTGATCTAAATTGCTCATCTTTCTTTCAGGGCAATTTTTTAGTTGTCAAAATTTTAGACAAAGTGAGAACTTGTCGAATTATTTTTTAAATTTTTATTTTTTATTGAACGAATTAATTCGCGTAATTTCCAATAAGTTTAAAATTATAAATGTTAAAAACAATTCCAGAAATTCCTGAGATTTCATAACCGACATTCGCTGATGAAATGACAAAATGGGATAGATACTGAGCATCTGTTTCTGGAGTTGTGCCAATCATTAAGCGAGGGGGAAGTGATGCTGAACTTGTATTTACAGTATTTATTATTGCCTCTTTAAATTTTGGTAAAATATTTGTGTCAATTTTAAAACGATTATGGACAATTTTAAATGGATTTGTGTTTGGATAGTTGGCTTTTTGAGAAGCACTCATTAAATTTTCTAAAGAATCACGATACATAATTGTTCCCGTTCCTATATCAAAGGCCATCGTATTCATCCCCGTCCTTGATATGTATTCAAAGCGGTAATCGTAAATGCTTAGCATGTAAGGGATATATCGCCCATGGTAGGCGCACTCCGGTTTTTTTTCAGTTTCGCTGTTGCAAAGGAACTCAGCTCTTTCGGCCGGAGTTTGAATATACTGAAGTATCATTGAAATGCGAAGCTGAGTGGCGTGTTTATTTCTGTCATAAGTAACTTGTGCGCCGTCTGGAATCTTTGTTCCACTTGGAACAGTAATTGTTCCTGTTCTTACATTTATATATTTTAACTCGCCATCAAAAATAAAATTAAGGCCAGTTAAATTACTATCAAAATGAATGTAGTCTTTAAGCGGACTGTTTGGAAGACGAGAATCTTGCAAAATAGATTTTCCAACAAGTAAATGGGCCCAAGTATTTGGCCCCGTCGTTGTTTTTCTAAAAAGGGGATATCCAAAGGCGGCCTTCCAATATGAATTAGTAAAGGCCCCTATTTGAATGACGTCTGAGGCAATTTTTAGGGAGAGAGGATGTTCTGAAGTGTGTGTATCTTGAACATCTAAATTTAAAAAGTTGGGAGCTGTGCTCACGACACTTTTGTAGATTGCTTTATCAGGTTTAAAAGAATTAAGGAAGCTACATCCTTGAGGGAATACTCGAAAGTGGGGCGTCCATGTTCCTATAGAGTAAACGCTGCTGCTAATAAGATTTTTGATAATATCTGTCTTCTTTAGAAATGTGAGATTGGCATTGAAGTCTCCCCCCACTTTTTTGTAGTTCAAAGTACAGGCCGAATTTGGTTCTTTGAGAGTTGATGAAAAAATAGGAATACTTTTTTGAGTTGTTGAAGCACTCAGTTCTCCTACCAAATCAAGGAGAGTTCTTTCAATGGCAAAACTTAATTGAGAAAAAAAGCTGATAAAAAAGATGAGAGTTATCAGGTGAGTGTTTTTTTTCATAAAATCCTACCTTGAATTGGTCATTTATTAATAATAAAATTTGCTCTAAAGCAATTTTACTATGACTTCAGTTATTTTATCTAAAATTTTAAGCACGAGAAAAATTAATTTTCCTTGGATTGATAAAGCATTGTTTTTATGGCCTTTTTGTATGATCACAAAAAACACTAGTTTTTTTGATTTTTTTTACTGCCCACTTTTTAAGGGATCTAAGCAAGAGTTTAAGAAAAGGAGCTACTTAAAAACTATGTTCTTGATGTTAAAATGACTTCAACTTCTGCCACGATGGCCGCTTTATGAACAGGCTTTAAAAGATGTTTTGTACATCCGGCCGTTATGCATTTGTCTTTTTCTTCATTGAGACCATAAGCAGTGAGAGCAATAATCGGTATTGGTGATTGATTATTCTTTTTTTCAAATTCTCTTATCAAGCGAGTTGATTCAAAACCATCCATGACAGGCATCATCATATCCATAAAAACGAGGTCGTATTTTTTTTTCATAAATAATTCGTAGGCCTCGCGGCCATTTGATGCTAAATCAATCGTTAAAGCGTATTTTTTTAAAAAAAGAAGAATAAGATTTTTATTGTCGTCGCTATCATCGACAAGAAGGATTGACTTTTTTTCTTCTAATATATTCTTGTGATTCGTCATCTTCTTTTCCTTAGAAGAGACATCGCTAACGCTTTTTTCTTTAACTGTAAGTGGAATTTGAAAGTGAAAAATAGAACCTTCACCTTCAGTGCTTGTAATCCAAATTGTTCCTTTAAGAAAATCAATGAGCATTTTACAAATACTAAGTCCAAGACCTGATCCTTCAAGACGCTGGTTTGAAGCATTGTCAATTTGAATAAATGGCCTGAATAACTTATCTTGTTTGTTTTTTGGAATTCCTATTCCTGTATCTTTAATTTGAAAGTAAAGAGCTTCTGTCATGTTGGGGAGAATAATTTTTTTTAATTTTAAATTTACAGATCCAATATCTGTAAATTTAATGCTGTTTCCTATTAAGTTTACAAGAATTTGGCGAAGTTTTATTTTGTCTGTTTCAACAACGAGCGATTCAAGCTCAGTATCTAGTTCAAAATCCAGCCTTATCTTTTTCTTTTCGGCATTTACTTTTAAAAGTTCGATAGTCCCTGCAAGCATTTCTTTTAAATGAAATGAACTTGTTTCAAGAAGCAGCTGCCCTGATTCTATTCGACTAAGCTCTAAGGTGCTGTTAATGAGATCAAGAAGATTTTCAGCAGCAGTATTCATCTTTTTGAGATAGTTTTTTTGATCTTCATTGAGAGGAGTTTCATAAAGTAAATCAATAAAACCAATCATGGCGTTAAGAGGGGTTCGTATTTCATGACTTGTATTTGAAACAAATTTCGTCTTTGCTAGACTAGCTTGCTCTGCCTTTTCTTTGGCGATAAAAATTTCTTCTTGGAGTTTTAGCTCGATGTTTCCTCTTCTTAAAAAGAAAATGATCATAATAATCGTTAAGAAATTTAAGACAATGAGGATAGCAATACTTTTTAAATGCCCATCCCTCCAATTTCCCATGTGTGCATCATAGGGAATTCCTGAGGAGATATAAAGAGGAAAACTAACTAATTTTTTAAAACTAAAAAAGCGTTTAATTCCATCATTGGGTAAAGTGATAATTGACTTTCCTTCAAAATCGCCTTTTTTGAATTTTTCATAGATCTCATTGCGGGGAAAGGTTTGATTAACCGTTTCTTCGCGAATTTCTCCTGGGTAATTCACACGTGTATCAAAATGCTGATCATGAAGATTAATAATGCTATCTTTTTCAAGACTGATTTTAGAAAAGATTTTAGTGAAAAAATCAAGTCGAATTGGAGCGTAGACAATTCCTATAAACTGACCGCTCGGAGTTTCAACTTTTCTCGCGAGGATAATGGCCCAATCTCCCAAAACAGGGCCTATGAAAGGTTGAGAAATGTAAAGTTGATTTGTATTATTATTTTTTATTTCGCTAAAAGAATCTTCCTCTTTTAAAAATATTTTTTTTCCGATTTCTTCTTTGGCCCCATAAATGATCTTTCCTTCAGCATTTGCAAAGCGAAGGCCATTAGTATCTGTTAGATTTTTTGATTGACGCAAAATAAGTTGAGATAATTGTGCATTATTTTTATTGTTGTAGATTTTTTTATCATTAATTTCTTGGGCAAGATTAAGAAGTATTACGTCAATACGATGAATCGCACTTTCTACATAAATTGAAAGCACCTGAGAAAGATTTCTTGTTATTTGTAAGGCCCTTTCTTCTGTTTGAATTCTTTCTTCTTTAAGTGATGAGTAAATAAAATAATTAAGGATAAGAACGAGAAGAGTCATCACCGTTAAAATTGATTTTAAAAGAGGAGATAATCTTGAATGTTGAGGATGGGCCGGAGTTTTCATTTGATGACTCATCGGCAGATGGTTAACTAAATTTAAATATTAATTGAGGACTAATTGTGTCGGCGATTGGCAGTGTCGAATGATTTAAAGGTGAAGAAGAGTCAAAAGTGACTCTTCTTCACTACAAACAATGAATTAGTAGTGCAAACCTTTTGCAAGCTCTTCAATAAGATGTTGCGATCTTTCAACAAATTGATCTTTTTCTTCGGCCTTAAGGCCTTCAGATGAAATCGAAGCGAGATCAGAAACATGATGACAAATTTTCTCTGCTAATTCTTTTTGTTCGCCTTTTTGCCATAAACCAAGAGCAAGCTTGACGATAGAGTTCGCAGGATTAATCACTAATGTTTTTTTGATGGGGAAAGCTGCTCCTTGTCCCATCGCCTTTGCCATTTGAGCGTAACGTTTCATTTGCTCATCAGTTCTGTAATAGGCAGGGATAGTTGAGTTTTTAACTTTTCCTATTTCAATGTCGGGTTTATCTGTTTTTGTTTCTGGCGCCAGGTAGGCCGTAAACATATCTTTCACTTTGCCGTCGTCTTCAGTCGCATTTTCTGTGCCGAGAAGATTCGAAATTTCACTATCCATGGCCACAAATTTGAGCTTTAGATCTTCAAATTTTTCGCCGAGTCCTTTGTATTCTACGTGCTGCATGAAGTGTGGATCGATATGATCATCAGTATCAACAGTGAAAATCTTTTCAGCAAGAAGCTGCTTTTTAAGCGCGTTGTGCGATTTATCTTTTTCAGAGTAAAGGACTTTTCCTTTTAATTTTTCCTTATGGGCCTCAGGAATAGACTCTGTATATTCATTTAAAGTCATGAATTTACCTTCAGAGTTTTTAAAAAGAACCATCTCACGCATAAGCTCATCAAATTTGCTATCGCTTACACAGCCGTATTTAACGAAAATCCCGATATCATCCCAGATACTTTCAAATTTAACTCTGTCGTTGTTGTAAAGTTTTTTAAGACTCTCTGCCACTTTTTTAATAATGTAGTTTGAAATCTTTTTAACGTTAGGATCTCCTTGAAGAGAAGATCGAGAAACGTTAAGAGGAATGTCAGTCGAATCAATGGCCCCTTTAAGAAGAACAAGAAAATCCGGGATAATATTTTTCACGTTATCAGAAACAAAAACTTGCTTGCAATAAAGGCGAATGTTGCGTTCATTGAAAGGCTTGTTGGGATTGAGTTTTGGAAAATAAAGTATCCCTTCTAAAGTGAAAGGGTGATCGATTTTAAGATGGAGCCAAAAAAGTGGAGGTGCATCCATAGGGAAAAGGCGCTGATAAAAATTGGTATAATCTTCATCTTTTAATGTGGTTGGATCTTTTTTCCAAAGAGGTTCGCTGTCATTAATAACGGTCCCTTCGGCCGCGTAATAATGCTTTTCTTCGTCTTTTTTCTTTTCTTCATTGTCCTTTGCTTCTTTTGCAATTTTTTCAGTGTCATAAACAGTGATTTTGTAGGGCATGAAGTCGCAAAAATTGCGAAGCGTTTCTTGAACTTTATAGCTATCAAGGAATTCTTCTCCGTCTTCACCAACAAAAAGAGTTATCGATGTTCCGATTTCTTTTTTCTCAGAAGGTTTAAAAGTATAATCTGTTTCACCTTCACAAATCCACTTCGTAGGGGCGGCGTCTTCTTCATAGGAAAGAGTTTCAAGTTCTACTTTTTTAGCGACCATGAAAACAGAAAAAAAGCCCAAACCAAATTTTCCAATAATCTGCTGAGCAGGATCTGTTCCTGCATCTTTCATTTTTTTGACAAATTCCTCGGCGCCAGAAAAAGCAAGCTGAGCGATATATTTTTCAACTTCATTTTCTGTCATCCCGATACCGTTATCGTGAATAATAATTTTTTTCTGAGGGCGATCAATTTCGACCGTGATTTTTCCTGCCGGAATTTCCACATTTTTTGTTCGTGCAACTGTGGCGCGCTTAGTAATAGCGTCAGTGGCGTTAGCGATAAGTTCTCTTAGGAATATATCGTGCTCCGAGTAGAGCCATTTTTTAATGATGGGAAAAATATCAGCTGTTTTAACGCTGATCTGACCTTTTCTTTCTGCTGATTGTGACATATCAAACTCCTTCAAAAGATTGACGAATAAAGCTGAACAACTCAAAATCAAGATGGTATGAATTTATTAAGCGTCAAGGGTAAAAAAATGGATAATTCTAAAACGAAAGTAATATTAATTACGACGGGTGGCACAATTGATAAGACTTACGATGAAAGTGAAGGGACACTTGAAAATCGTGATTCCCTCATTCGCCAAGCGATTGTAGGGCGTCTACGTCTCCCTTATACAGAGCTCGAAGTGTTTTCTATTATGAGTAAAGACTCACTTTATATGACTGATGAGGATCGCGCTTTGATTTGCATGTATATGAAAAATCAGCTCGGTCGAAATGTTCCGATTGTGGTTTTACACGGCACAGACACAATGACCCATACGGCAGAGTATTGTCTCGAGCATATTGGTGAGGTCAATGTTCCTGTTGTTTTTACGGGGGCCATGAAGCCACTTGGTTTTTCTGATTCAGATGCCCAGCAAAATGTGACGGAAGCATTACTGGCGGCCAAGCTTTTAAAACCTGGCTTTTATGTTTCCTTTCATAACAGAATTTTTAACGTACCAAACGTCAAAAAAAATAAAGACAAAAGAACATTTGAAGAGGTTTAGGAGAATTTATGCAACAAAAATGGGGAATTTTTAGTCGTCTTTGGCATTGGTCGAACATGCTTGTTATTTTTGCTCTTATTGTGACCTCTTGGTTTCTTGAAACGGAAATTGGCCCTCAAATAAAGCGCTACCACATCTATATCGGTTATGGATTAATAGCTCTTTTAATCTTGCGTCTTATTTATAATTTGATGGGAAAGGATTCAAAAAATACAGAGCGTAACAAAAAGACAATCGTGAAAGCGAGAAAACTTCTTCGCGAAAAAGGACTTATGAAAATGAATCCTCGTGAAAAGTATGAGTTTAAAAAGGCCGGCGCCAAGTTAAGCTATCTAGGTTTTTTTGTATGTTTACTAGGAATAATTGTTAGTGGCCTTGTTTTAACTTTCTCAGTAGCTCTTGGCCTTGAATCAACGAAGGCCTTTCAAGAAATTCATGAGATATGTAATTACCTCATTTTGGCCTTTATTGGGCTTCATTTGGTTGGAATTATCGCAGGGGAATGTACTTACGAACCCAATATTGTTTCTGAGATGATTCACGGTGGGGGAGAATAAAACAAAGTTAGCGGCCTAATTTACTTAAGCAGCTAATGACTTTTTCTGGGTCACTATCAATACACTTTGATGTCTCGCCAAACTTTTTATTGGCCACGACATTTGCACATTTTACTCTGTTGGCAGTGTCATTTTCATTAATGGCACTGCAAGTAATGAGAGCAGCTTGACTAAATTTTTTACCCGCCCCATTTTTTAAGCACTCCGTTTTTCCTTCTGGAGAACTTGCAAAACGGCAATAGCTGCTTAGGTTTAAGTTAAATTCTTTATCGGCAATTACTTTGAGGCAATGAAAACGTGAAAGGCCATCTTTTTCTGCAATTTTACTGCACACATGCTCAGCAAAAGAATTGAAATTTTTTTCAAAAACAAAATTTAAACATTCGAGTGCTCTCTCTGTATTGTTTTTTAATCCTGCACAATAATTTAAAATGGCCATATCTTTATAGTATTTGTTAGCTATTGTTTCGAGACATTTTTGTCTTGTTTGGTCGTCTCTGGCCTCAAGTAAAAGGCAGACATCGATGGCCTCTTTTTTAAATATTTTTTCCGAGTTAAAATAGCTTTTTCCTCTTGAAATAAAATTTAAGCAGCTAATTTTCGCTTCATCCATACTCATCAGACTACAATAGCCTAACGAGCTCATATCGCTGTATGTTTTTCCTTCAATAAGCTTAAGACACTTGGTTTGTAGGGGAATATCTTTTATTTCTGTACAAACATAAACTGCCGCGCGTGCCGTGATATCGGCCTCAGGGCAAGCAACAATAGGAGCTCCTATTGCCTTCGTGTTATTAAGACTGCTTGTGATATTTACAATTAACTGACGTGAGACTTCTCCGGTATAAGACGATGTCACGAAAAAGGAAGTAAAAAAGATTGCTGCTATTTTTAGATTCATATTTTTCCACCATTTGAATTTTTTTTAAATATTCAGTCATTACTCTTATCGATCAATTTTTTAATTAACTGAGAAAATAATACTTGTCTGATTTAGTTTTTCTTTTCGGGAGTTTTTTCCTCTGGAGGCGTATAATTTAAAAGGCTTTCGTTGATCGTTTGAACTGATAAAGTGGCACTCGTTGCATCAGTGCTATTTTCTAATTTGACACCTTTAGCGATAAAATCTGCCTTCATTTCAACATTTTTCTTTTTTTCTTCTTCCGTAACGCCATCGCTATCTAATTCCCTCGAAATAGTCGCCACGTTTTGAGTGCGAGCGGACTTATCTCCTGAGTCAATACTTAAAAAGCCTGAGACGATATTATTGTAGTGAATGAGTTCTTTTAATTCCTCGGGTTTTCCTTGAATTTCTTCGACAAGATTATCAACTCTTGATCCAACAACTGTTTTATCTTTTGAATCATTAGGACTGATTGTTTTTTCTTCAAGTTTCTTTTTAAGCTCGGCCTTGATCGCTTCACTTTCTTCTTTAAAGCGATTGGCCATTTTCTTTTTTATTTCCTCTAAGTTATTTTCAATCATGGCCTTGATTTTTGTTTCATCATAACCTTGTTCTTTTAGGTAGGAGGAAACTTCGTCGTTTGAAATTTTATCGGGTGAAATTTTTTCTTCAAGGACTTTTGTTCTCACCATATACTCATCAATGTTTTTTTTCTCAGCTTCGGCATCTTCGCCAGTTAAAAATATCTTTTTACATTCTGTTGTATCGGCCGCGCCCGCTGTTTTGCAGGCCTCAAGAAGTTTTTTCTTTTCTTCGATTCCTTTGTCGTAATTAGATTTTGCAAGCTCGCCTGAGGTGAGAGAGGTTAAGTCATCAATATTTTTTCCATCCTTTCCCTCTTTTGCTCCTGAGTAAACCGTGGCCTTTTTTTTGCCTTGTAAAGAAGTTCCGCTTTGTTCAGAATTTTCAGCATTTCCTTTTTTGATTTCTCCTAGTTTGAGAAGAACTTGGCGAGCATTGCTGATGTTTTTTGTGACGAGGCAAGCTTCTTTTTGAGATTTTAGAAATTTTTTCTTAACATTTTTGTCTGTACTACTTTCTTTTAAATCATCAGAAATAGAGCCTTCACAAACTTTTTTGATACTTCCCGCGCACCCTTCCCAATGACTGTAAGAGGCATTTATATTTTCTTTTTCACCTTTTTCATTTTGTGTTTCAGTGAAGTTTTTTAAATTTTCTATATTCTTTTTTTTCTGAGATTCGTCGATAAGATAGTTTTCATCTGTTCTAATGCAGTATGAAGAGATCGCACTTATTACGTTTTTTGCAATCTGACTTTCTTGCAAATCATAAAAAACGGTGTGATTGACAACTTTTATGTTCGGATCGGTCGAACCAGTTTTTTGAGTATCCCCATAAAGAGTTTCATCTAAGCGTTTGGCCAAAAATTCTTCAAGTTTTAAAAGGGCCGGATCTTTTGGCATGTCTTTTGTTTTGGCCTCAATTTTTTTTAATCCAGAGGTGAGATCAAGAGATTCAAATTCTGTTTTATTATTTTTTTCGCTAGATCCTTCTTTGGCCATGGCCATTTTTTTCTTTACTTCTTCACGTTTTGTTTCGTCTAATTTACTCCAGATACAATCTTCTAGACTTTGAGTTTTATCACTTGAGTCTTTGCAATCGCTATAGGCAGCACTGACTTTATCGTCCTTTAAAAGCTCAACGAGTGTTTTTTCATTCGTGTCTGCGGCGAAGCTCATTGAGAAAGGCAGAGTTATAAGTAGAGCGATATAGTTTAAAGTATTCATAAGTATATTATCGCCTAAAATGATGTTTCTTACGAATAAGAAAATTTGGCCTAATTTTTCTGACTGGTTATACTTGATTATTGTTGTTGGTTATTGCCCCAAATTTGGGGCAGCTTTTTAATATTTTTTAATATTTTTTTACTGTTTAAAGAGTTTTTGACTCTCTTTTCTTGTGATCATATTCTTTAGGGATGAAAAAAATCATTATTGCTCTTTTTGTTTTTTTGCCGTCTTTTTCTTTTGCCACAGTAGAGTTGTTCTCTCTTGAGGAATTAAAACTTCGCCCAGGGGAAGTGCGTCTCATCAAAAAAGAATTTTCTGGAGCGATTAAAGTCACCGATTTTTTATGTCAAAAAAAATCACTTCCATTTTCTTATCACCAAAATGTCTTTCAAAGTTTTGTGGTGGCCAGTTATTTTTTAAAACCTACAACATTTACTTGTGAACTTAAAATTGATCAGGAAGGAAAATCTAGCGAAATTGAAATCTATAAAGTTGAAGTAGTGGCCTATAATTATAAAAAAGAAAGTTTAAAGGTTGCGGCCAAAAGAATTGATCTTTCAAAAAAAGATTTATTACGATACGAAGGAGAAAAAAAAGTCCTTGATGAAATTTATAAAAACTTTTCAAAAGATATTTTTTTTGATGGCCCTTTTATAAAACCTTCAAATTTAACACTCTCAAGTGAATATGGAACGAAGCGAGTTTTTAATAAAAAAAAAGTTACTCAACATTTAGGAATTGATTTTCGTGCTCCTCAGGGGACACCAGTTCTTTCTTCCAATAAAGGAAAAGTTGTTTTTGCTGGAGATCTTTTCTTTTCAGGAAAGACTATTCTTGTTGATCATGGGTTAAGTTTATTTACGATGTATGCCCATCTTTCAAAAATAAATTGTAAGGTTTCTGATCTTGTTGAAAAAGGACAAGTTTTAGGGGAGTCTGGCAAAACAGGTAGAGTGAGTGGCCCACATCTTCATTGGGGAGTTAAAGTCGATGGGCTTTGGGTTGATGGGTTTACGCTTCCTTTGCAGTGATTTCTTTTTATAAAAAAAGGGAGCATCCTTGCTCCCGACTTTTTAACTAAAATTTTTATTCTAACGTTCCCATTGAAGGAAATTTACTTGTTCTTTTTACAAAAAACAAACCTCTTTTATCTTTGGCATTATAAGTGAGGGCCCTGAAAGTAGTACTGATCAAGATCTTTTTTTAAATCAAAAGCAAAATATTATTTTGGCAGAGGAGGAACATCTCCTATATAGGCCCAGTCAATAACAACGTTTGATTCACCTTTACTCTTAATGAGATTTTGAAAGTGATTCACAATTCCGCTTTTGATTTGAATCATGAAACTTGCTTCTTTTTCAGTGATGAACTTTGCTGTGACCAGAGCTTTTAAGTCTTCCAGTTTAAGGGCCTTTAAATTTTCTAAGGTAATCCGATCAATCTTGTCTACTCGATTGGCACCAGTGCCCCAAACGGGAAAATAATCAATCGTTAGATTTTGCCCACCTTTTCTCATACTGGCACCATGATCGACAAATACGGGATGATAATTTCCATCACTCCAATGCTTCGCTCGTAGCATATTTTTAAAGTGAGCATCTCCATTTTGGAGAATGACGTTAAATATTCGATGATCAGATAAAAGAACCTCGCGAGGGATCCCCCAAGTTTGTTCACTCGTTTCAAATAAAACTTTCGCATCTTCAGCAAAATATAAAAGGGCCCCTTCTTTTTTTTGGGCAAAGTTGTAGCGATAAGCTGTAGGTGGGGCATAGCCTTTTTTACCCTTAAAAATAAGCCGATCAAGATAATAGGCCACATATTCCATTGGAACTCTATTATAACCGTCACCATCACCATACGCTCGAGGCTTAAAGATGGCCTTTCTTGTGCGAGAGTTTTGAGGATTAACTCCTTCAATTTTTAGCACAGGATTTTTATTTTTATTTTGAGAGAAGGGGGTTACTTTTGTGGGCCTTAAATTAAAAAGATCTGTCTCGATGGCCCGATCTGCCAATAAGGCAGAGTGATTGATAAATTCTTTCTCGCTTTCTGTTGCAAGAGTTTTTAAAAGATAGGGAAGGCAAGGAGCCTCACCACAAAGCGAGCTAAAAGAAAAAATTAAACCACTAAAAAAAATGAACAAAGTTTTAAGATAGTGGTGCAGGATTTTTTTTAAAGTAAAACTCATGAAGTACCTTCATTAAAGACGAAAACAATTTTCCTGAGGCGTAAGTCTTTTCTCATTTAAAACAAGAGAGCAAGTTACTTTATCTAAGTCGGTGTTGACGTAGTTAAACCAAACAGTCCCATCAGAGGCATTTGCATCAACTCGAAGCCAGTAACGACCTCCATTATACATCCAGTGTGGGGAGAGTTGAAAATTTCTTTCAGTATCGTAGTAAGAATAAATCTGAGTTTGCTTCATTTCAAATCCAGACGAAGCCACAAAAACGGGTATGGCTTCCACACTATAGACTGAAGCCAGATGCGCATGTCCGTGAAAAACAGAGGTGATTTTGTCCTTATAAGCGAGCAGAATGGGGTCAATTCTCATGTGAAAGTAGTAGCGTTCTTTCCATCCATGAACATTTGGAAAATCAACAAAAGGATGGTGAAAGTTAATAAAAAGAAATTTTTCACTGGCCTGGTCGAGTTCTTTTTCTAGAAAATCTGCTTGTTGATCCACTGTCTTTTCATTGTCTGAGTTAAGAACAATGACCTTTACTTGGCCCATCTTTTTTGCATAGTACTCACCAGGAAGAGAAAAGTAGCTTACTTCTTTAGCGTAACCTTGATGATGATTTCCTATTGCCACTGCAAAAAAATTAAACTGTTCCTTCCAGCCTTTCCAGACTTCTTCGTGCGAATAACTAAAATCAGGGATGTTGTCTCCTGTTACGATTAAATTTTTGATTTTGCTTTTTAATAAAGAACTTTTCATATGATCAAAGCGTGGGCCAAATTGTCCCACATCCCCGAAAACTCCGAAAGTGTAGACATCATCTGCAAAGGAAATTGAAAGAAAAAAGGTAGAAATAAAAAGATAAGCGCTAAGTCTTTTTATATTGAATGCTTTTACTTTATTAAAAAAAGACATGCGTCACTCGTTGCCAAAAGAAGAAGTTAATATTCGCTTCGCTATTATTGCACAATATGAGTTTTTGTCTGTCAATCATTCTTTAAATCTTCATAAGATTAAAAAAAAAACCTGACAGTTGCAGTTTTGTCATTTTTTTCTAACGAGCAGCTCGTCTTCTTGTTTTGTCTTCCTTTTTTTGAGGGGCAATATTTTTATAATTATCTAAAAAATGATCGGAGTTAAAATTATTTATAATCAGAATTTTTGAAAAAAGAAACTTTCGGATTTTTTTCCATGGTGAGTTTTAAATCCCATTCTGATCTTACAGCGAAACAGGGGCGAAGTTTTATATCGTAAAAGATATTGTGTGAATTATTCATCACAAAGGCATCTTGGGCAATTTTATCTTCAAAGCGGAGCCAACGAACACCGATGAAAGGGTAGGGCGTGTAATCCCCTTGAACTGAGTATTCATCAACAAGTCTATATTTAACAACTTCAAATTGAAGGGCCCCGACGGCCCCAAGAATTTTTTCATTTGTTCCGTGTCTTACGAAAAGCTGGACAGTTCCTTCCTCTGAAAGCTGTTGTAGGCCTTTTTCAAGTTGCTTGGCCTTCATAGGGTCTTTGAGAAGAACTTTATTAAAAAGTTCGGGAGCGAAACTTGGAATGCCTGTAAATTGAATGAGCTCACCTTCAGTGAAGGTATCTCCAATTTGATATTTGCCGTTATCATAGAGGCCTATGATATCTCCTGCAAAAGCTTCTTCGGCAATTTCTCTATCTTGGGCCTGAAAAATAAGAGGGGTTGAAATTTTTATTTCTTTTTCTGTGCGCACATGAAAAAGTTTTTGATGACGATTAAATTTTCCGGAGCAAACTCGCAAAAAGGCCACGCGATCTCTGTGACGTTTATCCATGTTTGCTTGGATTTTAAAAATGAAACCAGAAAATTTATCTTCTCCTGGATCAAGAGTTCGCGTTCCGGCTTCATCTGTATAAGGGGGAAGTTTTACTTCACGAGTTCCAGGGCCGGGAGAATGTTCTGAAATGAAAGTGACAACTTCTTTTACGCCAAAATTAAAAATGGCCGAACCAAAATAGACTGGTGTTTGTAGGCCTTCTCTAAATTCTTCCTTATCAAATTGAGGAATAAGAGTGTCGATCATGGTGAGATCATTTTTTAATTTTTCAAGAAGAGTTTCACCGACAAAATCTACAATAAGGGCGTCATCAAGGTTACTTCCATCAATAAAGTAAGGGTTGTGAGGGTCTTTACTGTGAACAAAACTTTGAATTTGTCTGGTGTTAAGATCAATCACTCCCTTGAAGTCGGCCCCCTCACCAATGGGCCAAGTCATAGGAACGCAGGTTATGTGTAAAGTACTTTCGATATTATCAATGAGTTCAAAAGGGTCCATTGAAGAGCGATCAAATTTATTCATGAAGGTCACTATAGGAGTGTGCCTCATACGGCACACTTCCATAAGTTTTTGAGTCTGGCCTTCCACACCCTTGGCCGAGTCAATCATCATGAGTGCTGATTCTACGGCCGTGAGTGTGCGGTAAGTATCTTCAGAGAAATCCTTGTGCCCCGGCGTATCAAGAAGGTGCATCGCTCGATTGTTGAAATTAAAACTCATAACAGAAGAGGCCACTGAAATGCCTCTTTCTTTTTCAATTTCCATCCAATCTGATTTCGCAAAATTTCCAGACTTAGATTTCACCATTCCCATTTCGTGAATGACGTTACCGTGCCAGAGAATTTTTTCTGTGACAGTCGTCTTTCCCGCATCGGGGTGAGAAATAATCGCAAATGTACAACGTTCTTGTGCCGGTGCGTGCATTACTTAACTCTCTCTTGGTGGGCCTTTAAAATTTCTTTCATAATAGCATCGACACTCATAGTGCTTAAGCGATTGGGGTCGACACGATTAACGAAAATTTCAGGAAGGGTGGTAATTTTTTCGGCCAAACAAATATTTTTATTAGCATCAACTTCATCGACTTTATTAATAGGTGTAAAGTGTGGAACTGTTGTGAGAACTTCAGGATGCTCGTTTAAAAGAATATGGATTGTTTTAACCACCTCTGCAAAACGATCGAGTTCGCCCATGTTGTAACTTTCTGTTGGCTCAATCATAAGTCCATAGACTTCCGGGAAAGCAACTGTGGGAGCGTGAATTCCAAAATCTAAAAAGAGTTTTCCAATTCTCGCAATGGCATTGGCCTTTGGAGTTCCGGCCTTTTCAATGCGATCAAAAGTTTCTTTTTTTATGGTAAGAATAAATTCATGCATACGTTCAATATGCTCAGTTCCAGCAGGAAGTGTTGGGTAAGTGCCTTTTAGTTTTTCAAAAAGGTAGCGAGAAGAAAGAACGGCCACCGCACTCATCTTTGCCACACCTTCAGTTCCAAGGGCACAAAGATAAGCGTAAGCACGAATCTTATGAGCAAAGTTTCCGTAGTGACGATGGATAGAGCCTAAACTTTTTGGAGCTTTAAAAGTTTTGTACATTCCATTTTCAAACTTGACTTGAGGGCCTGGAATGAAAGGAATGAGTTTTTCGCTGACAGCAACGATGGCATCCCCTGGGCCTCCACCTCCGTGAGAGATAGACCAAGTTTTATGGAGGTTATTATGGCAAGCATCGACTCCAAGTTTCGCTAAAGATATATGAGAAGCGATAGCATTCATGTTAGCGCCGTCCATATAAACGAGGCCTCCGACAGAATGAATGAGATCGGCCATTTCTTTAAAACGCGTTTCAAAAATCCCTGAGGTATTAGGGTTTGTGACCATAATACCTACGATACGTTTGTTGTAAGTTTTAACGAGTTCATTGAATTGATTCCAATCAACTTGCCCTTTTTCATCAGCTTCAACTTGAACAAGGCCATAAGTAATTCCGTCGATCACTTTTGTTTCATAGCCTGCCACAGAGGCCGTCGCTGGATTTGTTCCGTGAGCAGAGTGAGGGATGATGATAATATTTCTTTGCTCAGCTTCGCCTCTATCGCGAAAGTATGCTTGAAAAAGTTTAAGTCCAACAAGCTCTCCTTGAGCTCCTGCGACAGGTTGTAAAACCATTCCTGGAAGTCCTGTAATTGCCTTGAACATTTCCTGAGTATGATAAAGAATTTCAAGTGAGCCTTGGACATCTTCTTCAGGAGCTTGAGGGTGAACATCAGTGAAGCCTTGAAGGGAGGCCGCATAGTCGTTGACGTAGGGATTGTACTTCATGGTACATGATCCTAAAGGATAAATATTTTCATCCGGGCTTACGTTTTGCTCACCACAAAGTGTGTAAAAAGTTTTAAGACTTTCAAGAGAAAAATTAGGAAGACCTACGACATTCACTCTTCTAAGTGAACTTGGGATTTCATTGGGGCGAATCGACCCTTGGTTTTCATTGAAATTTTTTTGAAAGAAAGCGACTAATTCATTCAATTCTTTTTCTTCATGAACGTCAGTAAAAGTAAGAAGAATATGATTTTCATTTCCTGTTCGTTTTGAAACGTCAACCCCAAGATGAAGCCCTGCAAGTCTAGCTTTTTCGATGGCGTCTTTGGCCTTTATAGGAAGTTCAAGAACGAACTCATTAAAAAAGATGGCCTGAGGGAAAGCGAGATTTACGCCTTGAAATTTACTTAAAGTTGAGGCCATACGTGTGGCATTGTTTCGGCCTTTAAGGCAAGATTCCGTCATGCCTTTTTCACCGCGTTCTAAAATTCCTGCTCCAGCAAGAGTTGCGATGAAGGATTCATTAGAACAAATATTGGAATTGGCTTTTTCTCTTCTGATATGTTGTTCACGAGTTGAAAGAATCATGCACAGAGCAGTTGTCCCTGATTCGTCTTTTCCTTTACCAATAAAGCGTCCTGCAGTTGCGCGTATATCATTTTTATTACTGGCATTGTGGCGAATCGCAAATACACCTAAACCGGGGCCTCCAAAATTAGGAGCGATGGCCAAGTGTTGTCCTTCAGCGACGATCATGTTGGCGCCTTTTTGGCCGTACAAAGAAGGCTCTTTTAGGCCTCCTGAGGCAAGAAGCATAGGATCAACAATAGCGATAGCTTGAAGGCCAAATTCATGGGCCAAATCAGTAATGGCGTTAACATCTTCTAAGTTTCCAAGGCAGTTGACTTGAGGGAAAGCGATCGAAGAAATTTTTCCAATATTGGCCTCAATCATTTTTTTTATTTCACTGAGATCTGTAAGGCCTGTTTTTTTGTTAAAAGGAATAGCTTTGATTGTTGTTTTTGTTTCTTTGGCCATAGTGCAAAGAACTTCTAGATCCCCTGGATAAATGGATTCGAAAACAAGGGCCGTCTCTGAGCCGCGAACAAGTCGCATTGCCGTCATAATCGCTTCAAAAAGACAAGTTGAGCGGTCATACATAGAAGCATTTACGGCTTCAAAACCAGTGAGCATGCTCATGGCCGAAGAATAAAGCCAAAGAGTATTTAAAGTTCCTTGGCTGCGCTCAGGCTGATAAGGAGTGTAGGCCGTCGAAAGGCCACGAATGTCTGACACAAAAGGGACGATCTTCGGAACTTTATAAAATTTAAGTCCATCACCAATGAACGATGTTTTCACGTTATTTTTTTTGGCGAGAGTTTCCATATGACTCACGAGTTGCCCGTATTCCATTCGCTCACATACCTGAGGGGCCTTTTCAAATTTGACGTTGTTGTCAATGTGGGCGTAGAGATCCTCAAGTTTTTTATGGCCAACTTTTTGAAGCATCGTTGTGAGCTCAGCTTCCGTGGCCGGAATGTAGCAAGGGGCCAATTCTCGCTTGAGTTTTTCGGGATTGTAGGGAAGATGGGAGTATTTCATAAAGTCTCCTTAAAACGGTGAAGAAAATAAAGTGATAAAAGTGCCGAGAATTTATCATGAAAAAGTCCGGCTTTTCCAGTACAATCGCCTCATGAATTTATATGAGTGGCAAGAAATTGACGGACGCCTGAGTCTTTATTTTCCTAAGGAGAAAGAAAGTGTTTTTCTTGATTGGCAATCTGACTACTTTTATCACTTGCGTCAAAAATATTCTCTTAGGCAGGAGCCTTTGGCCAAAGCTTTAGGTTTAAAAGGCGATAGGGCCACGTTCGTTTGGGATTTGACCTGTGGAACTGGCAAAGACACTTTACTCATGCTCGCTTTTGGTTGCAAGCTTCTTGCGTTTGAAAGAAATCCTGTCATTTTTCGACTTTTGGCCAATGCTCATCTTTTTCTTGAAGCGCCTTTAAAAGAACGTTTTCATCTCTTTGAAGGTGATGTTCGAATGTTTGATTTTAAAAATATCCCAGTCCCTGATGTTCTTTATTTAGACCCGATGTATGAGCAGGCCCAAAAAAAAAGAAAGGCCCTTCCTCGAAAAGAAATGCGGCTTTTTCGTTTGATCGCCGGCGATGACCTTGATGCCAAAGAACTTTTATCTTGGGCCCTCTCTTATGCACAAGAAAAAAAAATTTCACGAGTTGTTGTTAAGCGTTCTTTAAAATTACCACCGCTACTTGATGGGGTGACAAATTCCTACGAAGGTAAGAGCACCGCTTATGATTTGTATCGGGTCATTACTTCGCAAGTAGTCCAGAATTCATAAGGGCCAAAAGGCCATCTTTATTTTTCTCCCAAATATCTTTAAGGGGAAGGCCTTCTGTGTTGGGAGGAAGTTCAAAAGTAAGAACGGGCGAGTTGTATTTTTCAGGGCCGTATTCTCCAAGTGAGCCAGGTGTAGGATAACCAATATCACCTTCAATAGGATAGTCGTTATATTTTGCAATAAACTCTGCGATATGTTCACATTTTCCATTGAAGTTTAAAAGCGGTTTCCATGAGTGAAAACTAATGATGTAGCGTGGAGGATATTTTTCAAAAAGTTCGACGAGATAAATATTTTCTGGTTCGCTAAGAGGAGCGCTTCCTGGAAAGTATTTTTTTTCAGAAACAACATTCGTCCAATTTGTTGAAGGAAGATTACGATTGAGATCAACGCCATTGGCATTAATGCGAGTATTGACTCTGTGGCCATCAATGTTCACAACAGGTACAACAATAAGAGGGAGGGCCACAGAATTTGTTTCTTTGAGCCATTTAAAAAGTTGATCTAAAACGTAGATTCCCTCTATTTCGTCGCCGTGAACTCCGGCAATAAGATACACATAATTTTCGGCATCTTGTTCCGTTTTAAAAGTATGAATGTGTTCGCGCAAAACTGTATGGCCCGATTTAATTTCGATAAAGTTCATAGTGGTCAACCTCTCCGTGCTTTTGAAAGGGTATTCCTTATCACAGCTCATTTTTTTTGGGAAAGACTAATGTTACGACAATCCGCAAAAATGTAAAGAAATGTATTCAAAAGCTCGTGCTTCAGTTATGATTTGGCGAATTTTAGGGAGTGAATAAATGAGTTTGACGAAACATCAGTTAAAAGAAGTGATGGCAAAGCTTAAAGATAAATTAAGTTCTGATGAAGAAGCTTTAAAGGCTCTTCACGTTCTTGAACAAAAAATTGAAGGCCTTGAATTTTCTCAAGAAAAAAAATCAAAACTCACGAGTTCTTTAGGAGCGACATTTCCTCTTCCACAGGAAGTTTTAAATGATCCTTCTGCTTATGCTGTTTTTTCTGATGGGGCCTGTCGAGGCAATCCAGGGCCAGGTGCTTGGGGAGTTGTTTGTCAAAGTGGAAATGGTGAAGTCCTTTTCGAATCGAATGGATTAGATCTTAAAACGACGAATAATCGCATGGAACTTGAAGGGGCCATACAAAGCCTTGAGCGTCTCTTTGATTATTTTAAAGAGCAAAATCTAAACTCAGCTGTTTTCCTCTATAGTGATTCAAAATATGTCATCGAAGGAATTTCAAAATGGGTTTCTGGCTGGAAAAATCGTGGCTGGAAAAAGGCCGACGGAAAAGCTCCAGAGAATCTTGATTTATGGCAGCACTTTGATTTTGTTCGTTCAAAATTTTCGAAAATTCATTTCATTTGGGTTAAAGGCCATGCAGGCCATCCTCAAAATGAACATTGTGATAGACTTGCTAACGAAGCTTTAAATCAGTCTGGTTTTTAATATTAAAAAAAGAGTGGAGGAGAAAATGAAAATTTTGTTACTTTCGTTATTGATTGCTTTAGGCTCTTGTGCCAATCATGCTCGTCATGAAAATAGTTCGGCCCCCAAATTGGCCACAAGTGAAATGGGGAAATCTGAAAATTTAGTGGCCGCAACACTTTGGGCACAAAAGTCAGCAGAGTACGATGCTCTTTGCTATCAGGCTTATAATGTGGCAACTGAGCGACTTGAAATGGCCTTAAAAAAAAATCAGAAAAAAAATAAAAAACTGGCCATCATTTTAGATGTGGATGAAACAGTTCTTGATAATACTGAGTTTCAAGGAACTGTTATCAAAGATGGAATTGTTTTTGATCAGGCCCTTTGGACTGAATGGGTGAAGATGGAAAAAGCAACTCCTTTAGCTGGTGTAAAAGAATTTTTAACTTTTGCTGATAAAAAGCATGTTGAAATATTTTATGTAAGTAATCGCGACAAAGATACTGAGCTTGAATCCACTTTTAATAATCTTGTAAAAATGGGATTACCTGCTAAAAAAGAAAATTTACTTTTTAAAGATACAAAAAGTAGCAAGGAGCCTCGTCGACAAAAGATTGCTGAGAAGTATGAAGTTGTTCTTTTATTTGGCGATAATTTAATAGACTTCGCTGAGGGATTTGAAGGTTCTGAAGGCGGAAAAAGAAATACTAATGTGGAAAACTATCGGACCGATTGGGGCAAACGTTTTATCGTTTTACCTAATCCTATGTACGGTGATTGGTTAAAACCTCTTAATAAAGAAAAAAAACCGCTTAGAGACTTAGTTATACCCATGAAATAGTTGCTTAGAGATATAAAATCGGTCTAGAATCATTAGGTCTGAAAAAATATTTTAACCCGAATTAAAAAGGATGAAAACGATGAGACTTACTTTACTTGCCAGTATGTTAATTCTTGTTCTTGGTTTCACTACTACAGGTTGTAGTAAGAAAGCTGATCTTAAGAACGAAGACAACAAAACTCTCTACGCCGTAGGTAATATGTTCGGCCAGAGACTACAAACTTTCGAACTAACTGATGGAGAGATTGAAGCTCTTCTTGTTGGGATGAAAGATGCTCTTAAAAATGCTAAGTCAGCAGTAGATGTCAACGATCAACAAAGAAAGATCCAAGAACTTTTCCAAAAGAAAATGTCGGTTCGCTCTGAAAAAGAAAAGAAGAAAGGCGTTGAATTCTTAGAAAATTTTGTGAAGAAAGAAGGCGCTCAAAAAACAGCTTCTGGTATCGCTTATAAAGTGATTAAAGAAGGTACTGGTAAAACTCCTAAAGCAACTGACGTTGTTAAAGTTCATTACCACGGTACACTTATTGACGGAACAGTTTTCGACTCTTCTGTTGAGCGTGGTAAAGAAGTTGAATTTCCTCTTGATCGCGTGATCAAAGGTTGGACTGAATCTGTACAACTTCTTAAAGAAGGTGGGAAAATTAAGGTTATCATTCCTGCAGAACTTGGTTACGGCGATGTTGGCGCTCCTCCTAAAATTCCTGGTGGCGCAACTCTCGTTTTCGAAATCGAGCTTTTTGAAGTGAAAGGCCCAGCACCTGCAGCGGCCGCAGCACCTGCTCCAGCTCCTTCAAAACCAGTAGCTAAGCCAGGGAAGAAGAAATAGTTTTTAGATTATTTTCTTTTTCTTAAAAAGTATTTTACGAGGGGCCCAATTTGGGCCCCTTTTTTTGCGCTCATTTATGTTGAATCTGTCCTAATTTTTAAGGCCGAAATTGAATAGCTTTTATTCCGATAGCTTGTCCAAAAATTTTATTAGCAATAATATGCATTTTACGAGCGATCGTTCCGTTATTGGCCGCCACCCAAATTTTGTCTCCCGTATGTGAAGTGACTTGTGAAATGTCGACAGTCACTTGTCCCCAAGTATTGAGCGCAATATTTTTTATATAATGAATCGTAAGTGCCCCACCTGAGATTGCACTAAAAGAAGGGGCCTCAAGTTTTATAATGTCTTTATTAAGAGCGCGACAAACGCTAACTTGTCCTTGAAGTTTATCCAGGTCCCAGATGGTATCATTTAAAAGCTGGCCGTTTTTGTTGTAGGTCACCTTGTGGATGACTTGTATATCGCCAGAATTATCATCAGCATCAACAACGAGTTTTATAATTTTATCGTCAATATCATTTGTGATGCTAATAAATTGTGATTGGGCCGCATACGTATTAACTTTAAAAAAAAGAAAAAAAACAAAGATGAATTGCTTCATAGTAAGCTCCTTGATTATGCTTCGAGTCCAGATATGTTAGCTTCGAAATGTTTGTAAAGAGCTTTTTTAAAAAGTTACCTTTATTCAAACTTTCTAAAAAAAAAGGGCCCGAAGGCCCTCTTGAAATCTAGTCTAGTCAGTAATCTAGTCCCTAATCAAGCAAATGAACAACCATACCGCTTCTTAGTTTTGGTTCAAACCAAGTCGACTTAGGAGGCATAATTTTATCGGCATCCGCAACGGCCATAAGTTGATCTATAGAAGTTGGGTGAAGGCGGAAGGCGACTTTGGCCTCACCTGAGTTCACACGATTTTCAAGCTCTTTGTGGCCTCGAATTCCTCCGACGAAATCAATGTCTTTAGAGGTTCGTGGGTCATCAATTCCAAACAAAGGCGCGAGAACATTTTTTTGTAAAATGGCCACATCAAGACTGTCTATCGGGTCATTTTCTGGATAAATTCCTTTTTTGGCCTGAAGAGTATACCACTTGCCTTCTGTGTACATACAAAAGCGCTTTGATTTTCCTGGTGTATGTTCGCCTTCGCCCACAAAATCAAATTTCTCTGAAAGTTTTTTTATGAGTTCATCTTTAGTCATTCCATTCATCTTAAATAAAAGACGATTGTAATCTAAAATTTTTAATTGAGAGGCAGGAAAGTAAGCGGCCAGATAATAGTTATATTCTTTATCTGAATTCCAAGAAGGATCTTTGGCCTTTTTTTCGGCCTGAGCACGCATGGCCGAAGCATTTCGATGGTGTCCATCAGCGATATAAAGGGCCGGAACTTGTTTGAAAAGTTCTGTAAGCTTAGCAATTGTCGTTTTATCTTTTATTGTCCAAAAAGTGTGGCCTATCCCATCTTCTTTCACGAAGTCGTATTCAGGATTATTGTTTTTTACAAAATTTGAAACGATTTCATCAATACTTTTATTGTCACGATAAGTAAGAAAAACGGGGCCCGCATTAGCGTTAAGAGTAAGTGTATGCTTTGTTCTATCGTCTTCTTTATCTTTACGAGTGAGTTCGTGTTTTTTAATAATACCTTGATGGTATTCGTCAACGGCCGCACAGCCTACAACTGAGTACTGTTCATGATTTCCCATCTTCTGTTTATAAATGTAAAGATAAGGTTCACTATCTTGAATCATCACTTTATCGGCGATGAATTTTTGAAGATTTTCACGGGCCTTCGCATAGACTCTTTCATCATAAAGATTGATGTCTTCAGGAAGATCTACTTCCGATTTTCCGACCTTATAAAAAGCATAAGGATTTCCTTTGGCAAGAATTCTTGCTTCCTTTGAGTTTAGAACATCATACGGTAGTGATGCCACTTTTTCTGCTAACTCAGGTTTTGGCCTTAGGCCTTTAAATGAACGAATCGTAACCATAAATACTCCCTTCTAAAAACTAGTCTCGTTAAAAACGGTGCGCCTTCATATCGGCGTCGTATTGTTTTAAATGTTTTTTTAAGGCCCCCGAAAGAAAAATACACATAAGTAAATTAGGAATGATGATGATGGTGAGGGCCGTATTAGAAATCATCATAAGCGTTCCTGATTTTAAAAAAGAGGCCGCAAGCGTGATGAGCGAAAAAAATATTAAAAAATAGTGGTGGGCCTTCTTACCTACTAAAAAACGCATTCCTTCCATGCCACAAAATCCCCATCCCACAATCACCATAAAGGCCATGAGAAAATATTCAATATTTAAAATATAAAGTCCAAATGGGCCTAGATGTGACTCAAAAGATGAAACTAAATTACTAAGAGGGTTTGCATTGGGATCAGCTGAAGATGTTGTTGTAATAACGATGGCCGTAAGTGTGCTCACAATAAAAACATCGATAAAAGGGATAAGCATGCTGACAATCCCCTGGCCTACTGGTCTCGCGTTAGCATGAGAGGCCCCGATGGAAGAAGTTCCCAAAGCAATATTGGTATTTAAAAAAGTTCGGCGCGCACCTTCATTAATAAGTTCACGCATAATAAATCCAATTGTTCCTCCAAGAAGAGCTTTTCCACTGAAGGCCAATTTAAAAATGTAACCAAAAGTGGAGACACTCAAATTGATATTTTGCATGAGAATGAGAATAAGGCAGAGAATAAAGGACCCTAAAGTAAGAGGAACAATAATGCCCGCAAACCGCCCAATACGTTTAATTCCACCTCTTAAAATGAAAAAAACAAGAATGGCCAAAAAAGTAGTGGTGGCGATATCAGGAATATGTAAGGTGTTTTCAATGTGCTTACTTAAAATATGCGCCTGATAAAGGTTTCCTGAAAAAAGGGCCCCCAGCACAGCACCAATCGCAAAAAGGTAGGCCAAAAAATGGGCCGACTTCGGAAGGCCATTGATGATGGCATCCATAGGGCCTCCTCTGACTCGTTCATCATTTTCGTCATGAGTTCTAAAAAGCATGGAAAGAGAGACTGAGGAAAATTGTAAACTCATTCCAATGAAGGCGGCAAGCCACATCCAAAAAATCGCCCCAAGTCCTCCCGTAGAGAGGGCCAAAATAGTCGAGATGATAGAGGCAAAACCCGTTGAGCTAAGAAGAGAAGTACAGAAAGCCTCATATTGATTTAGTTCACCTAATTTATCTTTGGGTTTATTAAACTCGCCAATATTAAGATATTTAATAGTGTGAGTAATAAGGCGTAGCTGAGGAAATTTAAAATAGATGGTAAAGAAAATCCCTGTTGATAAAGTAAAACCGACAAGGGGAAGGCCTAATAGCCAAGAAATGAGATTTTCAAAAAGGTTTGTCATTATATCCATAAATTCCATGTAGTTTAAGATTTAGTTATAAATAAGACAATCACTGCGCTTACTTAAATAACATTCTCTGTTTAAATTTTCCACTTGATGGAGTGCATTTAGGTCTTCTTTTTGCTCCACCCAATAACGCACCTCGTCTGTTCCATTGATAAGATCAATGGCCAATTTATTAAATTCATATTCATAAGGATCAGTTTTCCAAGCAAAGTCAGTCCCTAGTTCGTGATAAAAAAATTGGCAAAGCAGCTGGCAAAGAGTCCAAGGTCTAAATTCTTCATAATGAGTAGGATGAATTTGGAAACCGCCGCAGGCCTTCCCTGCGTGTTTTTGAAAAGTCGGCATGAACATAAGGGGACGAAGTTCAAATCCTCTTAGTTCATTTTCTTTAATAATTTTTTGAAATTTTTCATAAAAACCAAAAGCTTCAATTTTAGGATGCCCGACAATTTCTAAGCTACGCGTGGTTCCTCTGCCTTCAGAAATATTCGTGCCTTCAAAAAGAACTGTGCCGACAAAAGTTAAGGCCCCCTCCATTGTTGGAAGATTAGGGGAAGGTAAAACCCAAGGAAGGCCAGTGTCTTTAAAAAACATTTTTCGTGTCCAATCCTTCATCATAACGACTTCGAGCTCGCAATCACTGCCTTGAAATTTTTTGGCAAAAATGGCCATTTCTCCCATGGTAAGGGCGTGGCGCTGAGGAATAGGGTGGCGGCCAACAAAGGAGGTAAAATCTTTTTCAAGAAGATTGCCCTCTATAATATTTCCGCCCACAGGATTGGGGCGGTCAAGAACCACTACTTTTATTCCTTGTTTCCCACAAGCTTCCATGGCGAGTGTCATCGTGTTTATATAAGTATAAACGCGCGTTCCAACGTCTTGAAGGTCGATGACAAGGGTATCAACACCCTTAAGCATTTCAGGCGTAGGAATGCGTGTTTTGCCATAAAGACTTAAAATAGGAATTTTAAAATAGGGGTGAATAAAATCTTGAGTCTCAATCATATTGTCTTGAACGTCTGTGACAAAACCATGCTGGGGCCCAAAAATTTTAACAAGGCGAGGCCCAAAAATTTTTTGAAGGTGATAAACACCTAAAGTAAAATGGCGGTCGATCGAAGCGCTATGACACAGATAGGCAACATTCCCTTTTATCTTATCTTGTAAACTTCTATGCGTGACGAGTTCTTCAAGTCCACTTGTGGCCATCTTTTTGACTCCTTCTGATGATAAATCACTCATTTTTTTTTATTCAATTAAGTTTAGCCGCTTTGCGGCCCATGTCGCAAGAGCTAGAATCAATGAAAATTATTCGAGGGACACACATGTTACCTTATCTTAACTTAATGAGACACGTTCTTGAAAACGGCGATGTTCGTAAAGATCGAACGGGCACAGGGACCAAATCTGTTTTCGCTTATCAGTGCCGCTATGATTTGTCTGCGGGCTTCCCCCTTGTGACGACAAAAAAACTTCATCTTCGTTCCATCATCCATGAACTTTTATGGTTTCTTAAGGGCGAGACGAACATCCAATACTTAAAAGACAATAAAGTTGGGATTTGGGATGAATGGGCCGATGCCGATGGCAATTTAGGGCCTGTTTATGGGGCCCAGTGGCGCTCTTGGAAAACGCCTGAGGGAAAAAGTATTGATCAAATTTCTGAACTGGTTAGTGACCTCAAAAAAAATCCTCAGTCCCGTCGTCTCATCGTTTCTGCTTGGAATGTGGCCGATGTTTCAAAAATGGCCCTTCCTCCTTGCCACTGTTTTATGCAGTTTTATGTAACGACAAATGGCCGGCTTTCTTGTCAACTTTATCAGCGTTCGGCCGATATTTTTTTAGGCGTTCCTTTTAATATTGCTTCCTACGCTTTACTTACGATGATGCTTGCCCAAGTGAGTGACCTTAAAGTAGGTGAATTTATTCATACGATGGGGGATGCCCATATTTATTTAAATCATCTTGAACAGTGCCAGTTGCAACTTTCGCGTACGCCTTACGCGCTTCCTACTATGAAAATTAATCCGGCCATAAAAAATATCTTTGACTTCAAATTCATTGATTTTGAGCTAGAAAACTATATATCTCATCCTCACATAAAAGGTGAGGTTGCTGTTTGAAAGTTTCAATTCTTGTAGCTATGGGAAATAATCGTGAAATAGGGCTTGATAACAAGCTTCCTTGGCACGTTCCCGAAGATCTTAAAAATTTCAAACTTCTTACCCTAGGCCATCATATAATATTAGGCCGAAAAACTCATGAATCAATTTTGGCCTCCTTTGGTAAACCTCTTCCTCAAAGAAAAACAATTGTTGTCACGAGAAATTCTACGTATCAAGCTGCGGATTGTTTGGTTGTGAGCGATATTGCTTCGGCCGTCGAAATTGCAAAGGCAAAAGGCGAGAGCGAACTTTTTATTTGCGGCGGGGCCGAAATTTATTCGCAGGCCTTACCTTATGCGGACAAGCTTTATTTAAGCCGCATTAATTATTCTGGCCCTGCTGATGCTTATCTTCCTCCTTTTGATTTAAGTTCTTTTTCGATTATAGAAACACACACACACAATTTATGGGCCTATGAGGTCTGGGAGAAAAAATGAAAAAGTTTATCCTTCTTATTTTTTTATTTTGTGCTTTTGCTGCTTTTGAAACACGTGCTTTTTCTGTCATGGGACGAGCGCAGTTTAACCAGGCCCAAGGCCAGTGGATCGTACAAAACTATTACAACCGTCCCATTCTTTGTTCAGGCAATATCTTTTGCATGACTCGTTCAGGGATGCAGTTTGTAGGTTACATGACCAATATGTATATTATGCCTTGGCAATATGCTTACGGACAATGTTTTGCGAACAATCCTTACATGGACCCGCTCGTTCAAGTTTGGGGTGATGTTGATTGTCAGTGGTATTAATTTTAGGGCCAACTGCTCACAATATCGAGCAGTATAAGAAATAGCGTGAGTAGTTACATTTAGGGAAAAATCAATTTTGCTTCATCTGGTTCGCAAAACCAATTCATTTTTATAAGCTTATCTTTGATCTCAACATAATTCGAGAAATTAAGGAACGAAAAATTTTGCGCCTTAATTAGCATTCTCACAAAAGGATCAGGATCATGACGACGAGTTAATGCTCTCAGTGAAAAAATGTAATCATCTCGAAAGACAGTGGGAATAATAATCGTTGAAAGATTTGTCGAAAAAAGCTCGGCATTCATCATCATCCTAGCAATCCGTCCATTGCCGTCTGTAAAAGGATGAATGTCAGAAATTAAAAACATCATAAAAATGGCGCGTTTCATTCCCACAGGTAAATCATGATAAAGCTCAAATCCTCGTTTTAAAGTTCCCACAACATAATCAGGATGCACAAAAAAAGTATTTCCTGCATGATTTTTTTGTTTTTTAAAAACGCCTGGATTTACTTCCGGTCTTTTTTCTAAAAATTGAAAATGCCTTCTTTTTAAAATTTCTAAAAAAGAATTAAACGTGTCAGGAATTGTCTTCATTTCATTAAAATCAGAAACGATATTAAAAGTTTCTAAAATATCATGAGCATCTTTGGGCCTTGTTTGTGAAATGACTTTATCAAAAACAATTCTTTCTGCTTCACGAATTTCAAAAATTGTTCCCTCAATATAATTTGAAAAGTATGATTCAAAAAAAGCTTTGTGCTGAAAATGATTTGGCCCATAATTATTTGTGAAAACCTCTTTCATTGGCAAATGTCGTAGATGTCCGAAAAGAATTTCAAGACGATGATAACAATCGACATCGTAAGGATAATTATTGGCCCGAGCAAATGAGTTATCATTCGTAAGATGTGCTATGTCACGTGTTCCTAGTAAAGCACCAATAATTGCATCAAGTCTCTTAAATTCAGTTTGTCTATTTATTGCAGAAGAAATTTCTTTGGCCTGATCTCTCATTCGATTTAATTCAATTTCTCCTTCTCGTAAAAGTTTTTCTTCTAATCTTTTTTCAATTTCTTCTTGAGATAAAAGGCCATTTTTTAAATTCCCTTTCCTTAAAGTGAGATTTTCAAGAAGGGCACGAGGAAAAGAGGACGCTTTTATTCCCACAAAATCAAGATCTGTAGAGAGAGCAGCAGGCCCTTTGATAAAAACTAATGTTAGATTTAAATAACGGACATTTCTATTACGCGTACTTGTAATAAAAATTTCACCGCGCGTAGTGGGGGCATAACTAAGCGCTGTCGCATGGCCAATTAAAGCATTTGGAAATAAGTTTGAAACAATAAGGGCCCAACTTTTTTTTAAAGTTTCATTAACTTTTTTTTCAGGCAAAGATGTAAATAACCTTGGCCCAATTGATCGAATTTTGCCCTCTTTTTTTAATTTTCCGAGATAAGCTTTCTCTTTTGCCGTTTTTCCTGGGAATAAAAAGGGGGGAAGTAAAATATCAGTTTTTGTCTTCATATCTTTATATTATATCATTTTTTGTTATGTTTTAAATTGAAATATCATTTTTTGTTATAAAATGATCTATAAAGATAATTTCGTTAATGCAAAACAAAAGATATTTACTTTAAATTGTTCTTATACTTGCCTAGGACGCTATAAAAAAGATAAAAACATGTAATAAATAATACAGCGCATCACTTGTGTTGTCAGTAATAATGCGATCTGTTGTTTTTTTTAGAATTCAAGTAATAAAAACTGCCTTTGAAAAATATAAGCTAATAATGTTAACCATAAGGAGATCTCATGAGAGTTTTTAAAATCGCTTTAGTTACAGTTCTTGCTTTAACAACAGTTTCTAGTTTTGCAAATTACGGAGTAAAAAGGGTAACAACAGGCAGCTGCTTCAATGAAGAATCAAGTGCTAGCGTTTTTGTTAAATATGATTCATCTGTGAGTCTTTTAGGCCCTGTTCTCTTAAAAATCAACAATGAAGAAATCCCTGCATCATATTTAATTCAATTTGAGCAAGACGGCACAATTTATAGGGGAAAAATGAAAAATGGCGATAATTTTAGTTTAAGATTAAAAGGCGCAGAAGAATACGAAACAGAATTAATAATTGAGAATGATAAAATCTCTCTGGGCTGCCAAACTAAGACAAAATTTCGCATCTACTAGTCTTCTTAAAGCTTACCAACGGTAGCTTTTTAGACGAGGACAATCCCAGTTTTTTGAATTTCATAAACGATAGGAATAATCGTCTCTCTTTCAAAATATTTTTCAAGGGAAAGAGGGATGACTTCGATGAGAGAATCTATTTTTGCTGAAATTTCATTGACAAGTATACCTTCGGCAAAACGATCTTTGCCAAAATAAGAAGAAACGACAGTAATATAAATACTGTTAAAAATTAACTTGATTTGAAGGTTTGCTTAAATCAAAGCGCCAGTCTTGTTTCACGAAGGGACGATAAATTGGAGTATCAAGTGCGCTTTGACCATCGGCGGCCCGGCACATCGTTCTTAGTGCGCCAGTATTTTGGGCCTGAAGCACACGATTCCAAGCAACATCACGCTGAGTTTTAGTAACTTTTCCATATTGAACAATATCCGTAAAAAGTTTTACGGAGTTTGGCCTTGCTGTGCGGGCAAGTTCATTAGCGCGATCAACTGAATAAAGGCCAAATTTTGGGCAGTAGCCATCGGCCCATTCCCAGTTATCAGAGATTGTCCAATAAACATAACCAAGGACATTGATGCCTTCTTTCATGGCCTGCTTTATGGCAAGCAAATGTTCGATGAGGTAGGAGGGACGAAGAATATCACTTGATTCAGAAAGGCCATTTTCTGTAATAATAAAAGGAATAGGTAATTCCCAAATTCGGTTTGTGAGTCTTTCATTATAGCGATTATTAAAATCTTTAAGAAGTGCGTAGAGCCCGTAAGGATCAATGGCCCGCCCTGATTCACTATATTCCACATTTGCTTCAATACCCACACCTAAACCACGTACATACTCGGCCCCATAATAATTGAGCCCTATAAAATCAATGTGGTTAATGACTAAATCCATGAAGTTGTAGTTGAGCATATTTTTACTAAAATAAAGCCCGGGTAAATCCCATGCGGAATTTGCTTTGTGCCAGCCTACATTGTGAGCAATACCAACTTTTGTATCCAGCTTAAGTATTTTATGAATATATTCATAAATGACGTGATTAGATTTTGCCATATTCTCATTGGCCAGATCAAAATCACCTTTATAAATTCCAGGGATAGAAAACATTTCAGTGGGGTCTGCTGAGGGAAAACCAGGAGGCCAGATCCCCGCAACATAAGTAAGCATATTGTAGACGGCCGGTTCATTAAAAGTTATCCAATAGGCCACTCGATCAGCAAAATGATCAATGACATCTTTTGAAAATTTTTCGAAGCAATCTTGAGAATAGCGAGTAGGCCAGCCACCGGCCTCAATAAACCAACGAGGAGGAGAGTGATGAAATAAAGTCATCATTATTTTCATGTTTTTACTGAGGGCGTAGTTAACAATCTCATCATAGCGCTCAAGGGCCTGAGTATTTTGAATGCCCCCGCTTGTCTCACAAATTTTATAAATAGGTTTATTGGGAACAAGTCGTCCCCAGTCAACACCCATACGAAAAATTTGAATGCCTGTGCTTGCAGCTAAATCAATTTCAGTTTTATAGTCAGTAAAGAAACGAAGTCGCTGTTCTGGGATGGCCTGATTCGTAAATGCTGCTACTTTTCCCTCTCGGGCAAATTGAAGCCAGCCATCATCAAGGCCGTCTTCTACGTGGGCCGGAGCTGTCGCAAGGCCAAAGAAAAAAGACTCTTTGGGAAAATCAGCAATTGTCTCATTTTTAATTTTATCGATGTTTAAAGAGTCATCAACAAGTAAAGGGACTTCGTTTGTTGTTGCTGTGTCCTGTGCATAAAGCGTAATTGAAAAACAGTAGGCAAAATAGAGACAAATTTTGAATGCAGAGGCGACTCTCTTCATAAAATCTCCTGCTAAAGATGAGTGCTTCTATAATTTTATGAAAATGTCTGTCAAAAAAAAATTAGGATTTGAATTTTTTACTTTCTATTTAAAAAAATCCTGCGCCTTCATTCCGCAAATTTGTGGCCCATCAGTTTTTTTTAAGTCACTAATATAGTTATCTTCAATCTCTTTGTAGTGCTCTGTTTTATCGCAATAGGATTTTTGAAAAAGACTGACGCTTTCTTGCCCATCAACGGGTGTAAACCACTTGAGCCTATTTTCTTTTCCGCAATTTAAGCGAGCGCATTCCTGAGGGATTTTTCCAGCAAATTGACTGTCGTAAATTTCTTGAAGAAAAACGCAGTGGCGGACGAGATCACGAAGCATTCCTTCAGTAGTAAGGTCTATGGCCACATTTTTCCCATAAGGACTAGTGACTTGTTTGTCCATTTGATTTTTAAAGTTGATAAAATTATCTTGAAGAGTTTGTTGTATTTGGTTTTGAGAAAACTCATTCATATTGTTTTTGTATTTGCTAAATTTTGCAAATTTACGGCTTGAGTTTGAGTTTGAGTTTTGAAGTTCTCTAATGGCGTTGGCCATACCGACATTTTTAATAACATCTAGTTTTAAACCAGGTGTTGATTGAAAAACAAGAAAATCAAATTTGATAATATGTGAGGCGTTTTTTGAATTGATAAAAGAAAGTATTTCCTCCAAAGTCGCTTTTGCGAGAATAAGTGCCGAAGTGTTTTCAAGATTTAAAGAAGCATAAAAATTTAAAAGATTATAAAACCTATCAATTTTTATTTTTTCTGAGGCCTGCTGAATTTTAGGAAGCATCGTGAGTCTTTGTCTTAATTCAGGTTCAGAAGCCGTGGCGTATTTTATGAGGTCGTCAATTTTTGTTTCGATAAAGTCAGTGTCTAAACTATTTTCAGAAGAGGTGACGAGGTCTGTTCCTTTTTTTATTTCTTGAATTTTATCAAGGAGGCCCACGAAATTTTCACTTGGAGGATTTTGAACACAAAGTGGGTCAGTTGTTGACGCTGACTGCGAAAAATCGGAGCAGTACATTTGTTGTTGGACATAAAAATACAAACACGCCGTTTGTTCATAATTGTCAGAATCGATTAAATCTTGAACAGCTTTTTTAGTTTTTGAGACTTCAGAAGGCATATAGTTATCAATTGCCTCACCTAATAAATCAACACCTGCACCAGCAAGACCTCCCCAAGGAAGTAAATTAGTGAGGGCCTTTACCTTCGAAAATTTTTCTATGGCCGTTTTTAAAACGTCTTTTGTTTTTAGGCCGCAAGGAGAGTTGACTGTTGAGGCGATGACTTTTTGAAGGTCATTGACTCCTGACATAACTTGACTTTGAGTGTCCTCAGAAACATTTTCCGTTTTGCATTTTTCTGTATTTGTTGCAGCTAGTTTTGCGTAGAGATCATCAATACATTTAAGTCTTTTTTCTGAGTTTGCTGACCCGATTATTTTCGTGAGTGAATTTGAATTACAATCACGAAAAGGTGAGTTTTGACTTATCTCAATTCCTTTTTTGACGTCAGTTGTGGCCTCATTTTTAAATTTTTCTTGATCAATAGTTGTTGAAAGACAAAGACTATCACCTTGATTGACAGCACCTATGGCCGACTGGATGTTTGCAATGGCCTTCATTCCAGCGGAGCTTGTTTTAGCGCATTCTTCCGTTGTTGATACTGTTTTAAAATAATTTTGAAGTCCAGAAAAGACGTTTTGATCTTCTTCTAAGGGGGAAGTAATAAACGGGCATTTTGATGGCCCAGCAAAAGCCGTTGATAATGAAAAAAGGAGAGTGAGAGAAAGGAGATTGTATTTCATTAGAGGAATCCTTTTAAAAAGGCCTTAACACTTTCTTTCGTTTTTTTGTCAGAGGAAATCCAGCCATAGCTTAAAAGATCATAAGTGGATTCACTTTTAAATTGAGGATAAACAAATTGATGAATCATTTTTCCTTTTTCCGAAGAATATTCAATGTAACAAGTTTTTTTAGAATTAATGGTGACTATTTCTGAGCTTCCTTGGTACTGACTAAAGATCTTTTTTGCTTCAGCACATTTTTTTTCAAGAAGCTCGGGATCATTTTTAACCGTGGAAATACGTTCTTCTTTTTGAAGCATTAATTTAAATTTTTCTTTTTTGTTTTCAAAAATATTAGAAGAGATATTTTGGGTTTGTTTTAAGTAAACATAATTCCAAAGAGAAGGATTATATTTAATTTTCCAGTTTGAATCGATTTTAAGATTTGTCAGGGAGGCAGCATGAGCAGTTAGAATAAAAAAAAGACTTCCTAATAAAAAAAGCAGTATTCGCATTATTTTCTCTCTTGTTCTTGATAATCAAGGCCAAGAGAATTTTATCACTGTTTTGTTTTTGTGAGTAGAGGGGAATTTTTTATAGCAGATCAAAGTAGCTTTGTCGGGTATTTTTTTGTTAAGGATTTAGTCCTAAAAATTGATCGTAGTCAGTATATTCATCGCGAATACTGTGGCCTTCTATTGAAATAACCCTGTTGGCAACCGTTTGAATGAATTGATGATCATGAGAAGTAAAAAGTATTGTCCCTTTGTAGCGTATAAGCCCGTCGTTTACGGCCGTAATACTTTCAAGATCAAGGTGATTTGTAGGGCCATCAAAAAGAAGGACATTTGATCCTGAGAGCATCATCTTTGAAAGCATGCAGCGAACTTTCTCGCCCCCTGAAAGGACATTGGTCTTTTTAAGCGCCTCTTCCCCTGAAAAAAGCATTTTTCCTAAGAAACCTCGTAAAAAGGATTCGTGGGGATCTGGGGAGTACTCACGAAGCCAGGAGACCAAATCATGCTCACCGCTTTCAAAGTATTTTGAATTATCATTAGGAAAATAAGAACGAGTGGTTGTTACTCCCCAATTGAAATTTCCTGAATCAGGCAAAATTTCACCCATTAAAATTTGAAAAAGTGTTGTCACCGTTAAGTCTGAATCTGCTAGAAAAACAACTTTATCACCTTTACCTAAGGTGAAGCTCACATTGTCTAAAAGTTTTTTTCCATCAATGGTTTTACAGAGTCTATCCACTTTTAAAATATCTTTTCCAGCTTCTCTTGTTTGATCAAATTGAACAAAAGGGTAACGCCGTGTTGAGGCCGGAAGATCTTTGAGTTCTAATTTTTCTAACTGTTTTTGTCTTGAGGTCGCTTGTCTTGATTTTGAAGCATTGGCACTAAAACGTTGAATGAAAGCTTTGAGGTCTTTGGCCTTTTCTTCCGTTTTTTTATTTTCATTATTAATAAGAGTTTGCGCTAGTTGCGATGACTCTTTCCAAAAATCATAATTTCCTGCGTAGCTTGTGATTTTCCCAAAATCAATGTCGGCCATGTGCGTACAGACTTTATTTAAAAAATGCCTATCGTGAGAAACAACAATAACTGTATTTTTAAAGTCGAGAAGAAAATTTTCTAACCAAATAATAGATTTAACATCAAGATGGTTGGTCGGTTCATCAAGAAGAAGAATATCAGGATTTCCAAAGATCGCTTGCCCTAAAAGAACTTTTACTTTTTGGGCCCCCGTGAGTTCTTTCATTTTTAAATTTAATAAATCGGCACTAATTCCAAGTCCTGCTAAAATAGTGGCCGCTTCTGATTCTGCCTCCCAACCATTCATTTCCGCAAATTGCCCTTCAAGCTCTGAGGCCAGTAGCCCGTCGGCATCCGAAAAATTTTCCTTTAAATAAATGGCCTCTTTTGCTTCCATTATCTTATAAAGTTTTTCATTTCCTCTAAGTACTGTGGAAAGAACTGTGCAATCATCAAAAGCAAAGTGATCTTGTCTTAGCATGGAAAGACGTTGCCCAGGATTAATAGTGATCGTTCCTGTTTGTCCTTCTAATTCGCCGGCGAGCATTTTTAAAAAAGTACTTTTTCCTGAGCCATTTGCTCCTATAAGGCCATAGCAGTTTCCTGGGGTGAATTTTATATTCACATCTTCAAAAAGTTTTCTTGCTCCAAAGCGGAGACTTAGGTTACTTGTGCTAATCATTATTCGAGGCCTTCTTTAAAAGTTTAGGTCTTGTACTACGGCGCAGTGTTTTTGGCCAATATTGCGAAGCAATTCTCTAGGGTCGTTTATTTTTGTCAAGATACTGTTAGAAAAAGGGAGATTTAACAAAAGAAAAAATGCTTTGCTGACAAAATGTTATGAAATGATTATTGTGAACCTCTTTTTATGAGGAATTTATGAAATATGATGTTTATGGAATCGGTAATGCTTTAGTCGATATGGAATTTTGTGTCACAAACGATTTTCTCGTTAAAATGAATGTAGAAAAAGGGTTAATGACTCTTGTTGATGAGGCGAGGCAAAGCGAATTAATGAATGCGTTGCAAAACATTACTCCTTCAATGCGCTCAGGAGGATCTGCTGCCAATACGATGATCGCCATCGCACAATTTGGAGGGGCCGCTTTTTATTCTTATAAAGTGGCCAGTGATGAATTGGGATCTTTTTATCTTAAAGATTTAAGAAATAATGGTGTCGTTACAAAAACGACCGAACATCAACTTGGGATAACGGGAAAATGTCTCGTTATGATCACACCTGATGCCGATCGAACAATGAATACTTTTTTAGGCATTACTGAAAGTTTTTCTATTGAAGAAATTGATGAGAAGGCCCTTGAAGACAGTCAGTGGCTTTATGTTGAAGGCTATTTGGTGGCCTCAGCGACTGGAAGGCCTGCTTCTATTTATGCGATGAACTTAGCGAAAAAAAAGGGCGTAAAAACGGCCCTCACTTTTTCTGATCCAAATATGATTAAATTTTTTCGTGAAGGAATGAATGATATGCTTGGCGATGGCGTCGATCTTCTTTTTTGCAATGAAGATGAAGCCTTAACTTATGCCCAAAAAGATAAAGTGCAAGAGGCAGAAGAAGCTCTTAAAAAAATTGCAAAAAAGTTTGTGATTACCCTTGGTGCCAACGGGGCGCTTATTTATGACGGTGTCTCATCACAAATTATCTCTGGACGAAAAGTTAAGGCCATCGACACAAATGGAGCAGGAGATATGTTTGCAGGGGCCTTTCTTTATGCCTATACTAATGGGTGCGATTTTAAAAAGGCAGCAGAGTTTGCGTGTCAGGCTTCGGCCATCGTTGTCACGACTCATGGGGCACGTTTAGAAAAGGCCCAGGCCGTAGAAGCTAAAAAGGAGTTTTATCATGGCAGATAAAAGAAATACGCTAAAAAAAATTTTTTTAAATAATCAGGTCGATCAAGAAGTCACAGTAAATGGTTGGGTTCGTTCCGTACGAAAATCTAAAGTTTGCTCATTCATTGTTTTAAATGATGGTTCGACTCCGCAAAATCTTCAATTAGTCGTCGATGCGACAACGCCAAATTATGAAATAATTTCTTCTCTTCTTACAGGAACATCTCTTAGTGCGCGAGGAATTCTTGTTCGTTCTCAGGGCAAAGGACAAAGTCTTGAGATGCAAACGAAAGAAGTCACCGTTCTTGGAAAAGTTGATGAAACTTATCCTCTTCAAAAAAAAGGGACTTCTCTTGAATTTTTAAGAGAGCTTGCCCATCTTCGAAGTCGCACCAATACTTTTGGTGCTATCTTTCGTATTCGTTCGACTCTTGCTCAGGCCACTCATGCTTTTTTTAAAGAGCGAGGCTTTAATTATCTTCACACACCAATTATTACGGCCTCTGACTGCGAAGGCGCAGGACAGATGTTTCAAGTCACAACTCTTCCTATGGAAAAACTTCCGCTAACGCCAAAAGGTGAAGTTGATTATTCAAAAGATTATTATGGCAAGCACGCAAGTCTTACTGTCTCAGGGCAACTCAATGCTGAATGTTTTGCCTTAGGCCTCGGCGCTGTTTATACTTTTGGCCCTACTTTTCGAGCGGAAAACTCAAATACACCACGACATCTTTCAGAATTTTGGATGATCGAGCCTGAAGTTTCTTTTTTTGACCTTGATGATGTGGCCGAACTTGCGGCCGATTATATAAAGGCCCTTATTGAAGCGGCCCTCATTGAAAATCGTGAGGATATGGAATTTTTGCAGCAGCATTACAAGGCCGATTTAATAGAAAGTCTTTCAAAAGTGCGTGATACAGAATTTAAAAAGATCACTTATACTGAGGCCATTTCTATTTTTGAAGAGGCCGTTAAAAATGGCCATAAATTTGAATTTCCTGTGAGTTGGGGATCAGATATTCAAACAGAACATGAACGTTACTTGGCCGAAAAACATTTTAGTGGGCCAGTTATTGTGACTGATTATCCAAAGGCGATTAAAGCTTTCTATATGAAACAAAATCCTGATGGAAAAACAGTTAGGGCCATGGACATTCTAGTACCAGGTGTGGGAGAAATTATTGGCGGTTCTCAACGAGAAGATGACTACGAAAGACTTAAGGCCCGCATTTTAGAAATTGGCCAAAATCCAGAAGATTATTGGTGGTATCTTGATCTTAGAAAATACGGATCAGTTCCTCACTCAGGCTTCGGTTTAGGTTTTGAACGGGCCATGATGTATATTACAGGGATGACGAACGTGCGTGATGTGACTCCTTTCCCTCGAACTCCAAAAAATTGTGATTTTTAATAAAACAACAAAAATAATATTTAGGAATAATCATTATGGAACTTGAAATTAAATATCTTTATAAAGTCATCCCTCTTCAGTCTTTAAGACGAACTCCAGGAGTGATGTTTGATTGCATTCCTGCAAATCTTCTTCCCAAAATAGATGCGGTAGATAGAGTCATGCATGAGTATGGCGCTCTTTCTCCAAATCCTATAGGTAATGTCACTCGTCCTTGGTACATGCACCCTTTTCAAGATGATCATCTCGTTGTTTTAAGCGGAAAAAGGCATGTCGATGTTTATTCCGTAAAACACGGTAAAGTTGAATCTTTCGAAGTGACACCTAATCAGGTGAAGATGAATGGAATAGTTCTGTATGATGGGCCTTGTATTTTAGTATGGCCTCGAGGTGTTTTTCATCGAATTAGAAGTGATGAAACAACGGGATCTGCTTCTTTAAATTTGGCCACTCATTATGAAGGTTTTGATATTAAAACAAATTTTAGTATTTATGATTTAAATACTGAAACAGCTGAATTTAAAGTGATCAGGCAAGGGCAGCTCGATCAATAGTGACGTAGCTGGGTGTTTCCTGCCAGTCACTAGTAGTACAATCATTAATTTTTGGGGCCATTGCCACCTTGACCATTTGGCTTATTAAAACGAGGGCGTTGGTTATTGTTATTTCCTTGATGACGACGCTGGTTTTGATTCTGATGTTGATTTTGATGTTGCTGAGGTGGACGTGCTTTTTGCTGCTCAGCTGAAGGCGTGTTTGTTTCAACTTTTTTCGTTTCAGTTGTGAGCTTCAATTCCTCTTTTTCTAGATCATCAGAGGAAGCCACTATAGGAGCATTATTTGAGGCGATAAGTTTTGCACCAATGAGTTCTTTGGTTTCATTGACAATATTGTTATCAAACTGCTCCGGCATTTTAAAGTCATCAGGAAGACGAGTTTTTTCATTATATTGATCGGCCGTATAGCGTCTGATTTTTCCTTCAGACGTAATCATTTCAAATTCCTCGGCCAAAATATTAAGTTTTAATATTTTTCCTTTATCACCATTGAGGGCCTGAATGAGTCCATTTTCCTTCGGAAGATTTTTTCTTTTTTCGGAATAAAGATCATGTTCGTATTTGATACAACACTTAATTTGCCCGCAAACGCCATTAATCTTATTGGGCATGAGGGCCAAATTTTGATTCTTTGCCATTTTAATCGTCACGTTTCCATAGTTTTTATGAAAAGACGAACAGCATGTTTGAAGTCCACAAGGGCCAACGGCCCCAAGAGCGGCCGCGCGATCTCTTACTGAAATTTGGCGCAACTCAATTCGCATTTTTAGTTGTGACACAAGATCTTTAACAAGGTTTCTAAAATCAACACGATTAGGGGCCGTAAAAAAGAAAACAGCTTTTTTCCCAAATTGCATAAATTCTACGTGCGTGAGATTCATGTCGAGTCCATGTCTATCAATGAGGTCGACACAAATTCGCTCGGCCCTTTTTTCTTCGGCAATGAGATCTTTTTCTTTTTGAAGATCTTCATCGGTTGCGACTTTCGCTATTGTTCGTAGAGGTAACATTGATTTTTCGAAAGGTTTTTTATAGGGAAATGAGTTGATATAACCAACTGTCATCCCTCGGTCGCTCATGGCCACCACTTTTTGTCCGTAGTGAAACGTTTTACTTCCCATTAAAAAAGGAAAAGATTTTGCATTTCCAGAGAAACGGACATTTAAAAGAGTGATTTCTTGCCCATCTTTAAAGCGTGAATCACGCTCGGCATTTTCGCTTTCAAGAGCTGAATCTTGATCGCTTGAATCTTGAAAATCATCTTCAGTTTGCTCTCGAGTTTGCTCTCGAGTTTGTTCTTCATTTATTTTTTCTTCTGAGTTTTGTTCTGTCATTTCTTCAGAAAAAATTTCTTCGTTTACATTATCATTCATAATTTTTCTACCTTAGGGGCATTTTTGGGCATCATACCTAAAAGTTAATACATTGAACAATGAAATCAATAATTTTGAAGACTGCTTAGAAGGATAAAAAAGCGTTCCGCACTAGGGTTATTAAAGGCCTGTGAGGTTTGAAACCAATTCAAGGCCTGTAAGACTTTTTGCTTATGCTCAAAATTTCCTAAATAGGAGCGTTCGAGGTCGAGAAATTGTTCATAGATTTTTTTTTGATCGGGCCGATCAAGACTTTTCACTTTTTCGACAAGTTGGCCTAGGCCTTTATATTCTTTGAGATAAATTTCAAAAAGATGAATAAGTTCCGTTTCTTCGTTTTTTTTTGGGGAAGGCCTTATTTTTTCAAAAAGTGCTTCCATTTTATCTGATAAATACTCTTGGGGCGGCGGTAGATTTGGCCTAAAACGTAATGTTATGGCGCGACTTTGTATCGTTTCCATAAAAGGCCTTGAATACGGATTCAGAAAAAAAAGCGTTGTGTTTTTTGGAGGTTCTTCTAAGGTTTTAAGAAGTTTATTACAAAGATTTTTACTGAGACGAGAGGCGTCTTCTATACAAATAAAGCGCCACTTCAGTTGGTAGTGGCGTAGTTCGATAAATTCAAAAAAACCAAATTCTAAAAAATCTTCAAGAGTATATTCTTTTTTCTCTTCGTCAGGACTTATAAGAAGAAAGTCTGGATGATCCCAGAGATTTTTAGGAGTTCCTAAGCCTTTAGCATCGAGTTCTTCTTTTATAATACGTTCAAAAATTGTGTGAATTTTTTCGTTAAGTAGCGTTTCTGCCTGCGGAAAATGCCCTGTTTCTATAATATAAAAATGGGCCAGATTTAAATTTTGCCAACGTTTTAGAATAATATCTTCTAAATCAAGTTGCACAAAGAAGCTCCTCAAGATTTTTTAAGACGGCCATAGTGACGAGAGTCTCACTTTCTTCTCCATTAATAATTGAGATACGCTCAGGGAAAAGCTTAGAAGCTTGATCGTAGCCTGAAATAAGTGACCGATAAAATTCTTCTTTTTCTGATTCAAAATAATCTTTGGCCGCATTTCGTTTTTGTTGACGAAAAAGCGACGTCTCTAACCCAATTTTTATATAATAAGTTCGATGAGGCATCATACAAAGAGGATAGTGCTTATGAATGTCGAGAATTGTTTCAATTCCAAGGCCACGGGCAATTCCTTGATAGCTAAAGGAGCTATCAATATAACGGTCACACAAAACAACGGTATGAGGTGTTTGAAGTTCTTTTAAAATCACTTCTGTTAAAAGTTGGGCCCGTGCTGAGGCAAAAAGAAGGGCCTCAGAAAGAGGATTAATGGGCGTTTTTGATTCTAAAATAGACTTTCTTAAATTTTCACCAAATAAAGTTCCCCCTGGCTCTCTGCACGAAACAAGGCGATAAGCTTTTTTTTCGAGATAATTTTGAACGGATTTGATAACAGTACTTTTTCCAGCGCCTTCAATTCCTTCGAAGCTTATAAAAAAAGAATTTTTCGTTGCCGGTGGGGCAAATATTTTTAGATTTTGTTGTGCCATCCCCAATATTTATCATGCTCGACATAAAAAAACTAAGAATTAGTTTGTAGCTTCCTCGGTAAAAGGAGATTCTCCAGGATTCGCTGGCTTGATATTTTCAGGGCTTGCCCAGTTTTGTGCTTCTTCTGCGGCCGGTTCTGGATTTAAAATAGGGGCAGGATTAATCGTTTCTTGTGAAAGTTGATCTCTCACCGGATCGCTTTCTATAGGATTTTGTCCTTTATCATAATTAAGAAGTTCTTCTCTTTGATTTTTATAAATCTGAGAATCTCGAATACTAGCAGGCTTTCTTGCTATAGGATTTTCCCTGACTGGCCTTGCCCTTTGCCTTATCGTGTTTATTTTTTCTAGGGGAGTAAGCATTGGGGCGTCCACTGTTTTTTCAGAAGTGGCCTGGACATTTTCGTTACTTTGAGAGGCCTTCCATTTTAAAATAAAAAAGGAAGCCCCAAGGATTAATGTAATAACGGTTAGAGAAATCATGACTAGTTTTTTATAAAACATTTGGGTTTTTATTTTTCTTACAAAACTTTCTTCGCCCAATGGGCCATTTTCGTCTGATTTTATCACGTCTTCTTTTTCTTCAATTTTTCCATTTTTTAAATGCCCTATATACGCGAGGCCTGCCATGGCATTTTTTTCTTCAAATTTGGGGGGGGCTTGTTTTTTATTATGCTGTTCAAAAAAATCTGGCCCAGGGCATGTTGGTAAATGGTGAGCTGTTGTAACGACTCTTCTATTAAAGGAAGTTAGTTCAAATAATTTAAACCAAGGCCCTCCTTTTTCAGAAACAATAAGCTCCGTTACAAGAATTTCTTTTTTTTCAATTTTAGCTTTAAGTTCTGGCAAGGTATAAGGGCCAACTTTATGGGCCTCTCTCATATAAAAAAAACGTGCATTTGGGTCAATTTCATTTTCACGAACGAGTGTGGGTTTTCTTCGTTGAAAGAAGGGATGTGAAGTCGACGTCATCCAAGTCTCTTGGCCAAATTTTCGAACAAAAATGTCTGTGTATTGATTAGGATTTTTTTCTAAAAATTTTTTGAGTTCATTTTGTTCAATAAAACCAAGAATTGTTTCACCACAGGCCACTTCGAAAAATTGAGATTTATCCAATTTTTTTTCTTCAATTTGCAAGGCCGTAAGAGCGAGCGATTTTATATCGTTCATTTCAGGAAGTGTATTTTCTATTTTGAGTGCTTGGCCCATAGTCTACTCCTAAGGTTGTAGCTATAGTCCTATCGTCATTTTTATTATTTTACTTAAATGAATTGCCCCGAATGAATTGGCCCGAATTGCCCCAATAAAAAAAGGCCGGATATACCGGCCTTAAAAAGTCATCTATTTAAAGATTAAATCAAAGATAAAATCTTAGAAATCGTAGTGGATATAGGCTTGGAATTTTTTTGCCTTGTTTGCTTTCACTTTTGCAAGATAATCCTCGTAAATAAGTGAATAGAATGTACTGATTTGCGGACTGTGCTTAAGAATAAGTTCAGTTGCCACAGTATGTTTTGTATCAGCGATCAGATAAGTAGGTGTGAGACCCTCGTCTGATTGCTCGACACGATAGTTAATATCTGGATACCAGAAACCATTAATTCCAAAACCAGCTTCTGTATAATTCTCGTACACATTTGCCGTATATCGACTAGATGTTCTTTTTAATGTTTGGTTTAAAATGTAGCTTTCAGAGGGGCCATTAAACATAATATCTGGCATTATTTGTGTCGCTTTTTCGCGTGAATGACCTGTTTCAGTGTTAACCATTAAACCAGCTGTTAACGAATAATCTTTATTAAACTTGAAATTATAACCAGCGCGAGATCCGATTGTGACAAGCTGATTCACGGCTACGCCATCTGCTGACATCTCAGAGTCTGTGCCATTGAGGCGCTGAGCATTGTTACCATAGTTAACAGTTGTCGTGAAAGAAAAGTCATTATAAGTAAAGCGAGGCATTACTCCAAAACCAACTCTTACATTCGCATTATTCATGACGTCATAGCGATAAATAAGGTTTCCAATTCGGCCAAAATCAATCTTGAAATTATCGTTTGCTGAGTAGGTGAGATAGGCGCGTGCAAAATAAATACTTGGAGCACCGTAGTTTGCACCAGCTGGGCTCGTCTTACTCATCGAGAAAGCTTGGCTATAATCCATTCTTGTATGCCAAGACCAAAATTTATCTGACTGGCCGTCAAGAAGGAGACGAAAATAAGGAATTTTGAATTTTGTTGCGTCAGAGCTAGCATGATCGTCTAAGCTATACTCTGTCATCATCCTTGCATAACCGCTAAGATTGATAAAAGTATTTTTGTCTTCTGAGAAATAAACTTTGTAACCAGCGCCAGGAGTTTTTTCGCCTCTTAACACAAGTGAAGTATCTTTTACTTTTTCTTCTGCGAAAGCATTAAAAGCCAGAGCGAAAACGAGGAGGGATAGCAAAATACGCATGAAAGACTCCTTAAAAATCCATTTTGAAAGTTTGAAGTATACATGATTAAATCGAGTGGGTTTTTAAGTGTCAAGAATTATTGTGGGGCCAAAAGGCACTAGATAAAAAGTAAAGGGCAGGTTTTAAGAAAATAAAACCGGCCCTTTGAACTTTTTTTTGGGAAATTTTAAAGTCCATCCTTCGTTTTAAATTTTTTTTCAAAATGCTTATTCCAATCTGTTGCTTCAGGTGTGCTTGCGATGTTTCTTTCATTTGTCGTTGAACAGGCCACAACGACAGCAAGAAGCAACGCGCCTACCGCGAGAGTGATTAATTTTTTCATTTTCCCTCCAAAAAAAGGTTTTTTATGCTGCGTAACCAACTTATCGGAGCAATTTTTTAAAACTTTAGCAAAATTATCAAGTATGTATATCGTGACAATTTAAAGTCTATTACAGTAGATTTAAAGGATGCAACGACAATTACTTACCCTTATCCATACTTTTATCTGCTTTCTGCGTCTTCTTCTGTTTCCTTTAAATATTTTTATCTTTCAACACTTTTCGCCTTGGATAAAAAAGCGCCTGGCCTTTGAACAAAAGAATTTAACCGATCTTTATTCTCGGTCTTTTCGTTTTGATGGGAAAAAGGCCGATGTGACTTTTGAAGTGTCAAGCGAGGGAGAACTTGAGCAAGTTCGTCCTTTAATTGATCAACTTCTTAGTGAAAATTTTTTAATTGAGCTCATTTATGCTTCAGAAAGTGTTGAGAAAAAGTGTGAGGTTTTGGCGCAAGAGCACCGTGGACGTTTAAGAATTTTACGTCTTCCTCTTTTAAGTTTTTTTGTTTCATCTGCTCTTGGCGGCTGCAATTTTTTTCGTTGGCGAACGGGAAGAATTCTTATTCTTTGCCGTTATGATTTTTATCCAGAGTTGATGCTTCTTGGGGCAAGAAAAAAAATGTTTTTTATTCTTCTTTCGGCCACATTAAAAAACAAGGAGCAATACTTTGAACGTTCTTTTTCGCTTACCGCCTGGTATTTGAGACAAATTTATAATCATTTTGATATTATCGTAGCTTCAGGCAAAGATGATGAAAAAAGATTTTTAGATATAGGTTATCCTTCTTCAAATCTTCGCGCCTTTGATTTTAGAGCTCTCCAGATTCTTAAGCGGCTGGCCGATAAAAGACAAAAGTTTTCAAAAATCTCTACCTTTTCTTTCTTTGAAAGTTATCTTGATAAGTTTTCGTATGAAAAGCGTCTTCTTGTAGGAAGTGCTTGGCCAAATGAAATGGAAATATTAAAACATCCTGAATTTTTGAAAAAAATTATTGAAGGCGAAATTTTTGTGGGCGTTGCTCCTCATAAATTAGGGCGTGATTCTTTTGACCTTGTTAAAAAGATGGCCCAGAAACAGGCAGAGCTTTTGGGTTTTGATCTTCCTGTTTATGAATGGGGTCCTACTTTTTTAGAAAATGAAAATCGTGAAATTTTTGAAGCAATGAGGAAAAAACCAGGCCTTCTTATTATAGAATTTCCAGGAATTCTTTGTGAGCTTTATTCGTTATTTGGACATGCTTTCGTTGGAGGAGGGCATGGGCGAAGTATTCACTCGGTATTAGAGCCTTATGTCGCTGGGGCCACAATTTATTGTGGGCCTAAAATTCATCGCTCTACAGAATTTGATCTTGTTAAAAATAATACGCCAAAACAAATACACGTTGTTCAAGAGTTAAATACCTTTTTTCAACTTCTTTCGCGCTTTCAGACTATTGATAAGCAGTTGCAAGAGCGGGAAAATTTATTTGAGTCCTATAAAAGTCAGTGGAAAGAAATTTACACTCTGCTACTTATCAAACTTGGGAAAATGAATGGGCCTACCTAAGCAACTTGATATTCTTGTTCGCGGCGCTGATGAATTTTCATTTATCTTGGCCAATATCTTTGCGGAGCAAAAAAAGAAAGTTCTCATTGTTGATGAGAGTGCTGATTATAATAGTCATCATTTTGTTAAAATTAATTATTTTGAAAAACGTTTTTTTGAAGAATTGGGCAAAAAATTTAATATTGAGACGCTTTTTAATATTGAAAAATCATTGATTCCTCTCAATATGGCCTGTGTCGCTCAGGAGAAAATTATTTCGCTTGTTTCGACTCCGAGACAAAATGCTTTAGAATTTAAACGGAAATTTTTTATTGATCATGAATTTTTTGGTGAAACCCAATTTGATGCACTTTTTTTTGAATCGATAGAAGAATTTTTTCAAATGATGTTTAAAGATAAAAATTCTTTAAAATTTTCATTTAAAGAAAATAAAATGCCGCTTTCTTTCGCAAAATTATTGGGTGATCATTTAGAACGACAATTTCCGTCCTTTGATTTTTTTCTTCGTTTTCCCTTTGATGAAAAAGACAATTCAGATCTTCATTCTTTCTATTCAATGTTTTCCTTATTAGGGCCAAATTATTTTTATAGGCCTTATGATTTGTGCCAAAAGCTTTTAGATGAATTGCTGATTAAGGGCGGTTATTTTAAACAAACAAAGATTGATAAAATTCATCAAGATAAGAAAGAATGGATCGTCGAACTTGAAAGTTTTGAAGGCCTTATTTATCCACAATCGATTTATGGAGGTAACGATCTTTTTTATCCTTCCTTAGCGAAAGACGCTACCTTTTTTAGTTCTTGGGAAATTCCTTTTAAATTAACTTCAAAAATCCCCTGGGATTTAATTATTCTTCCTCAAGTAAAACTTCAGGGCAGTTTTGTTCCTTATGCACAATTACTAAGGACTTCTTCTGAAAATGACTGGATTTGGCAATGTTATTTTAAATGTCCAGAACTTACTACTGATGAACAAATCCTTCTTTTTTTAGAAAAATCCATGCACTCGACTTTGAGTCACTTGTCTTTTTTTGGGCCTCTCAATAAACTTGGAAGTTTTAAGAGAAACAAGCGTGATCATTACCTCTTGCACCCGTCGGCCTTTTTTAAAACAGGAATTTTTTCTTCCTTACTGAGACTTCGCAGTGTTATAATGTAATCATGTTTCATCAAATGCGTAATAAAGGACAAACTTCAGTTGAGTATATTCTGATGCTCGTGGTTGTTATTTCAATTATTACTTCTGTTTTTGGTATCGTTAAAAGAAGTCTTTTAGGTAATGGTACAGATTGTCTTTCTAATTCAAAAAGCTTTTACTGTCAGTTTAAAGGAATTTACGAAATCAATGATTTTAAGACATTTCAGGTTCGTCGTTAATTAACATATCGAAATTATTA
>Ga0247844_1001190_pt1 | contig 50004 bp, 47 predicted proteins | sample LaCtaG_FD_192421 | JGI IMG/M metagenome (GOLD analysis project Ga0247844, IMG submission 192421) | Freshwater microbial communities from meromictic Lake La Cruz, Castile-La Mancha, Spain - LaCruzMarch201714.5m_1 | ecosystem: Environmental > Aquatic > Freshwater > Lake | place: Spain: Castile-La... | reverse complement strand
CTCCTTGCTCCTTCAAATAAAGTTGATTAAAACTCTATTATAGGGCAACGGCGCCTTGCGTAATTATACTGTTTGGCCTCTCACTTTTAGATGGCCCGAGGTCTCATTCTTAGATGGCCCAATACACATTAGATGGAATAGGGTTTCCAAACAGCATATCTGATGCAATTTTACCATTGTCTAAATGTCTCTATGTTGCGCAGGAATTAGCAATAGCCTTACTAATGTACGCAGATCTGCCCTCTGAAAAAGTCATTCTTGATGTTGTAAATAAGATGGCAAAGACTCCACTTCATCCACTTCTTCTGCAATTTCAGAAGGCAAGCAAGGGCTAAATATTTTAAGCAGTTTTTGTATAAATATTTTGTTTTACTTACAAGGAAAAGTACCTCAACCACCATAATTAATCACACGATTAACCGAAATCCGCACTTAAGCATTCAAAACCAATCTCGTGACAAGTCCCTCACTCGAATCCTCATGCCCATTTCCCAAGAGCGCGAATAGTGCGGATGAGAAATATGTCTCTTGGAGTTCAGAAGAAGCGTATCGCAGACACTGAAGTTAAAATATTTGATCCCGAGAGAACGATAATAGATTCTTTTCTGCTACTTGATTTTGAGACTGCGATGATGGCGCTTAAACTCTATCTGCAGGGTAAATGTGGAAAGCCAAATCTTAAAAAACTTAACATGTATTCAAAGGAACTGAGAGCTAGCATAGGTAAATATCTAGCTCCATTATTGGTATGGGCAAAAGTTGTGATGGTAATTATTCGCAAGATGTTTTGAAATCCACAGGCCTTGGCTATTTTGGCTACAAATATGATCCAAGTATGCCACCTCCACCATTTCTCGATAATCTACTAATATCTTTTTATCGAAAACAGGGTACACCCCGGATGGAAATCAGGGTACTTTGGACTACTCATTACCCCATTTATCCATATATGTATCCATATATATCCATATATCTTGCCTTTATGGCTATTTATGGCTATGTTTACGGATATGGAATTACACGAAAAATATATAACTATTAGCCCTAAAATACTTAAACTGATCGCTGAGATAGATGAGTTTAAGGGGAGTTGGCTCTCGTTAGGACGGCTTGCTCCAGAGAGGCTCACATCACTAAAAAAAATTGCCACTATCGAATCAGTGGCCTCTTCTACGCGTATCGAAGGAGTAAAACTTAGCGATTCAGAAGTAAAAGTGCTCCTGTCTGGTTTGGATATCAACTCATTTAAAAATAGAGATGAAGAAGAAGTGGCCGGCTACGCAGAAGTAATGAATTTAATTTTTGATAGTTTCAGGGAAATGCATCTTAACGAAAATATTATCAAACAACTTCATCAAGTGCTTTTGAAATTTTCAAGTAAAGATGTTCGACATCGAGGTGATTATAAAAAACTAAATAACCATGTTGAAGCCTATGGTCCTGATGGAAAAAACGTGGGTGTTATTTTTCAAACTGCAACTCCATTTGATACACCCTTTAAAATGGAAAAACTAACCGCATGGATAAATAATTCTCTTATTGAAACAGAGTCACATCCACTTATTGTTATCGCAATATTTGTCCTCGATTTTCTAGCGATACATCCATTTCAAGATGGCAATGGAAGGCTCTCAAGAGCGCTAACGACACTTCTTCTACTTAAATCAAATTATGACTACGTACCTTATTCTTCTATGGAGCGTGTGATTGAAGAAAATAAAGAGAAGTATTATTTAAATTTAAGGGCAGCTCAGACGGAAGATGATGGTGAGAGTGTTCATCTTGTGAAGTGGATTGAATTTTTTCTCGATTGTTTATGTAAGCAGAAAAATACTCTTTTAAGAAAACTCGAAAAAGAAAAGGCCTTGATTTTGCTGCCTAAATTGTCTGAACAAATCATGATCTCGTTAAAAGAGCATGGAAAGCTCTCGTTGTCTAAGGTTGTAAAACTAGTTGGTGCTAATAGAAATACAGTTAAGTCTCATCTGTTTAAACTTATTGAAGTAAAACAAATTCAGAAAGAGGGAACTGGAAAAGGAACAGTTTATTATATTTAATCGCTGTAACAATCCGTAGCGTTTTCGCTTAGAAACATTGCTGGTAAAGGATAGAAGAAAGTACTCTTTAAAGCAGTACTTTCTAAAGATCTAAATTACTTCTCGTGGTCAACAACATGCTCATGCATTTCAGCACCTAGAGACTAGTCAATGGGAGGTTTCATCTTGTGGCTAATGGCATAGATCATTGCATCTTTAAAAAGATTCCAGAACTTATCTGTTTCTCGAGGATTACTGTTGGGAAGTTCTAACGTATAAGTAGGGATATGTTGTTCTTTACCGGCCCAGTTACCTAGACTACCCGGAAAGATAGGGTAACTAGAAACTTTATAACCAGCAGCTTTATTACTCATCTGGTTTAAAAGATCTTGGGCTGATTTACCACTTACCGCCTTAAGAGAAGGGCCATCATAATCAAGAAGTGTGAGTGGAGCATGAACAGAGATCACTTTATTTGGTTTATAACGTTTCACAAGATTCATTTGGAAAACGGTTTCTTGTTCAGATCCGGATTTTGCTCCCGGAAATTTTCGTTTATCACTCTTGAGACTGTGTTTCCAACGTTTAAGAGCGTATTTTTTCCAATCAAGCGTTGGAAAATTACGGTTAACATCCACACCTCGGCCATTGGTTCGAGTGGGTCTAACTTTAAAAAATGAATCAGGTGCCACCAAAGGTACAACAACAACAATTTTATCTTGATATGAGTGTGAATCTTTTTTAAGTTCGTTAATCAAATCCCAGCAGAATTTAACGGGAGTAATTTCATCTCCATGGACACCACACATAATGATTGAGACATTATCTTTTGCTGCAGCATCGTTTTCATTACCAAAAACTGTCCATACTAAGGGAGTGCCTAAGTCGGAGTTTCGAACATGGTTCCAATTTACTTTTTCACAGTTACTTAATCCCCATTTATAATCTTTAAACTTAGCATCCACTCCAGAGCAAAAGATTTTTATTGCTGGCGTGGGCCTTGTATCCTCGGCATAGACAAAGGAAATCAAACTAACGATGATAAAAAAATGAGTTAAAAACATGTTCTTATTTTAGTGAAGAAAGTCAGGGCCGTCTTTATGAATAATCTATGTATTGTGGCAAAAAATGAAGAGACCTACTTTATTAAAAGATTATCCGATGAAGCAACTCAGGAAATAATCTTTTTTAATCCTTGGTCTCGTCAGACCCTTCCGGAGGCCTCTGCTTATCTAATTAGGACAAGTGGTATATATGGAGACGACCAAGACTTAGAAATTTTAGAAACGATTTCAGAAAAAAAATGTTTCAATTCCTTAAGAACGTTAAAAATGTTTCGCGATAAAGTCACTCAGTTTCAATTTTTTGCTCAGCTTGGCATTCCATGCATACCTTGGTGTGATCTCAGGATACAGTTGCCTCAAGTGGATCCTAATCAATCCTACCTTGTTAAACCAGTAAGAGGGCAGGGAGGATGGGGAATTCAGATTCTTGAGGGTCATTCCGTTGAGGGGTGGATGCAAGAGCAGCGCCTTAAAAATGATCTCTCCTACGTGCTTCAGCCCTTCCTTCAAAATAGAAATGAGTACAGATACTTTTTTATTGGTGATAAAACCATCACATTAAAACGTTTACCTCAAAAAAATGTTATGGCCAATTTCACTCAAGGTGGAGAAGCAGAATTATCCTCCTTGAGTGTCGAAGTCGAAACGATGCTTAAAAAACTTATCAAGGCCTCAGGTGCCTATTATGGGGCCATCGATTTATTTGTTCAAGGCCCTGAAGTGCATATCCTAGAGCTTAATGTCGTACCCGGTATTGAGCAGCTAGAAAAAGTGAGTGGAGAAAATATCGCAAAGATTATCCTTGGTAATCTTGTCGGGTAATCTTGTAAATTCAATGTGCCCAGTTTTGTGGTCAGCTTCTTTAAAGTTTGAATCCTTCCATTCCGATAAGAAGTTGATTTATCTCATAAGGGAGCATTCTATGCTGACTAGTTTTTCTGAATTTAAATATTACCAATCCTTCCGTGTACCGGTTGAATCACGAGATGATGTGATGTTTTTGGTTGAATATGAAAATGAATCAGGAAAATTAGAAACCATTGAAAAAGTAAAACTTGTGGACGTTAGTATGACAGGCCTGGGTTTTGTGACAACTTTTCCATTAGCTCTCGGTGCTGTTTTACGTTGTTCAATTAAGTTCAAACGTTTGCGTTTTGATTTTGGAGCAAGTGTCGTCCGTGCTTTTAAAGATACTCATGCCCATGATGAGAGTATGAATTATGGTATCGAACTTGATGCCGAAGATTATGGCAATATGAAACGTTTTATTGAGCAGTACATTCAAAGTTTGTCTCCCGAAAGACTTAAAGATAGTCTCATGAAATTATCTCTAACACAGCATTATGCCTCTGAAAAAGAGGGCTTTGAGATGTTCTCTCTTTTGCTCTCTCTTTTCAAAGACATTACTCAGGTTGGTAATAAAGAAAAATTTGTGGAGTCAATGTTAGAAGAGATCGTGCGCATTCTTAATGCTCAGAGGGCCTCCATCTTTTTGATTAATACAGACACTAATGAACTTGAAGCTGTGGCGGCATTAGGTATTGATAAAGAGCTTTTGAAGTTTGATTATCGTAAGGGAATTGCTGGCTCAGTTTTTACAACCGGTGTGTCCCTCAATATAGACACAAAATCTGATAAAGTTCGTTTCTCCGAAGAAATGGATCGCACTACTGGTTTTGAAACCAGATCGATTATTTGTTCTCCTCTTTCCAATCGTGAAGACAAGATCATTGGTGTTATTGAAGTTCTTAATAAAAGAAATGAAGACCGTTTTACCGTTGAAGATGAAAAAACAATGAAGGTATTGGGCCTTATCCTTTCATCGGTTTTTCATCACTACAGTCCAGTTTCGGAAAAATCCTTAATTCGAAGGTTTTCGACTCCGTATGATCGTGAGCATGCTTGGATTGGAAAATCCTCACAAACCTCAGAGATCCGTAAGGCCATCGTACGTTTAAAAGATATTGATTCACCAATGCTGGTGGATGGAGAATCTGGGGTTGGAAAAAAACTTTTTGCTCGAATCGTTCATATTGAAGGTAAACGAGGGCTAGCATCTTTTCATATCATCTCTTGTAAAGGAGTGGATGAAGAAAGTATTATGGCCCAGGTCTTTGGACATGGTGAGATTAAAAGTAAATTTGAAGAGTGTGTGGGTGGAACTCTTGTATTTGATGAAATTGGGTTTATGAGTCTTTCTTTACAGATGAAGCTTCTCTCGATCCTAAAAGAAAAAAGACTTCCTGGCTCGACGATCGGTTTTGATGTTCGACTTATTTTTACGACCAGTCGAAATTTAAAACAAATGATTGAAGAAGAGGGAACATTTAATCCCGAACTCTATGCTTATATGGGATCGTGCGAAGTCCATGTGGAACCTCTACGGAAACGTCCAGCGGACATCGAAGAACTGTTAAACTTTTATCTTAAACGCGAATGCCGTAAACAAGGTCTTTTGTTAAAAGATTTTACTGACCCAGTGAAGGCGCAGTTAAAAGAATATTCTTGGCCAGGAAACGTTTGTGAACTGGAGAAGGCCGTGGAAAAGGCCGTTCTCTATAGTCCTAAGGCCCACATTATTTCAGAGTTAGGCAATAAATCCACACCGATTATTGATATGTCAATATCTGGTCACTGTCTTTTGGAGAATATTCCGAATGCAGACAATAGTGCCCTTCCACTTAAAGACCGAGTATGTTTGGTTGAGCGTGAGATGATTCTCTCAGAGATTAAACGACATAAAGGTAATAAGTCTAAAGCGGCCATCAGTATGGGTATTTCACGAGAGGCCCTTCGTAAGAAACTTCTTCAGTCTGATGAAGTGCTTGAGCAAATTAAAAACCCACGGCCTAAATCTGAAGATTCGATTGAGGGTGTAGTTGAAATAAAAGCTGCTTAGTTTCGATCTTCAATATCAGAGATATTTAGGCCCTACATATCTTTAGGGATTTTCCGATAAGCCTCAAAATAGGGGTTTTTTTTTGCAACAATTAGGCATTCTTCTTGCCAATTTCAGGTTTATTGATTTGCTCGACTTAACTGTCGTTGCACTTATCGTTTATCGATTTTTGATGATCGTTCAGGGCACCCGAGCTTACCAAATGTTATTTGGCATTGTTGCTCTTGCTGTTTTGTGGTGGATTAGTCAATTTTATGAACTCTATTCACTCAGTTGGCTCCTTCAGCGTTTTTTTGATTATCTTTTTATCATCCTCATCGTTTTGTTCCAAGATCAGATTCGAAGTGCGTTAGTCTCTATCAGCAGCACTCGTATTATTGGCCGAAGTGGAAGTACTAAATTTGACCAACAGATTGAAGAAGTTGTGGCCGCTTGTTCTGCGCTTTCACGGGAAAGAACAGGCGCCTTGATTGTATTTGAAAAAAATCATGGACTCTTGAATTATTCATCAAGTGGTACACGTTTAGATGCGCGCATTCACTCTGATATCATTTATTCGATTTTTCAAACGAAATCACCTTTACATGATGGTGCAATCATCATTTATAGTGGAATGATTCAAGCAGCAGGTTGTTTCCTTCCACTATCAAAAAACGTTGAGATTGATCGCCATTACGGTACAAGACATAGAGCGGCCCTCGGGATTACAGAAATCTCTGATGCGGTTGTTGTAACTGTCTCTGAAGAAACAGGAAGAATTAATATTTGTTATGATGGGGTTTTTCATTATATGGAAAATGAAGAGCAACTTCGTAAAAATTTACGTAAATTCCTCGTGGAAATAGATCGTGTGGGAGGTTCATTTATCGCAGGTCGAAACCCATGAAAATGAAAAACCGCATGAAAAAACATTCTTTGAAGTTTGTAGCTGCCTTTTTGTCGATCCTTCTCTGGGTGTATGTTCTTAATTCAGAAAAAGTAAAATTTGAAAAAACGGTGTCTTTAGAATACATCATGACTGATGGGCTTATCTTTGCACAGAAACCACCTACGGAAGTGACCTTCCTGGTTGAGGGACCGCGGGCCTTTGTGAAAACCGTGGCCGAACGTGAAGATAAAATGATCATCGATCTTAATAAGGCCAACTCTAAAAATCACTTAAGTTTTAATGTTGACATCAACCCCACCCAGCTCAGTCTTCCCTTTGGTATGGTTGTGGAAAGAGTTTTACCACGAAAAATTGCGATTCATTTAGAAAAGAAGGCCAGTAAAATTGTCCCTCTTAAAATGCAGTTCACAGGACGATTGCCTGACGACATGATGTTTAAACATTTGCAGTTAAGTATAGAGCAAGTGGAAATTTCTGGGCCGCGCTCAGTTGTGGTTGGGCTTAAAGAACTTATGATTAGGCCAGTTGAGTTAGATAATCTTATGGGGCAAGAAACACTTCCTGTAGAGGTCAGTATTCCTGATGAAAGGTTACGTCTGACATCTGGCAGTAATATTACTTTATCTTACGAACTACGGCCTTCCGGAGCAAACTTTGTTCTTAAAAATGTTGCGATTAAATTTCTTGCGGCCCATAAAGTTGATGCAAAATTAAAAACAGCGGAACTTCGGCTCATGGTTCCAGATAAAATCAAAAAAAACCGTTTAAATATCTCTTCTTCTATTCAAGTTTGGGCGGATATTCCCGCTGGAAAAAAGGGGAGAATTGAAGTTCCCCTTAAAGTTATTTTGCCCCCGAGTATTCACCTTCTTGAAATCATTCCTAAGTCCATTATTGTGAATGTAAGATAAGCCAGCTATTATCTTAATTAAGATTACAATTCCTAAGAGAGATATTATGTCTGGTCGTAAATTGTTTGGTACTGACGGCATTCGTGGTAAGGCCAATACTTATCCAATGACGGGTGAGATCGCTTTTGTTTTGGGGCGCGCTGTCACAAGTTATTTTCAAAAAAACTTTTCTAAAAAACCATTGATCATTATCGGCAAAGACACAAGACTTTCTTGTTATATGCTGGAACAAGCTTTTTCGGCCGGTGTGTGTTCGCAAGGGGGCAAAGCGATCTTAACTGGTCCTCTGCCTACTCCCGGAGTGGCCTTCGTCACTCAAAGTATGCGGGCCGATGCTGGAGTTATGATCTCAGCTTCTCACAATGCTTTTGAAGATAATGGAATTAAGATCTTCGACCGCACAGGACATAAACTGCCTGATGAAATTGAACTTGAATTAGAACGTATGGTACTTGATCCATCAGTCATTCCTATTCGCTCGGGCGATCAACTAGGTAATGCCAAAAGATTAGACGAAGTGATCGGACGTTATATCGTTCACACCAAAGCTTCTCTTTCTCCTCAGTATAGCTTAGAAGGCCTACGAATTGTCGTTGATGGTGCCAATGGAGCTGGATATAAACTTGCTCCTCTTGTTTTTGAAGAGTTAGGTGCAGAAGTGATAACTCTTGGTAATACACCTAATGGAACAAATATCAATCAAGGTTGTGGGGCCCTTCACCCTGAGGCCTGCGCTGACGCTGTGAAAAAATATCGTGCAGACTTAGGTGTCTGTTTAGATGGAGATGGCGATAGACTGACTATTGTTGATGGTAATGGGAGTGTCATTCATGGGGATCGTTTAATTGGTCTTTGTGGAAAATTTTTACGAGACAATCAAGAGCTGGGACCAACACGTGAAGTTGTGGGAACAGTAATGAGTAATTTTGGATTAGAAGTCTATTTTAATCAGTTAGGATTAAATTTTATTCGTACCCAAGTAGGAGACCGTTATATTGTTGAACACATGAGAAATTCTGGGGCGTTGTTTGGTGGAGAACCCTCAGGACACTTGGTTTTTAAGCGTTATTCGACAACGGGAGATGGTATTCTTGCTGCCCTAAAAGTCATCGAAAGTATCAAGTTTTATGATAAGGATTTAGCGGATCTCACAAATGAGGTGGAACTTTATCCTCAAAAAATGGAAAATGTCATTGTTCAAAAACGAGTCCCGTTTGAATCGGTGAAAGAAATTACCGATTCTGTAAAAGAAGCTGAACAAAAACTTGGTAAACGTGGACGGGTTCTTCTTCGATATTCAGGTACGGAACCTCTGGCCCGAGTAATGGTTGAAGGTAGTGATGGAACACTTGTAAGCAGTTTATGTTCTGAACTTGCGCAGGTTGTGAAAAAAGTTTTAGGTTAATATCATGATCTATCCAAGACTAGGTGTGAATATCGATCATGTGGCGACTCTGCGACAGCAGCGAGGGGAATTTTATCCAGAGGTCGATCGTGCCGCCGAAGTTTCCCTGGCCACAGGAGCTGATCAAATTACGATTCATTTAAGAGAAGACCGGCGCCATATTCAGGATCGAGATGTCTCAGCTGTGTATGAGGTGTGCCATAAGTTTAATAAACCGCTTAATCTTGAAATAGGCTGTCATGACGAGATGATCAACATTGCTATTGCGCATAATCCTCAATGGATCTGTTTAGTTCCTGAAAAACGTGAAGAGAGAACGACTGAAGGGGGACTTGATGTCATGGACCCTAAAAATTATGAAAAAGTAAAAAAGACTTGTGATCGTTTAAAAGAGAAAATACCTCAAACAAAAATTTCTTTGTTCGTGGAAGCTGATGCTGAAGTTCTTCAGAGATGCCTGACTATCAAGGCCGATGCCGTAGAGATTCATACTGGTGAATACGCCAAAGATTTTTTACAAAAAAAAGATTTATCCTTTCATCTTAAACAATATCGGGATGGATCAAAAATGATCAAGGCGCGGGGATGGGGTTATCACGCAGGCCATGGTCTTACTTTTGAATCTCTTGTTCCCCTCTTAGAAGAGGCGGAGTTTGAAGAATATAATGTTGGCCATTGGATCATTTCAGAATCGGTGTTTATTGGTCTTGGCCATGTGGTTAAAGAAATGGCCACACTGATTAAAAAATATCCCTTAAAAGGTTCCCCATGAGAATTGTTACCCAGGCCGAGATGAAAGAACTTGAGAAGCTTGCTCAGACTGAATATCATTTTCCTGAAAAATTAATTATAGAAAACGTTGCTCTTCTAGGAGCACGTGCCATTGTTAATAAATTGGGCGCAGAACTTAATCAAGGTGAGCTGATTTTTTTCATAGGCAAAGGTAATAACGGTGGAACGGGATTGGCCATAGCTCGGCATATGGCCTCCATGGGGCATGAGGCAAGGGCCTTTTTATTATTTGATGAAAGAGATCTATCTCAAGAAGTTAAAGACCAACTTAAAATTGCTAAATCTTATGGTGTGAAACCAACTTTTATTGATGAGATGGCGGGCCTTGAATCTTATTTTGAGCAGAACACCCAACCTAAAATTATTATTGATGCTATTTTTGGAACAGGTGTGAGACTTCCCCTTTCTAATTTTTTATATGATGTCATTCATTTCATTAATCAGGTTAAGGCCTATACGATTTCATTGGATATCCCCACTGGTGTAGAAGGTGATTCAGGCCTTATTCAAGGCAATGCTATTCAGGCCGATTTAACACTTGCCGTAGGGCTTCCCAAACTGGGTTATTATCAAGCTGAAGGGGCCCATTTAGTGGGTGAGGTAGAGATCATTAATTCAGGATTACCAACACAAATTGTTGAAAAAAATGGTGATAAATTTCTTATTGATAAAGATCTTAAAATTGAATTACCACAAGCGCGAAATAAGTTTGGGGATAAAAAAATTTTTGGACATACTTTAGTTGTTGGTGGCTCACACGGTCTCACGGGTGCTTTAGTGATGACCAGCACCGCTGCTTTAAAAGTAGGAGCTGGACTTGTGACTGCCGTGACTTGGGAAGCACAGTACCAAGAATTTATTTCTCGTCTCATACCAGAAGTGATGACAGGTTATGTTCCTGCAGATCAGAGTAAGTGGAGTAGGCTTTTAAAAGATTTAGATAAGTATGATTCTGTTGTTATTGGACCAGGGCTTGCGCGTTCACTTCGGGCACGGGCCTTAGTGCTTGAGGTGTTAAATAACTTTTCAGGCCCAGTAGTTTTAGATGCTGATGCGATCAATGTGCTTAACATCCGGGAAGATTCTGATGTTTTTCGTTTGAGAAATGCTCCTACTCTTTTGACCCCACACTTCGGAGAATTTGCCCGTTTTGCTGGCATCCCTATAGAAGAAGTAAAAAAAGAGCCTTATATGCATTTAAAACATGTGATTGAGCAGATTAACTGTACCGTCATTCTTAAAGGTCCTTGTACTTATCTTGGCTTTACCAATGGTAAAACATTTTTTAATTTTTCTCCTAATGATGGTATGGCCACTGGGGGAGTCGGTGATGTGCTAGCAGGCATTTTAGGTGGATTGATTGGCCAGGAGGCCAATCTTAAACGTCGTGATTCTTTGTATAATATTTACGAAAATTTGAACCGCACGATTCTATTAGGGGTCCTTGTTCATACTTGGTCAGGACGTTTTGCGGCCGATAAATTAGGCGTGAGACCAATGACAGCAACAAGCCTCATTGAGGCCTTCCCTGAAGCTTTTAAGGCCCTGGATGAGATGCTTAAGGATGAGGGAGGTAGATCTTGAATAAAAAGCTCATGCGGGAATGGAAAAAAGTTTTCCGAACGGACTTACCTTATATCGTTCTTGAACTTAAGGATCTCACCAAGTGCCCAGCATTAGTTATCCTAGAAGGAGAAGTGGGAGCAGGTAAAACAACCTTCACTCAAGCTTTTGTTGGAGAAAAAGAGGCCCTAAGTCCGACTTATTCTATTATGTCTGAACATAAAAATTTTCTTCATGCAGATTTTTATCGAATCGAAAAAAACGAAGATGTCCTGCAGTTAGAAATACCTCTTTATTTAGACAATAAACAATATTTTTTCGCTGAATGGGGTATGAAGTTCGCCCGCAGGATCATGCGTGAGCTGCCTGAGAATTTTACCCCATATTTACTTCAAATTAACATTCATCAAGGTCGTGTTGAAACTCCTGAGGGCCCGACAAGAGACTTTCTTTTATACTCACTTCATGATGACTAACTAAGTTCGTCGGAATTATTTGCCTAGGGACAAATGAGCACTGAGGGGTCCATGGGGGCCATGTAAGTCATTTAAATTACTGTCTTTTCTGTCCCCTGAAATGTATATCAAAAAAATTTAACTTATCCTTTGGATTAAAAAGTTGACGTGAGAAAAGAGAAAAGGTCATACTATTTAGGAGATATTTAGTCTGGATTGCCATAGACGACAATCAGATTAAATTTCTTTCGGGTAACAAGGATGGTTTCGTAACCCGATCAAAATATTACCAACAACTTTGGATTTATGGAGGAAGACAATGAGACTTACATCAAAAGGGCGCTACGCTGTTCGTGCAATGCTGGATCTTACTTTTCACAGTAATGGTAACCCGGTTCGTTTGCAGGAAATTTCAACTCGTCAATCAATCAGCTTACATTACCTAGAGCAGCTTTTCAGAAAGCTACGTACAGGTAAAGTCGTTAAGTCTGTTCGTGGTCCAGGTGGAGGATATGTTCTTTCCCGTTCTATGGATGAAATTTCAATTAAAGATGTTCTTGATTGTGTTGGTGAAAACATCAACCCGGCCCGTGACATTCTTGGAGTACCAAGTTCAGGTATTGAGATTTTGAAAGATGAACAAGGTAACGACATCAATGGTATCGTTGATACTAAAGAGTTTAACCTTACTAAGTCATATTTTGAAAACCTTGGAACTATTATGCAAGACTACCTTGCTACGACAACTCTTGGTGACCTTGCTCGTAAAACAGCTGGAGCATCAGAATCTGTTAATGCAAACAATGCGTCAGCAGTTCGTGCCAATATTGGGGAAATTAACCAATAAGGTGCACCTCAAACGTCTTTACCTCGACTATAATGCAACTTCGCCACTCTCTCAATCAGTCTTGGACTGGTTGAAGAGTGGCGATATTATTTTTGCCAATCCTTCCAGTCAACACTCCGCCGGTAAAGCTTCTCGCAAAATCATCAACGAATCTCGCAACCTGATTTTTTCAACGTTTAAGGCCCCGGAGAAAGAGCATAAACTTTTTTTTCATTCAGGTGCCACGGAAGGTCTTCATTCGGTGATGCACTCTTTCGTTGAGCACACACACAAAAAGAAAAACAAACTTTTAGTTTGTTTTTCAAAAATCGATCACCCCGTCGTGGTTTCTTTTTTGGAAAAATTTTGGGGTGAGCATGTGGAATTTTTTGATCTCAGCATCGGTTCAGATCTTGAGTATCAACATGAAAAAAATCTTTTAGCACTCAAAGAAAAAAAGCAATTTGATAAAGATCTGACTATCCTTTATCACCACCTTTGGGTTCATAATGAAACGGGTTATGTTTCGCCTCTAAGTGATCTTCAAGCTTTTAAAACAATCCCTGATCTTTACATCCATGTGGATGCTGTTCAGGCACCAGGTAAAATTCCGGAGTGGTTCGAACTTTGTGGCGGAGATGCATGGACTTTTTCTGCTCATAAGTTTGGCGCACTCAAGGGTGTGGGATTTACGTTAATGAAAAAAGATCTGCCCTTTACGGCACTCCTTCTGGGTGGAGGACAGCAGTTTAATTTACGATCGGGAACTGAAAATGTTCAAGGGGTTATGAGTCTGAATTTGGCCCTAAAAGATTTAAAAAAAATCAGTGTAGAAAAGACGGCAGAAAAAAGATTACAGTTTGTAGATTTTTTTAATAAAAACTTCTTAGATGTGGCCACACTTCTTCAGTCACCAAACAGAAAAATAAACAGTAATACCGTTTATTTTTATCTTCATACTCTTACTTCAGATGTAGCACTTGCTTTGTTTGATATCCAGGGGCTTGAGATTAGTGCGGGTTCGGCCTGCTCTTCCGGTGCGGCCAAGGCCAGTGCCATCTTATTGGCGCTGAATCTTAAAGAAGTTGCCAGAAATGGTCTGAGATTGTCCTTTGCATTGGATTTTACCGATGAAGATTTAGAACAACTCAAAACTCAAATGCTCATAATATTACTTAAACTAAAGTCTGTTTAGTTGATATATTTTCGCAAAATCTTATAATAGTCATATATGGCAATGCTTGATCGAATTAAAAAGGGCCAGCTCGAAGGATTTAAAGAATTCGTTCAGAGTATGGAGATTACTGGGCCACAGACTCGGCAGCAGATTTTTACCTCAGGTGTTCTTGAGGATCCTATTTATATGGACTGGGTGATGAAAAACCTAAAAACCTTTGATGATTTTGTAAGTCTGCCTAGCGAAGAGATTGAAAAGGTTCTTTTGAGTCAAGATCAAATCATATCCATGTTTGCTAAAATCGTTCACGGATATCCCGAAGATAAACTACTTGCAATTGAAAATGTGCTCCCTAGGCTCATGTCACGATTTAAAGATGAACTCTCTTATCTTAAAGAAGTCACTCCCGCAGAAAAAGATTCGGCCAAGTTTTATCTGGTTAAAACGACTCGCAAACTTCAGCATGAAGAAAAAATTCATGGTTTCCTATGGAAGCTTCCTCCGCCAGATGTGCTTTTTAATCGTCAATTTCGAGATGGACACAACACCATTATCTTTGAAAATGGTATTACTGCAGCTGAAGGAACTTATCTTAAGGGAAAACGTTTTGGTCCTTGGGTACATAACTACGATACGGGCAAGATGCTCGCTGAAGGTGATTATTCAGATGGACTCAAGTCGGGTTTCTGGACCTTTTATTATGGTTCAGGGGCCATTAAAGCAAAGGGTAAATATAAAAGTGATTTAAAGCACGGGCGCTGGGAAGAGTGGGATCGTTCTGGTGGCCGATTAGAAGTGGATTACAGTGAAGGTGTTAAAGTCTAGTCTTCTTCAAAGTGGATATCTTCAGAAATTTTCACTCCATCAATCATACGGTCATTTTTTTCTTCAATAAAATCAAAACGAATAGGTTCAGTGCCATCAAATTTTTCATCAAAAGCAATTGTTATGGTTCGAGGTGCAATATCCATGAGGGAATTAAGATAATAACATTTTCCAAAAAGTTCGATTGCCTGATCATCCAAGGTCACATGACGGAAATCGGATTCATCAATGAGAGGGTTATGGGACGTATTCTTAACAATGATAGCACCTTGGATTTTCTCTTTCGGAAGGTCTTTAGTCGTTCCCCAAGTGGAGAGTTGAAAATAGTCCAAGTGAAATGTTGAATTTCCATAGACAAGACGGCGAGGAATGATCATCCGGGAAAGAAAACGTCTGGTGGTCTCATCTTTTGCCTTACGGGCCAGTTTTTCGGCCAGCATGGTGTCTTCGATGCGAATAATATAGTGCCCTGGATGTTTGGTGGCACGGAAGAGAATGTATTGAAAAGCGATGCTAAATAGAGTGAAGAGCTTTTGCTGGTCTAAGTGGACATGTTTAGCGGGATTTTCGACTAAGGCCTTAACGGCTTCGTAGAGTGTTGTTTTATCTAAGTCTTTCTTACCATTCATCCTCCTTATTTCGTTCAAAAAGTTTGTTTTGGCAATAAGCAAAAGGTGCATGATGAGGGGAAAAAAATTGACGAAACACACTGCGTTCCATTAAGATGCAGGCTAAATTTTATATTTAAATTATTTGGAGTGCAAATGATCGACAAAAATTTGGCGAAAACCAGAAACATTGGTATTTCGGCCCACATCGACTCTGGTAAGACGACGCTGTCAGAACGTATCTTGTTCTACTGCGACAAAATTCACAAAATAGAAGACGTTAAAGGCGGCGGCGCAGGTGCTACCATGGATCACATGGAGCTTGAGCGTGAGAAGGGTATTACGATTACTTCAGCAGCTACAACTGTTGAATGGACTGGCGTTGATGCAAAAGGTGTTACTTTTGCTGAAGGCGACCAGAAAAATATCAAGATTAACTTGATTGACACTCCGGGACACGTGGATTTCACAGTTGAAGTTGAGCGTTCTTTACGAGTTCTAGATGGCGCAATCCTTGTTATCTGTTCAGTTGCTGGGGTTCAATCTCAGTCAATCACAGTTGATAGACAGATGAAGCGTTACCGCGTTCCACGTCTTGCGTTCCTTAATAAGATGGATCGTATGGGTGCTAATCCGTATAACGGCGTTAAAGCTCTTCGTGAAAAACTAAATCACAATGCAGTTCTTATGCAGCTTCCAATCGGTGCTGAAGAAAACTACAACGGGTGTATAGATCTCGTTACGATGAAGGCTTTCTATTTTGATGGTGATAACGGTGAAATCGTTCGTGAAGATGCAATTCCAGCAGAGTTGGCAGATCAAGCAGCTAAAGCTCGCGAAGAAATGTTAGATGTTGTTTCAGCTTTCGACGATCAGATGATGGAAGACATTATTGAAGGAAAAGAAGTTACCGAAGAAACGATCCATAAAGCAGTTCGGACTGGTGTTAACTCACTTAAGTTCACTCCCGTTTTTCTTGGATCAGCGTTCAAAAATAAAGGTGTTCAACTTCTATTGAATGCTATTGCTCGTTACCTTCCATCTCCAGTTTCTTGTGAGAAGCCAAAAGCTATCGATTCAAAAATTGGTGAAAAAGTTGATCTTCAACCAGATCAGGATTTGCCTTTAGTCTGTATGGCATTCAAAATTACTGATGAGCAGTTTGGACAGTTAACTTACACTCGTATCTATCAGGGTAAACTCACAAAAGGTGACACTCTCATTAATACGCGTACTAAAAAGAGAGTTCGAGTTGGTCGTATTGTTCGTATGAACTCAAATGATCGTGCGAATATCGACTGGGCCGGAGCTGGTGACATTATTGCGATGATTGGTGTTGACTGTGCTTCAGGGGATACTTTCGTAGCTGAGGATGGAAACGTAGAACATCTTTCATGTGAAGGAATGCATGTTCCTATCCCTGTTATTGAACTTTCAATTAAAGCTAAAGATAAAGAAATGCAAGCGCGTATGTCCAAAGGCCTACAACGTTTTATTAAGGAAGATCCTACTTTCCATCTTTTCACAGATGAAGAGTCTGGTGAAACACGTATCGCGGGTATGGGAGAGCTTCACCTTGAGATTTATGTTGAGCGTTTAAAACGTGAATATAAAGCTGAAGTAGATGTTGGTGCTCCACAGGTTAACTATCGTGAAACAATTCGCGGTGAAGCTCGTCTTGAGTACACTCATAAGAAACAAACAGGTGGTTCGGGCCAGTTTGCAAAAGTTGCCGGTAAGATGAGACAATTAACTGCCGAAAGAAAAGAGCGTGAAGACCAGGTTTTCCGTTTTGTTAACGAAATTAAGGGTGGTGTTATTCCAAACGAATTCATCCCTTCATGTGAAAAAGGCTTCATGGATGTCATGAACAAGGGACCTCTTGCAGCGTTCCCTGTTATCGACATCGAGTGTTTTCTACAAGACGGTCAGTACCATGATGTGGATTCTTCAGATCTTGCATTCCGTATTGCTGCCCGTATGGCACTTCGTGAGGCCATTAAGAACGCAAACCCAGTTCTTCTTGAGCCAATCATGAAAGTAGAAGTTGAAACTCCACAAGACTATCAAGGTTTTGTTATCGGAGATTTATCTTCTCGTCGTGGTGTGATTCTAGGATCTGAGTCAACTGATTCTGGTGATGCTGTTATTAATGCTCACGTTCCACTTTCTGAGATGTTTGGTTATGCTACCGTTCTTCGTTCAGGTACAGCTGGTAAAGCTGGTTACTCAATGGAGTTCGCAAAGTATGAGCAGTGTCCGTCTCACGTTCAAGAGAAAGTGATTGTTGCTCGTAAGGAAAAACTTGCTGAGCGTGCTGACTAGTATCTTCGAAATTTAGTTTTCAAAAAAGGCTTGGATTTATTCCAGGCCTTTTTTTTCTTTTTTTTTCGTACAGCTTCGACGGCTCACCTACATTAATTTCTATTTACTATGCATATGTAGTAGCATAACTAATATAATGACTAACTTCATTTTTTGAAAGTCAGGTGTATATGATTGAATCTTCAATGCTTCAGGTGCTTATCGCTCTCTCGCATAATGAGAATATCTCTAAAGCGGCCCAAGAATTAAATGTTACTCAGAGTGCAGTTTCACAGGCCCTTAAAAATTTAGAGGCCAAGGTAGGGTTTCCTATTGTCACGAGACAAGGGAAATCAGTTACACTCACAGAGAATGGTATGCGCCTTGCAAGAGTGGCCAAACAGTATTTTAAACGAATTGATGAAACTATTGAACAAATCCATCTTGAGAATCATGAGATTAAGGGCAAGCTTCATGTGGGCTCGCTTTATGGGCTTGGAAAAACTTGGTTATCAAGCCGTATGCTTGATTTTCTCTCGGCCTATCCTCAATTAGAAGTACGTCTTTCTATGGATTTTCCAGAGGCCATCATCAAAAAATTTGAACAACATGAAATTGATTGTCTTATCATTCCAGAATATTTGGTACCTGCATTTGCTGATAAAAAAGAATTACATGATGAGTACACGACTTTGGTTTTTCCAGATTCGGATAAGTTTCCGATCACAGCAAAAACGGATTTAAAAGAGATTCTCACTTATCCTTTCATTTTTTATGACAACAACGACCCCACCTTCTATCGATGGTGTCGGGAAAAGTTTGGAGTCGTGCCAAGAAATATTAAACCTCGCCTGGTGGTAAATTCATTTGGACAGATGCTTCAAGCTGTAAACGAGGGATTGGGATTGGCGATCGTGCCTACTCATGTTCTTAAGCGCTCCCATACGAGATCAAAAGTGAAAACGGTTGGTAAAGAATTCGAAGTCTTCAATAATAAGGTTTCTTTCGCTTTTCATGCAGATGATGCAGATAATTATAAGATTAAAGAGCTATATAAGTTTCTTTTGGAAGTTGCTCGGGAATTATGAGTCTAGATTCAAAAAAATTTTCTTCTGAGTTACCAGAGTTTTTTTCTTTAATCTTCAAAGATATCTTGCATCAGGGCCTTGTCCCTATCCTGGTTGGTGGTTCTGTGAGAGATTTTTTTCTCACTGGGAAAATGGGATATGATTGGGATCTGGAGCTTCATCACGAGACGATGATATTTAGCTTAGAGCAGTGGAAAGATTTTGGGCGATCCCTTCTTAAAAAAGGAAAAGTTACATTTTTACCCTATGAAGTTATCCGTTTTGAGATCAATGATCATCAGTTAGAGTTTTCTCCTCCACGCAAAGAAAAGTTTGATGATACAAGTTCTGAACATAAAAATTTTGAGGCCTCTTTTGATTTCCGCATGCCCTTTGAACAAGCCGTTTTGCGGCGTGATTTTACCATCAATGCCATGGGTATTTGTTTTAAAAATCTTAATGATTTTGAACTTCTGGATCCTTTGTTGGGACTTGAGGATTTAAGAAAGGGCATTCTTCATCCCTGTAGTTCTGATTTTCATAAAGATCCTGTGAGATTTTTACGAGCACTTCGGTTTTTAAGAAAGTTAAAATTTATGGCGAGTCCTGAGCTTAAAAAAGAACTCAGAAAGATGAAGGTTTCTGGTGTGAGTCCTAATTATCTTTGGAGCGAAATGCAGAAATCTGGAGATGGCCTTGGATTTTATTTAGATCTAATAGATGAGTCTGAGTTCCATCCTGAATTGAAATTACCTCTGGATAAAAGTGTCTCTTTAAAAAAAGATGAGCTTGCTCGAGTCTTAAAAGATACGTCAAGTCATGAGTGTTGGATGATTGCCCTGGAGTGGGTAGGGATATCTTGTGGCCCTTGGCAAAACTATTTTTCTTTAAGCCCTGAATTTACAAAAAAGTTTTCTCGTTGGGCGTTTGAATCTAGATTGTTTAAAAATATTTCTCCTGAAATCTTTCGAGGAGATTTTGAAAGAATTCGATTGATTCCAGAATTTGACTCTGCTTTTAATTGGTTTATCACCACAAAGAAGTTGTTACAAAAAAACCCTAATCTTCCATTGTTAACAATAATTGAAGATTTTCTCCCTTCTTGGATTTCTCTTTACCGATTTGAAGTTTTAAATGATGTTAAACACATCGACCCACCCTTAAGGGCCAGGTATCAAGTATGGGATTTATGTCAGCGCCTGTGATCCTTAACTGGTTGCATGAGAGCTTATCTTTTGAACGTTCAAGACTTAAACAAGAATTAGAAGACATTTACATCGAGAGTTCCATGGCCGGAACATTTAAAGATCCAGATGCTTTTAAGACCTTCCTTTGGAAGTATTTAGGATTCTATCTTCATTATTATCCAGAATTTATTTGGGTTGCTCTAGGGAGCGATCTAGAGTGTTTGGGTTATGTTTTGGGTGCTCCAAGATCAGATCATGAAGAACTTCTGAAGATTCAGCCTCATTTGAAACTATTTGAGAATTGTTTTAAACGTTTCCCGGCCCATTTGCATTTGAATTGCCATAAAAATTATAGGGGAGTAGGCATCGGAGGGGAACTTGTCAGAACGTTTGAAAATGACATCAAAACAATATCATCTGGGCTTCATATCATTACAACAACGGATGCAAGGAATCGTAGTTTTTATCTTAGGCATGGCCTATCAAATGAGTTTAAAATGTTTTATAAAAATACCCCCCTGGTATTAATGGCAAAGGATCTTTAGATGCATATGATTTTTCTTTTTTTATGTATGGCCTTCGTTACCCAAGCAGCTGATGAAGTCACTCCTACAATTGCATTTGATGGCTCGCTGGAATTTATTGATGACCTTGAGTTTGAAAATATGGATCTTGCCATCCAGAGGCAACTGGAAAATTTTGCTAAAAAACCCATGTCAGGATCCATTCGTTTTGGTTCGAAGCTTTATGCAAAAACGGATTTACGGGAATCACTTTTACTTCTTAAAAAGCTTTATAAAAAGTATCTGTCCTGTAATGGCCCTGAGTGCCGAAATATTTTAAATCGTGAAGTAAATTCTTTATTTGATCTTTATATACCGATTTCTACCAACGGTACTCAGTTCACATCTTATTATTCTCCGGATGTGCACGCTTCACGAACTTCGAGTGAAAAATACCGTTATCCCATCTATAAAAGGGCACCTTCTGAGCTTCATTTGAATCCCACTCGCGCAGATATTGATTACCGAGGGGCCCTTACTGGCAAGAGCTTGGAACTTTTTTGGCTCTCGGAGTCTTATTTTGATATTTACTTATTACAAGTACAAGGAGGTGGAAGAATTAAGATTGAAGATGCTGATGGAAATATTGAAACAAAATATTTAAGTTTTGAGAGCAAAAATGATTTTTCTTTTAAAATGATTTATAGATATATGCTCGAACGAGGATATTTAACTTCTGCCACAACATCGGTTCATCATCAAAGAGAGTTCTTTTATAGACATCCAGAAAAACATGAAGAAGTTTTTGAGCACTGTCCATCGTATGTTTATTTTAAAGAAACAAATATTGGGCCTTTAGGGACAGAAAATATCTCTTTAACAGAAGGCAGATCTCTTGCGATCGATAATAGAATTTATAAAAGCACTGGCCTTATTAATTTTGTAAGAACAAAAAGGACCGTGAGATTTGATGCTCAAGGGAATGCCGTTAAAGGGCCTTTTTCGAGATTTTTCATTGCTCAAGATACCGGAGGTGCCATTCGTGGTAATGCTCGCTGTGACCTTTATTTTGGATATGGGGCCGAGGCGGAAATGGTGGCCTATAATATGAATGATATTGGGGAGCAATACTTTTTGATGAAAAAATAAATTATGCCGGATTAGGTGAATCAAAAAACTTCACTTCGATTTGTGGAAAATCATGTCTTATTTTATTCATCAAAGCGATAATGCCGAAACGTTCCGTGGCATGATGTCCGCCAGCAAAATAATGAATACCGGCCTCAATGGAATCATGCCAATTGTATTCTGAAATTTCTCCAGTGAGATAGGCATCTAGACCTTCATCTAATGCTCGTACCCAATCATTATTGGCCCCTCCTGTAATGATACCTATGCTTTTAATCATTTTATTTTGATCAGGAGTTGCCAGGATCACAGAGTGATTGAGAATAGTTTCTAGTTTTATTTTAAGCTCTTGGGCAGTGATGGGTGTGACAAAAGTTCCTTTCGTGCCCAGAGCTCGGTTTTTTTGAATAGCAAAGGGAGCAAATTGAGTCAGACCAATCTCTTTACCTAGGGACACAGCATTACCTATTTCTGCGTGGCCATCTAAAGGTAGATGATAAGCAAATAAGTTGAGATCGTTTTTTACGGCAAGTTTAATTCGTTCACCCCACGGCCCTGTGACAGTTCGTGGTCCTTGGTATTTCCAAAAAATTCCATGATGCACAATAAGACTGTCTGCGCCCCAAGTCAGGGCACTCTTAAGGGAGTCTTGAGTGGCAGAAACAGCAAAGGCGAGTTTTTTAAGCTCTTTTTTCCCTTCAATCTGCAATCCATTCGGAGCGTAATCCTCAAAAAGTCCTGGAGTGAGTAAGATATTTAAATAAGAGGCGAGATCTGTTTGTGAGATAGACATGTTGATTCCTTTTCAATCACTTATGATTCTAATACAATTTTTTCGTCTAAAACAAAGGATTAAGCGATGAAATTTAAACCTGGAATTGTCTTTGGATCTGCACTTCAAGATCTTTATCAGTATGCCAAAGAAAATAAGTTTGCCTTGCCGGCGGTGAACGTTACCGGGACAAATACGGTGAATGCTGTTTTAGAAACGGCCAAACTCATGAACTCACCAGTCATTATTCAGTTCTCAAATGGTGGCGGACAGTTTTATGCAGGTAAAGGTTTAAAGCTAGAAAAGGATCGTGCGGCCGCCCTAGGGGCCATCTCTGGCGCACATCACATCCATCTTCTTGCCGAACATTATAAGGTTCCAGTGATCATTCATACTGACCATGCGGCAAAAAAACTTCTTCCATGGATTGATGAAATGCTTTTAGTGGGAGAGGCCCATTTTAAGCAATATAAATATCCTCTTTTTTCTTCTCATATGCTTGATCTGTCTGAAGAGTCATTAGAAGAAAACGTTGGGACCTGCCGTAAATATTTAAATCGCATGAATGCCATTGAAACAGGCATTGAAATTGAGTTAGGGGTGACTGGTGGAGAAGAAGATGGAGTGGATAACACCGATATCGATAACTCAAAACTTTATACTCAACCTGAAGATGTGGCCTACGCTTATTCGCAGCTTCGTGAAGTGGGATCAAATTTCACTATTGCGGCCTCTTTTGGTAACGTTCATGGTGTTTATAAACCAGGAAACGTCAAACTCTCTCCTGTTATTCTTAAAAATTCACAAGATTTTGTTCAAAAAAAATATTCTACAAGTTCTCGTCCCGTTTCATTTGTTTTTCATGGCGGTTCTGGCTCACTTCAGTCCGAAATCCGTGAGGCCATTGATTATGGTGTGATTAAGATGAATATCGACACTGATATGCAGTGGGCATTCTGGGATGGTATTAAGACTTTTTATATGGAGAAAAAAGATTATCTTCAGGCACAATTGGGGAATCCTGAGGGTGCAGATGCTCCTAATAAAAAATATTATGATCCAAGAGTGTGGTTAAGAAAAGGCGAGGAGAATTTTATTAAACGTCTGAAAGTTGCTTTTGAAGATCTCAATAACGTAAATAGAAATTAAAAAGATGGGCCCCGCTTGGGGCCCATCTTTTTAGTCGTTTAAGAGTTCATTTAAGCGATCAAACTGCCCAACCCAGATGACAGCCTTTTCTTTGGTCCAAAGAAAATCGGGCCGATCTTGTGTCTTCCATACACCACCAATGATGTTTCCATAAGCTCCAATTTCTAGATCGTAAGAAAATATTTTTTGTTCAACTTTTTGTTCATCAGTTCCAAGAAGAACTTGCCAGTCATTAACTGATTCATCGATGTAGTTAAGAGTTGTTTCTACGCGAACGATTTTTTTTGTACCACGGGCCGCACCCCATCCACCACCACGTCTCTCACTGATAATTTCAGATTCATAAGAAATTACCGGATGATTCCAAACTTCTTTGTAACGATCTAAATCAGCAAGGAAACCTTCTTTTTGAAGACCTATTTTATTTGCAAGCACGATATGAAATGAACCAGCATTAAGATCTTGTTTGCAGTTTTTTGAGAAAATAAAAATACCATTTTGAGAACATCGGCGACCCATTTGGTGAGTGTTAGATACTTTAAATTCATAAGCGTAATAATAACTTAAAAGGGCCTTAATATCTGAAGAACCGAATGGGATGGCGATGCCATCTGGGTTCACAAGAACCTTAGCCGTTGGTTCATTGTGGTTAAGAGCGGCAGGTGCCCAACCGTGACAGATTCCTTCCCATTCAGCAGCGTAAGGATCAGCTTTTTCCGCAACTTCTTTTTTTAGAGGATAATCATAACGGCCAGTAAAAAGATCATATTTTTCTGTCGGAGCAAGTTCAGAAAGTTCTTCGATGCTCATTTTAGAAGCTTCTTCACGAGTTGGAGACTTTAAGTTAAAGCCTGGTGTTCCTGGAGCATTCCATCTTTGATTAATGCTACCTTTATAAAAGGCCCAATAATCACCTGACCAGAATTTTTTTTCTCCAGCTGCGTGTCCTGAAAGCGGAAGTTTATCGAGTTTATCGTTGTATCTAGGAACCATGGTGCTTGGAAAAGATGTTCCACCCCATGCACCTTTGAGATCTGCCTTGGCCTCTTGATTTAAAAAGAGGGCCCCTAAAAGAAGAACAGCGTATTTCATAATTTTTATCCCTTAATGTGGTCCGTCGAATTAAGGGTGCTTTTAGGATAATTTATACATACTTGAAAGATATTTATTTGACGTGGCGAGTTGTTTTTATGCAAGAGGGCCTATGAAGGCCCTCTTGAAGGATTTATTTAGAAATAGAACAGAAATTTTTAATACAAGAAATGGTAGGCATTTGGGTCATTGAGCAATTTGATCTGCCGCCGTAACGTTCTTGGTAAGCAGTTTCCCATTTAAGAAGTTCAGCTAAAAGATTCTCAAGTGCTTTGAGATCAGGATTATTCACGGATGTGAATGTGTAGGCACGTGGGCCACCACAAGCTTTTTTACCTTTAGGGAAAAGCAAACAATCAGCTGTGCTTTCACAGGTAAGGTCTCTGCCAGCATATATTTCTACTAGCTGGTTCATGTCTTTAATTTCTTGAAGAAGGTTTCCATGAGAAAAATCTTCAGCTGCCGAAACTGAAAAACTTAATACTAAACTAAGTGCCAATAAAATCTTCATTCATACCCCCGTATGTTTTATCTATAGTCTTCAACGATCGTAATGCCTGATGAAAGTTCGGTAGGAATTAATATATTTCCTTTGATGAGTACTGCAGTGGCATCTGGAAATGCTTTTTTCCAGGCGTTGAGGTTCTCTGGTTCATTTTCAAAAAGACCTATCACAGGGATATCCTGCAGTTTGGCATACTGGGCGATTTTTTGAACGGCAGCCTTTTTAAAAGTTAAAGAATCCTCTCCACGACTTCGCAGGATAATGTTTGAGAAGTTGTTATTCTGGATGAAGCCTAAACGAGTCAGTTGCTCATGAGTTGAAAGACTCTGAATGTCTGAATAACGAGAAGATACAAAAAACACTTGAGCGCCTAGACGTTTAAGTTCTCTTACATAAGAATTGGCCCCAGGCATTGGAGTGTCAGTTTCCATCCACTTGCCTGATAGATAAAACTCAACCATCTTTTTATTAAAGGTTCCCACAAAATCCGAGTTCGGTAACTGCAAACGACTCATGAGTTGTTGCCATGAGTAGCCGTTATCAAGACGATAAAAATCAATCAACGAAAGACCCAAGGCCTTTTCACATTCTTCGGAGGTGTTTAGGCCTTTATCACAAAGCACTTGATGAGCTTCAAAATAAGAAAGATATTTACGTCCATGGGTATCAATCACAGTTTCGTCGAGATCCATTATGATGATGCCCGATTTTAACTGTGCTACGTGATCACGAATTTGATCAAGTATAGGTGAAGCTGAGGCAATTGGGAGAACCAAAAACAATGAGATAAGAATAAATAGATGTTTCATAAGGGCCATATATAAATTCTTGGAGATCATTAATCCGGCCAATAGTAAAATTTACAGACATTTTTAAATGGCCTATGATGGGCCCATGGTTAATTTAGTACTTTTACTTTTTTGTCTTGTGATTGGGTTCTTATTAAGAGTTTCAAAAAGACTTCCAGAAAATGCCGCCTCGACCCTCAGTGCGCTCATCTTACACGTCCCTCTGCCTGCTATGATCATCCTTAGTATCCCAAGACTTGAATGGAGTTTTGCACTGATCTCATTATGTTTAGTGGCGTGGATTATTTTTGCAGCATCATTTCTTTTTTTTCGATGGTTGGGGCCAAAACTAGGTTGGGATCAGAAAGTGATTGGATGTCTCATCTTAACTGGTGGTCTAGGTAATACGGCCTTTGTAGGTTTTCCTATCATCGAAACTTTTTTTGGCAAAGAAAGTTTAAAACATGCCATTCTTTTAGATCAGGCAGGGAGTTTTCTCATCGCTTCGAGTTTAGGGATTTGGGTGGCAACTTTTTATGCACATGGAAAAATGCCCGCCAAAGAACTTTTCAAAAGAGTGATAAGTTTCCCACCTTTTGTGGCCTTTTCTTTTTCTCTTTTGTTGTCGGCATTTACTTGGCAGGCCAGTGGAGATGTTGAAATTTTATTAGAAAAGTTAAGTTCACTTTTGGCACCCATCGCTCTTATAACAGTAGGACTTCAATTAAAGTTTGAAGGCATGAAAGAGGATGCAAAATATCTTTTGGCAGGGCTGGGATTTAAACTTTTTTTTGCTCCTCTTCTTATCTTTGGCCTTTATCATTTGGGAGGAGTTCCTGAGAAATTTTTTAGAGTGGCCGTTATGGAAGCGGCCATGGCGCCCATGACTGTGGCCTATATTCTTGCTTCAACTCACGGTCTTCATCCAAGACTTGCTGGCAAAATGTTAGGTCTTGGAGTGCCAATATCTTTTTTGACTTTAACTCTTTGGTATTATTTTCTCTAATCTCTGATTAAAAAGCTCCAACCAACAAAAACTTACTTTCACGTTTCGTGATGGACGACATTAATGGATATGTCAGAATTAGGTTAAGAATGGTGCTTTATTATAAGGAGTCACTCATGAAAAGCTTGAAGCAAGGATTGCTAATCGCCTCTCTGATCGTTTCTGCCCCACTTTGGTCGTGTACTGAAGATGGAAAGGAAGGATTCATGCCAGAAAATGATCTTCGAATTTCAGTCAACGCTAAAAGGTTGGGTGGTATTTCTGAAGCTCAGTTTAACGCTGTTATTGATAAATACGAAGGTATTTATGCCCCTATCATTTCAGCAGAAGGCGGGAAGTTAGAAGTTTCTCGTGGATGGACGGATGCAACGGTAAATGCTTATGCGCAGCGACTGGGAACATCATGGAAAGTTTCTATGTTCGGTGGTTTGGCCCGTCACGACACCATTACAGAAGATGGTTTTGAGTTAGTTCTTTGTCATGAAATTGGTCACCACATTGGTGGAGCTCCGAAAAAAGCAAGTTTGTGGTCTAATCCATGGGCATCAAATGAAGGTCAGGCAGATTATTTTGCGACTTTAAAATGTCTTCGTCGTGGATGGTTAAATGAAAATAACGTTGAGATTGTTGGTAAGATGACTAATGTTCCAACAACGTTAGTTTCTGCATGTTCTAAGGCCTGGAGTTCAGAGCAGGACCGTGCCATCTGTGTTCGAGGTGGTATGGCCGGGGATTCAGTTTCAAGATTGTTCGCTGCTTTAAGAACTGGTGAACCAGCTAAATTTGAAACTCCTGACGCTCGTGTTGCAACGAAAACAGATGACAATCATCCTGCTTATCAGTGTCGTCTTGATACATACTTCCAAGGTGCCCTTTGTGAAGCTTCTCTCAATGATGATGTTGAGCAGTCTTCAGAAGTTACTGGAACTTGTCATGGTTCTTTAGGTCACACATCTGGACTTCGTCCTTTATGCTGGTTTAAACCATCAGTTAGATAGTTATTTCCTTTCTTACTAAAGGCCGGATTTAATGCCGGCCTTTTTTATTCGATGTAGTCTGAGTTTTTGAAAAATTGCACGTCAGGGTTTTTTTCTTGAGCAAGTCGCAGGTCCCACTCAGTTCTCACGGCATAACAAAGACGTTTTTCTTTATCTTCCATGATGACTGAAGAGTATTCTTGGCAAAACTGATCTTCTTTTTTCTTATCATCAAATTTAAGCCATCTTACTCCAGCACAAGTCACAGATTCATACATAGCATCAACGCCATACTCATCTTCCAAACGAAATTTCACGACTTCAAACTGTAAGGCACCTACTGCACCCAGCATCTTTTCATTTGTATGACGTCTGATAAAAAGCTGTGTGGCCCCTTCTTCAGAGAGTTGCGAGAGACCTTTTTCTAAATGTTTGGCCTTCATCGGATCTTTAGCAGTCACACGCATGAAAAGTTCGGGAGCAAAACTTGGAATCCCTGTATAACGAATGAGTTTTTTACCCATAGAAAAAGTATCACCGATTTGATATTTACCAGTATCGTAGAGACCAATAATGTCTCCAGCAAATGCTTCTTCCGCAATATCTCTATCTCGGGCCTGAAAAATAAGGGGAGTCGCGATTCTGATCTCTTTGCCGGTTCTCACGTGATAAATTTTATCATTTCGACTGAACATCCCAGAGCACACCCGCATAAATGAAATACGATCTCGGTGTTTAGGATCCATATTGGCCTGAATCTTAAAAATAAAACCGGTGAACTCTGGATCCGTGGGTTCAATTACAACTTTAGGAGCACTGGAATCAAAGGGAGGAAGAACCGCTTGGCGAGACCGCGGAGTCGGGGCAATTTGAGTAATCAGATCTAAACATTCTTTGACACCAAAGTTTTTTAACGCTGATCCAAAAAAGACTGGAGTTTGAATTCCTGCTTGATATTCTTCCATGGAGAATTCCGGTATAAGAGTCGCCACCATCTCTAAGTCTTCTTTAAGTTTTTCTAATTGAGGAGCACCAATGGTCTCACATAGACTGTCTGACTCTAAATTTGATGCATCAATGAGACTCGGCGAAAAAGGATCTTTAGAATCTTTGAAGCTTAGGATTTGTTTTGTTTTAAAATCGTAGACACCTTTAAAATCCACTCCATTTCCAACGGGCCAGGTCATTGGGATACATTGAATTTTTAAGATGGATTCAATGTTATCTAAAAGAGCAAATGGATCCATGGCCTCACGATCATATTTATTCATAAAGGTCACAATAGGAGTGTCTCTCATACGACAAACTTCCATAAGTTTAATCGTTTGGGCCTCCACGCCTTTGGCCGAATCGATCATCATAAGAACCGATTCTACAGCTGTAAGTGTTCGGTAAGTATCTTCTGAGAAATCTTTGTGGCCGGGAGTATCTAAAAGATGAAGAGCACGATCATTGTATTCAAAACTCATAACGGAACTAGTAATCGAGATCCCACGTTGTTTTTCTAGTTCCATCCAGTCTGATTTAGCATAATCACCACTTTTTGATTTCACCATTCCGGCCTCACGAACAACACCACCAAACCATAAAAGTTTTTCCGTCATGGTGGTTTTACCGGCATCGGGGTGGGAAATAATGGCGAAAGTGCAGCGCGTCTTAAAGCTCATACTTAGTGTTCCTATATTCATAAATTCGGAGAGATAAGGGATATCAAATTATCGTGAGGATGTACATTGGAAGCTGTTTAATAGGGACGTCGTGGTTTTTCCGGAGGTTATTATATATAAATTCCTTCAAGCTCATTATAGCGATTATAAAGCACTTCAATTTTTCTATGATCACAAATAAAACTTCTTTCTTCAGTGTCGTGACGGCCTTCGACATACCTTTGACTGTACTATGTAATGAACGGCGGAAGTCTTTATGTTCCTTCGAAACTTATGGGTCACAGTACGGTTCAGATCACAGAAATCTGCACCCATTTGGCCCCTGAATACCTGATGGATATAGGGAAGAATGTGTCACTTGTGTGAGGTAACTAGCTATAACCTGTAAGTTCGCTTAGTTTCACAATTGATCACATTTCGTTTTTGTGATATATTTTATAAAAATATCAAATAGAAGAGAAGTGATAGATTATGAAAGAAGAATTAATCCTTAAAAAATTACCTGACGGCGTGTTCTCGGTTCGTGATCTTATGAAAGATGAAATCACGAGGTATCAACTTTCTCTTTTAGAGAAAGATGGTCTCATCGAGAAGGCAGGACATGGCCTTTACCGCAAAGTTCAAAAGTCTAAGGGAAACGGGTTTGATACAAGTGGCTTTGAAAAGGCCTATGCTGTATCGGATAAGGAAGGTTATATCTGTCTCTGGTCAGCTCTTTATTATTATGACCTTACTGAGGAGTTTGTAGAGGACGCTTGGGTAATGGTTCCTTATGGGAAAATTATCAGACGTGAAGGAATTAAATGTGTCCGCACGAGAGAAGGAGATTGGGAGCACGGAATTATTGAAAGCCATGGTTTTAAAATCTCTAGTCTTGAGCGAACATTAATTGATTGCTTTTTAAGCAAACGGAATATCGCGCTTAAAGATGCCATTACAACTACGAGGCTTGCTATCAAGAGCAAGAAAACGACGCTTCAAAAAATTGTTAGATTGGCGACTGAGATGGGAACATTGTCACAACTAAAAGAAAAATTGGAATTGGTATCATGAATTTATCAGGGGATTCACTTAATAATAAGATTCTTGCTTACGCTAAAAGTATCGGGGCGCAGGATGTGAATAAAATTAGAGGCACAGTCGCATTAGAGCGGATTGTTGCAAGGCTTAGAAAGTCTAAATATCTTAGTGACAAGATTGTCTTCTGTGGGGGCTTTGTCCTTTACAAGGAAGGGCTTACGGAGCGTTACACCAGAGATATTGACATGATCTCTGAGGTTAAAGATCACGAAAGAATGATTGAAGGAGTTAAGAAGGCGATTGAATCAGATATTGGTGATGGATTTTGGTTTGGCGACATTCAAATTGAAGAAATTCAAGAAGACGTCAATTATGGTGGTGTTCGATTTAAGCCTTTATTCAAAGTGGGTACCCCATTCCCTGAATCAGAAAATGATTTGAGAAAACTTCGTCGTCTTCACGTTGACTTGTCTTTTCAGAATTTATTGGATGACATGAGAGAAAAGGCTGTCTTTGAAGATGAGCTTGGTCTTTTTGAAAAAGTCTCATGGGAAATTTACCCCATTGAGTATATTGTATCCGATAAACTTCATGCAACGATTGCCAGAGCAGGATTCAGTACAAGATCAAAAGACATTTATGATCTTTCGAAGATAGTCCATAAATGCTCTAAGGAAAAATTGCATTCAGCAATCAGTTACACATTTAAGGCCCGTGGGGATTCGCTAGAAGGATCTATTAGAGAAACTTTAAAGTCTCTCGATACAACTTCGCTGAAATCAAATTGGAAGAAAGTAGATAATTTTGGAGGAGATGAATCGTTTGAGAAGTGCTGGGAGATTGTTATTAAGTATTTTGAGAAATTCTAAGAATGGCCACCAGAAGATCAGAATGGAAACAGTAGACTTCCTAAATAAATCTAGGACAAATGAGTCATTAAAATGAGAACAATATCAGAATTCTTTAGAGGCTGTTTGGATGCTCAACTTTATTATTGAATGATGAATCACGCAGAACGTTGTTGTCAAAAAAATTTCTATATAACGTCGGAAATATTAATCTTTTATCGTATACCTTTTTGATCTTCTTATTCTTTTAGTTCTTCAGTAGAATGAGAAGATGAATAAAAAAATATTGCCATTGATATGCTTATCGCTATTGAGTTCATGTTCTCAATTGCCTACAAGTCGTGACGAGGCAAAAGAATTTGTGCTTCAAAAGGTAAAGCCAGGACTTGAAACGATCTTATCTCAAGAGGGCCCTATTGATCCTCCTGAGAGAAGCACTTAAGGAAACAGGAATCATCAGTGGTAAAACGAGGAACACTTCTACTGACAAAAATGGAGAGGTGAGGGAGTACACAAAAGAAGGTGGAGAAGAGCAGCTGCAAAAGGATTTTGATAGACTTTCAGGTGAGTCAATTAAGAGCAAAAGTGATGGGGTTGAATACAAAGATTATCCAGATGGGACAAGGATTGTTAAAATACCTAAGAAAATGAAGAGCGATGGATCTGTGCGTGAGGCAACTTTGGAAGTCCAACCTACAAGTCATCCGGAGATTGATTCTGACATAAGAATAAAGGTAAGGTACCTATGAAAAAACAAGATAAAACAAATGAAGATATTTATTATGATTATTGGGAAACTCCGGTAAAGGATTCGAGGATCTACCTCTTAACTACCTTGCAGGATAGTCGACACGTCCGTTTCTTCTTTGCAGTAAGATTTATGAAAGAAGGTTCTGAAGATAAGATAGAAAAATATGAGTTAACGATTCCTACAGGAGACTCCTATAAAATAACTGAGGAGAATCAAGGATGGAAAACTAATGAACACTTCTTTGAGGGGAAAGGACCAGAGAGAGTCGAACATCAAAAATGCCGTACCTACAAAGTTTGGAACACTCCTTATGCGAAAGATACATATTGTAGTGGTCTCGCATTAGCTGAACATGAGGTAAGTCCTGATCATATATTTGAATACGTAATAATTGGTCAGGATGAGTGGATTGAGTTTTTTACACGGTCCGATCCAAAATGGACTCACCTTGAGAAGGGAACTAAGATTGCTGATCTTATAGCTGGTTATTTAAAGGAATGGGGGCCGGATGAGGAATAGAGGCCTGAACCATGTTTGATCATAATTTTGGGGATTTTTAGGAACGTCGATTTGTTTCCAATCAAAGCAAACTTATCAAATGGATCTGAGTTATTTGCTTAAATAAGGGGATTCAGTAAAATTCAAGCGACTCTCTCAAAAGGCCATAAGATTTTCATTTATAGAGAGAGACTGAAGGTCATCCTATCTTAAAAAGGGGGTGAGGGATTTTTACTTTTTGAAGTATAATGATGTAGGGTTAATTCAGTCCATCTTTGCGGCAGAATACGGTCTGAGGTTTTATCTGTGTTTGTAGTCACCTAATGGGTGAAGGGATCTATCTTGAATGGGATGACGGCTAAATTAATGAAGATCAGGCCATGCTACTGGGATACCTTTTTTTTAGCAGTTCTTGCTTTTTTTTTAGTATTTTATTCTTTTGATTTTCAAAGCACAGATTTTAGTTGGATGGCCTTTCAAGAGAGAGACTATGGCCGTGCCACGGATTTTATAGTTACGGGCAAGCTCTCTCATCTTGGTCCTGAAATCAGTAATGGGGGATTTCTCCCAGGTCCTTTTTTGACCTTGTTGTTTGTTCTACCTGCTGCACTTGTGAGATCCCCTCAAGGCATCCATTATCTTATTCAGCTTTCTTTTATTCTGTCGATCTTCTTAACGTTCTTTGTGTTAAAAAAATACGTTGGCCGAGGCGTTGCCTATTTAAGTGTTATCCTACTCGCCCTTAATCAGAATTTTATTTTTTTCTCTTATACTGGCTGGCATGCGGCACTTATTCCTTTCATGAATGTGTTTATATTATGGCTTTATGGATTGCGGGAAAAGATCAGGCCGAATGTTTTTTATGTGTTATTCGGCTTTGTGATGGGTGTTGGTATGCAGATCCATTTTTCTATGCTAAGCATCTATCTGGTTTATTTCCTTGGAGCTGTCATTTTTGCTCGGACCGAATTAAAAAGGGCCTTTCTTCCCGTGCTTGTAGGCTTTTTTCTTTCAATGTCCTATTATCTTTATTGTGATGGTCTCAATGGATTTTCAAATTTTAGTCTGATCTTACAAAAGTCAGACACGATGAAGAACCTGTTAAGTACGACTGTTCTAGACATCATCAATGGATATGATAACTTCGTGAGTTTACCGTTCATCAACTCGAGTTATCCTCAGTTAACAATCTTCGCTTTGTTTGTTGTTATTTTTAATATCGTCAAGAACCGTCAGCGCAAAATTAATTTTATCCTTCTGGGTATGGTCTTATTACCTGTGTTTCACCTTCGAGTGGAGTCCCGTTTTTATCTTGTGGCCCACCCATTTTATGAAATTATGATGTCCTTAGGGGTTTTTAAGCTGATGGGCCTGATTCCCTCTAGACCTTTCAGAATGGGCCTTCTTGGGATTCTCGTTGCCTTGAGCGGGTGGTTTTTTTTACCGTTTGATCTTAAGAGAATCCCTGAGTTTACCATCTATTATTCTTCTTATAAGCAGCATAAAAAGATTACTGAAGTCATAAGAAATGATTTAAAGCTGACTCCAGATGATTATGGTAAACGGTTTTATTTTTATCCTGGCAAAAGAAGCTGGAGCTTTGACACTCCTTATCCATTACCTTCGGTCTCTAGCTACACACTTCAATATGCGGGTGACGGACGTTCGAGGTTGGGAGAACAAGAAGGAGTAATTCTCGCTGAGGAAAAGACGACATTTAGGCCAGCTCGCATGAGATTTGAAAATGTGCAAGAAGAGAACCTAAGATCCTTTAAGGCCTTTTGGTATCGATCAGAATACATTTACCACCAACCCAAACCATACACAGAGTATCTTGATGATGAGAATCTTCAAGCTTTAGATGTATTTAACGTTACAAAAGATTCTATAAAAATTAAAAAGAAAGTTCGTATTCTTCATCGGGGAATGAGGAACTTGGATTTTTTTTATGTGCTTTCTCTTAGAAAAGAAGGCAACGAGCTCAGAGGGTATATGGAAATCGTCAGTCCTTTCCTAAGGCAATCTTCTTTCGCCGAACAGTCTCCTTTTTATGTCATTAATCCCCAACTGATCTTGACTTTTTCAGATGGAACCTCAAAAAAATATCAGATGATGAAAGATCATTTTTTTAGTCTTGAAGATAAAATGGCCCGGGGATGGGAAGAAGTTTATCGGGCCCATGGCAAGTTAAGCGATTCATTGAATTTGGGAAGCCTGTATCAGGAGGCCCCTTATGGATTACCCATCATTGTAAATAAAAAACTAATTGAGATAAAAAGCATAACTTTTAAAATTGATGGGCATGGGTCCTTTATTGAGAAGCAACCTGTTTTATCCGAACATCTTACAAAGATAAACCTACCATGAAGAGTCACATCAAAGAGTTTTGGGATAAAAAAATCATTGGCTGGGAACAGGATAAGTACGAACGACAAAAAAAGATCGATGTGAATGTTTCCCTCAAAGAGAGACTTAAGATAGCAGGTCGTATTTTGCAGTCTGGTCTTGTTGGGTCAAAGATTGTTGAGTTAGGCTGTGGCTCTGGACGACTTCTTCCCATCATCGCAAAGCTTCCACATATCCATTATGTGGGTATTGATGTTTCTCCTGTGGCCATCGCTGAGGCCCAAAAGCGTGCCAAGGAACTTGGTATCGAAGAGAGGGTGAACCTCATCGCTGGCAGTATCGTTGATCACAGTTTTGAAAAAGTGGACTTGGTCTTTTCCTTGGGGTTATTGGATTGGCTGAGTGACGAAGAAATGAACCTGATGATAAAAAATGTTCGGGCCCCACACTTTTTTCACTCTTTCTCGGAACAAAGGCCCTCTCTCTCACAGTTTTTGCATCGGCTATATGTTTTTTTCTTTTATGGGCATAAGGATCCTTCTTACGTCCCTCGCTATTATACGGATGAGGAGATGTTTGGCCTATTGAGGGGAGAAAACGTAAAGTTCTATCGTTCAAAAAAACTAAGCTTCGGAACTTTCTGTTACGATCTGCCGTTTGATCTGGAGACTATTTAATGAATCCTTCGCAGAAATACTTTGATTCAGTGGCCGCCAGTTACAATGAGGATTCAAGACGTGGATTCTGGCGAGTGGTTCGTAACATTGAATCCAAAGCCTTCATGAAACTTCTGAACTCAGGGAGATATGATAAGGCCGTGGATCTCGGCTCTGGAAGTGGCCACTACTCAGGTCTGATTCGGCCACGCTGCCAAGAACTTTACTGTGTTGATTTCTCGAGAAAAATGTTAGATCTCATACCGTTCTCCTGCTTTAAAGTCGAAAGCGATATAACTTGTTTTGGCCCAGGCTTTTATTTTGATCTTGTCATCTGTGCCGGCTCCCTGGAATTCTCTTCTCACCCCAACGAGGTTTTTAAAAAGATGGCCGAACTCTCACATTCGGAAGGAGAAATTGTCTGTCTCGTTCCTAGGTTTTCCCTATTAGGTTTTTTCTATAAAATTTTTCACTTAAGCCATGGAGTAAAAGTGCATCTTTTTCGTGAAAAGGAGCTCCATCAACTGGCGCGCCGGAACGGACTTAAAGTTGAAGTGTTGCAAAGGATTCCGCTGTTTTCTATGGTGTTTAAGCTTAAACATAAAGAGGCATCTTGAAAGTTCTTTTTATCATTAATGGCCTAGGCCTTGGGAACTCTACGAGATGTGATGCAATTATCGAGCAACTTCTCAAGCGTCAGGCGATCGTTGACATTGCAACATCGGGAAATGGTGTGGCCTATTTTCAAGACAAACGTCTTCATGGCCAGCTCTACCCCATGTGTTCCATTTCTTATGGTAAAAGCCAGGTGGGGAAGCTTAGCATTTTAAGAACAATGCTGAGTCTGCCACAAATGTTAAATTGTTACTTCAGGAACGTGGTTAGCACCTGGAGAGTTATTTCGAAGAACAAGTACGACGTCGTTGTTATAGACTCAGAATACTCCATGCTTTTTTTGAAGCCATTTTTTAAGGGCAAGATCGTGGCCATAAACAACTCGGACATGGTTTTGCATTATTGCAGGAAAATCACATTACCGCTCTCCACTTGCTCCCAGTACCTCGTCGAAATTGCAGATAATCTCTTTCATAGACTTGTGCCTGACTTAGTTTTAGCTCCTACATTGATCCCCTTTAAGTCCGGGGCTAAGGTTATCCATCTAGCCCCTCTTGTGAGGGACGGTTTGATCCAGGGTTCAGTCCGTCCGTCTCCCGTGAGTATCTTGGCCATGCTGAGTGGCTCAAGCTTTGGAACCCAAACGCATTTTTTAAAAGCGATAAGATTTCCAGAACATGTGCATGTGGATGTCGTAGGCAGAGAAGGATTTTCAACGTCTCAAATGACTTTTCACGGAAAAAAAAGTGATAATGCGGCCATCATTAATAATGCTGACATCATGATTATAAATGGCGGATTTAGTGCCGTAAGTGAGGCGGTTGTTTTGGGAAAACCTTGTATCATTCTTCCCATTGAAAATCATGCCGAGCAGCTCGTAAATGCACTGATCGTAGAGGAGCTTGGACTGGGCCTTGTGGCCTCAGAAGAGGACATTGCTCTTAAGGTAGAAGAGTTACTCCATTTCTACTCTGACTTTTTATCAAGACACAAAAAATTAAGCTTTCAGATGGATGCGGCCTCAAAAGCAGCTCAGTTGATTGAAGAGGCGATTAGCATATGATTTTATGTGCTGATGATTTTGGATTTTCCGCAGGAGTCAGCACCGCTATTTTAGAGCTGATCTCTATGAAGAGGTTATCGGCCACAAGTGTGATGGTAAAAGAAAACCTTCTTCCTGAGCATGTTCAAGAATTAAAAAAATATCACCATCAGTTAGACATAGGTCTTCATCTCTCTTTTAAGTATGAATCTTTGAGCACGTTTTACATTCAGTCTTTTTTTAGACAATTAGACACTCAGGCCTTCAATCAAGAAATGAAGTTCCAGATCGATCGATTTCATGAACTCTTCGGCTTTTACCCCGATCATCTGGATGGGCATATGCATGTGCACCAATTCCCAGGCCTGCGAGAGTCGGTAGCTCAGTGGTCAAGATGGATACATTCTCAAGGCACGTCCTCCTATGTCAGGGTCTGCGGGGATAGAAATATATTTCAAGGGAAGTTGAGGAGTTATGTGGGTGGAAAAATAATAGCCTTGCCTTCTGCAGGGCTAAAAAAGCTTCTTTTACAAAGTGGAATTCCACACAATGATTTCGTCTGGGGATATTATGATCCAAAAGAGTCTAAGTTCGGAGATCATTTTAAACAAACATTAAACCTTGGGCCTAGTGAAAAGGACATCTTCTTCTGCCATCCAGGTTATGTGGATAGGGAGCTAGAAATCAAAGACAACTTTTTATGGCCTCGGAAAGAGACTCTTGATTATTTGAAATCTTCTGAGTTCATTGAAGTTTTGCAGTCTAAGGGCCAAGTGATTCTGCCATATCAAAAAAAAGGGAAGGGCATTGACGAAGTTTTACTTCCTATACAAATGGTAGGGTCATTATTTAAGTAGAAGCGAAGTGAGGTTTGATTCAGTAGACACGTTCTGAAGCCTCCATGTAAAACCTCCATGTTAAAGATTTATACAGTTAAGTAATTACTATAGTCACCGCCCAACGAAATTGAGATCCATTTATAATAGTCTCACATTCCTAGGAGGAACCATGAAAAACATTTTTATCGTTGTAGCTGCTCTATTATCAATATCAGCTTTTGCTGATGATTGCCCAAATCTTACCGGTAAATATCTTTGTCCGGCGATAGATGAAGATCCTGCCTACCTTACTGAGTACTCACAAGAGACAGTTGAGGGTGGTCTTACTAAATATACCGAAAAATCAGAAGGTGAATTAACGTCAGTGACCACTGATAGTATTTTTCGTGATCATGCTGATGAAGAAGTTTCAGGTAAAATGAATGCGGTTTGCTCTCATGGTACTTTAGTTGTGACGATACAAGCAATTATCAATAATTCTGAAGCTGGACAAGTTGCAGCTCAAATTGTGATGAAGATGTCAAAAGAGGCCGATGGTTCTGTTAAAACAGAAAGCTTTCAAGTTGTTAATGGAGAATCTTCTAACGATGTAGAAGTCTGCGTTCCAGTTCAATAGTTCTTTTGAAAGGCCCTTAAAACGGGCCTTTTTTTTCTTGTTAATCTACGCCGATGATCTGAAAGAGAGTCTTGAATCTTCCTTGTTCACTCCCTATAAGTACAATATTTATTACTCTTCGTAGACAGAGTGTTTAATCGTTTCAAAACCTGCATTTTCAGGATTCATGAGAACCCAGATATAAACATATCCATCTCCACCATAAATACTACTACCTAGATGAATGAGAAATAAGGAGCACTCTTTTTGATCTGAAACACAATCAGATAATCTTTTGATGGTTTGAATATCAAGAGGAGATTCAAAATCAGAGTTTCCTTTGAGGGACTCAGAAAGTAATTTAGTATCCATCGCTTTAACATGAGTCGTAACATTCTCATAGTGGCCTACCCATAGCTCTCTTCTGATCTCCTTGGCAAAACTTTCGACCACATTTTTTTGATCCTGTTTTGAAAGATGGGTTTGTGCATAGGTGTTAAAAGTGAGAGTCATAAGTAATGCCGCTAGAATTTTCATTTGGATTCTTTCCTGATCTGTTGTTTAAGTTGAGGTGTTTTTACTTTGATCAACCTATCTTGTCAATGAGATTTAAAACATTGTGTTTATCTGATAAATAGATAGCTCTTTTTTTTTGGGCATCTCTAGCTATTCTAGGAAAGTATTGCCCGTTTTAAGCATCGATGGACAACTTTATCGATCATTGTAAAAATGAGTGGTACGCTTAAGGCCCTTTTACATGAAAAGAGTCCAAAAATTTGTTATAATTTATTCAGAATGATCAAACTTGGTTTTTTTCTCCTCATTATTCTACAAATGGCCCTCGCTCAAAGCGATAGAGAAAATATTCAAATCCTTTCGGCCCTTACTAAAGAAAAACTAGCTCCAGACTTCCGAGAGTGTTTTGAGCTTCTTCCTATTCATAAGGATAAACTTGTTAAGGCCTCGCAAGAAATGATGAACACCCACTATCAAAGTTGTGAGGCATCGAAACTTGTCGTTGATGATAAAACCCCACGGATAAGTGCCTTGCCAACCAATAGGGGTGTTCTAGTTGATGAAGGTGATCTTATCAAGTACAGGGATTCTCACTATCTCTATAAAAACAAAAGCTTTCAGAGCTCCATTCTTTGTAAGGGCAAACGCGACCTAACGAGTGTCTACGCTCTTGGGGCAAAACCTCTGACAAAAAGTAAAAAAATCGTGAGTTATGACCTCGCTAAAGAGGGTTGTATAGATCCGTGGTGTCCGGCCAAGGGATGTTCCAAGAATGGAGTTTCATGTGACTCGACTTCCGTTAAAGGCCTGGATTGTTCGGGTTACATTGCTGCCATCTTCGCCCGTGCGGGTTTAAAGTTTTCAACCAACACTGACATCCAGTACTCCAAGGTTTTTTTTGGAGGCACTGACCTCATCCACACGCTCTCCCTTCTAAAAAGCAGTTGCCTGACTTCTTTAAAAGGAGAACAGATCTTTTCTTTGGCACCTGGAGACCTTATTAACCTAGGTGGGAATCCTGGACACATCGTGATGGTTGATGAAACTTCAGCGGATCCTCTTGGACTTGAAAAGATGCGTGGCAAATCAGTTGATTGTAAAAAGATCGATGTTTCTTACTTGGATTTTAGTTTTACTCAGAGTGGGCAGCCTTGGGGTGTCTCTCGGGTCCATATGGGCCACTATAAAAATCAGAAGAAGCTTCCTCGATGGATTAAAAATATTCTCGAGAGCTTAAAACTTGAATGCAGAAAAATTCAAGGGGAAAAAGATGTTGTTCAAGTTAAGGAAATGGATAAGACTTTTTCTATCCTGAGGCATTCAAATGAAGACGTGCAATGCCGAGAAGGGCCCATTGAATTAGAGTACCAGGAATGTTTAGGTGAGTGCCTTTAGTTAAATACAATCCTTAAACAGTCAAAATTCAGGTTAATACCTTGATATCAGAAGAAATTTTTAATGTGTATCAAATAGGTAAGTCGCTCTTTAGGATTAATTCATCTTGGAGATGAAAAATCATCGCTACAATTAAAGCATGAAAGAATCTAATGATTTAATTCTGTTGGTTTCTCTACTCATGACGCTCCTAATGGCAACAGTGTCTTATTTGAATTTCAAACGAAACAAAAGTTTAGAGTTCTCTCATCTGCTAGAATTCTGGACGGCCCTGTTTGTACAAGTGTTAACGATGTTTATTTGTATAAACAAGGCAGAGCAGATCATCGTTCTAAGTATGGTGGGATGGGTCTGGCCTTTTCGCTCCATGCAGTTAGTTTTAGAAGATGTTAGTGGGCAATCAGTTTCGCATTGGTGGACATACTGGATCGTTGGATTGGCCGCGTTTGTTTCAATCTCGCTTGGTGGATATGGGTTTTCTTTTTTGGCGGTCACCCTTCCATTCTCTCTCACAATAGGGGGCCTAGGACTCTTGATGACCTATGAGGCCTATAAAACGTCTCACTTTAAAGAGGATAGTTTACTTAAATTTGTTTTGTATTTTTGTTCAGTTCTTTATTTTCTTAAACTGATGAGCTTTCCATTTTGGATAGTAAGTAAGTTTTCGGAATATGTTTTGGTTCTAGAAACGATGATTATTGTTGGATTTGCAGGGACCATTGTTTCTGTTTATATGGAGATCATGAATAAAAAACATGTGTTTGAACTTGATTCCATCATTAAAGAAAGAAATCAAAAACTCCTTTCACAAAGTAAATATTCAGAACTCGGTATGATGTCAGCGGGTATTGCTCATGAAATCAATAATCCTCTTGCCGTCATTCAGGCCAGAACCACTCAGCTCTTACGGATCTATCGAGATTCGTCACGGGCCCAGGATCTGGGGGATGGTCTTCAGCAAATTCTTTACACAAGTGAAAGAATTGCCCGCACTATTCAAGGGGTCAGAGAATTTGTTCATCAAGATGAACAATGTCCTATGAAAGAAATCAATCTTAAAGTTCTCGTAGATGATGTCTTGGCCTTCTGTGGACAAAGACTTAAGAATCACGGAGTCAATTTGCGTTTTTATGGATTAGAAAATTATAGTGTGTACGGGAATAAAATTCAGCTGGAGCAGATTATTCTTAATCTACTTAATAATTCCTTTGATGCTATTGAGTTTTTAGCTGATAAATGGATTGAAATTAGTGTGCATGAAAAAAATAATCGACTCCAGATCTTAGTCAAAGATTCTGGCCATGGCATCCCTGAAGAGGTGGCCACACGGATCATGGAGCCTTTTTTTACCACGAAGAATTTAGGAAAAGGAACAGGATTGGGTTTATCACTTGCACGAGGGATTGCTGAAAAACATGGTGGGAATCTTTGTTACTTAAAAAATAAAGCTCATACCACTTTTATGTTGGAGCTTCCAAAAAATATGGATAAAGAAGGGAGAAGTTCTCTTGTTCATTAAAGGAAGTCTTGCAGGAAAAGCTTCTGACATTAGTACGTCAGAAGCTTTTAAATGATAAAGAGTTAAAACGAAAAGTTAGTAGTTATGATGGGCCTTAAGAATTAAGTCACACAGATCACTGGCCGTAGAGTTACGAAGTTTGTCAGCTTCCACACGATCTAAAATAATTTCTGGTAATTGCAGCGTTATTTTTTCTGCAAGTAGTGGACTTTTATTTGCTAAAACTTCATCGACACGATCTATAGGTGTGAAATGTGGAACAGTTTGAAGTACCTCAGGATGTTCATTGACTAGTTTTAAAATGGTCTTAACAACGTCGATAAATTGATCCAATTCTTTTTTAGAATAGGTTTCAGTAGGTTCAATCATAAGTCCGAACTGTTCCGGAAAGGCCACCGTAGGGGCATGAAACCCAAAATCTAAAAAAAGTTTTCCGATACGTGCAATGGCATTTGTTTTAGGTGTGCCAGAAGATTCAATTTTTTTAAACGTCTCTGCTGAAAGAGTAAGAATAAATTCATGCATTCGAGGAGATTCCGTCGCAGTGGCCGGTAGTGTTGGGTAAAATTCTCCAAGGTGAGCATGAAGGTAACGAGAGCAGAGAACTGCTACCTGACTCATCTTTCTCACACCATCAGAACCGAGGGCCTTTATGTAAGTGTAAGCACGGATTTTATGAGCGAAATTTCCGAAATGACGGTGAAATGATCCCACTGATTTTGTCGTACGTTCTACTTCAAAACGACCATCTTTTTTAATCACCTGAACACCTGGTAGGTAATCCATAAGACGAGATGAAACGGCAACGATTGCATCTCCTGGGCCACCACCACCGTGAGGAATGGTCCATGTTTTATGAAGGTTGTTGTGAACAGCATCTACGCCAAGTTTGTTTAGATCCACAATTCCAGCGATGGCATTCATGTTGGCACCATCCATATAAACAAGTCCGCCTACAGCATGAATTAAGGCGCTCATTTCCTGGAACTGAGATTCAAAAATTCCCGCAGTATTAGGATTTGTGACCATAACACCGGCCACACGATGGCCATCAGTTTTTAAGAATTCTTTAATTTGATTAAGATTCATTTCACCCGATGCTGTGGCCTCAACGGTATAGATCCCATAAATTTTTCCATCCACTGTCTTGGATTCGTAACCGGCCATTGTAGCACTTGCAGGATTCGTTCCGTGGGCAGAACGAGGAATGATAACAATGTTTCTTGTTTGAGCTTCACCACGGTCACGGTGGTAGGCCTGAAACATTTTTAAACCTACTAATTCCCCTTGAGCACCTGCTAGAGGTTGAGTTGTGACTCCCGGAAGGCCCGTGATGGCCTTAAACATATTTTGAATCTCATAAAGAATTTCAAGGGATCCTTGAACATCTTCCACCGGAGATTCAGGATGCACATCTGTGAAGTTCGGAAGAGAGGCCGCATAGTCGTTGATATATGGATTGTATTTCATCGTACAAGAGCCAAGAGGATAGATCCCATCATCTGGAGAAAGATTCTGTTTACCTAATCTTTCGTAATAATGAATGATGTCTTTAGAGCTCAGACGTGGAATTTCCGGGGCATCTGAACGAAGAAGAACAGATTGAATTTTCTGAACGGGTGTTGCCTGTTTGGTTTTAGCAAATTCGTGGGCAAAAAACTTCACTAAAGTTTCAATATCTGTTTCAGAATGAAGATCAGTAAAACTCATCAAAAGAAGATTTTCATCTTTGATTTCTTCATGGCGTTTTGAAACATCCACACCTAACTGAATTCCTGCAGCACTGGCCTTATGTATAAGATCAGAAACATTTATAGGGAGTTTTAGGGTAAATTCATTAAAAAAAGCTGTCGCACGGAATTTAAGTTCCACTCCTTCAAACTGAGACAGATTTTCTGCAGCAAGAGTGGCAAGATTTCTGGCCGTTTTAAGAGTTTCCGCAAAACCATCATCCCCACGAGCGAGGATGGAGGCCCCAGCGGCCGAGGCAACAAAGGATTGGTTAGAACAAATATTTGAAGTCGCTTTTTCACGACGGATATGTTGTTCACGGGTGGAAAGAATAAGGGCCTTACAGTCTCTGCCTTTAAGATCTTTTGTTTTTCCAACATAACGGCCAGCAGTTGCACGAATAGAGAGTTTATCTTGTTCATTATAACGGATTCCAAAAATACCAAGGCCCGGGCCTCCAAAGTTTGGCCCAATAACCAGATGCTGACCCTCAGCGACGATCATGTCGGCACCTTGAGAACGTGTTCCGTATTTCACTGGAGCTTTAAGTCCACCATGGCCTAAAAGCATAGGATCAACCACAGCGATTGATTTGATGTTGGCCGTCGAACAAAGATCCACGATTTCATCTACGGGTTCAATATTTCCTAAGTTGTTGACCTGCGGAAAGGCCACTGCCGCCACTTGTGGTGTCGTATTCAGTAGGCGTTTAAGAGTGTCCATATCGATGCGGCCAGTTTGCGCATTTAATGGAGCACGTATAATTTTAAGCCCTGTTTCAGCGGCCATCGTCTCAAGCACCTCAAGATCCCCAGGATAAAGAGTGTTAGATACGATGATTGTCGTAGAATCTTTAATCAAACGCAAAGCACAGTTCATCGCCTCATATAAACAAGATGAGCGGTCGTATAAAGAAGCATTGATCGCCTCAAAACCAGTGAGTTGAGACAAAAGGGATTGATAGATCCAAAGAGTTTGCAAAGTTCCTTGTGAGCGCTCTGGCTGATACGGAGTGTAGGCAGTGGTGAGACCACGAATATTACAAATGGGTCCCACAACATCAGTTACTTTATATTGAGGTAATCCATCTCCAATGAAAGAGAGTTTGATTTTATTTTTACTGGCCACTTCATTAACATGAGCGATGAGCTCTTCGTAACTTAAGTGTTTGGCCATGGGTACACTGGTCATCTTGACGTCAGAAGAAATATGCGAATAGAGATCATCCAATGTTTTAAGGCCTAAAGCCTTAAGCATTTCGTTGATGTCTTTATCATCGGCCCCAATATAAAAAGGTTTAAGTTCTCTTTTTAATTTTTCAGGGTGAAAATTAAGAGGGACATGAGAATTTTTCATATTCATTCCTTAACAGTAGAGGCCTCATTTTTAAGACCTTATACTAAGCGGTGTTTTGAAGTTTGTTAAGAATTATGAAGTGTTGACGCAGGCGGCAGGATATGTTTTTATCCAAACAAAACTTTTTTATTTCGAGAAGAGAGTAAATAAAATGGCCCTACATTTAATAAATGTTGAAGAATCAGGTACTGATGAGGCAGAGCTTTCTCGATTTTGTGATGAGTTTAAATTAGACCTGACTGTGGAGTATAAAGGTGGCCAGTACTGGTTACATTCGGATGTTGAGCGTGAGAGGCCTATTTCCATTGAAATAGACCAAGAACTTCATCGACATGAAGAATATTTTAAAAGAAGTTCCATTCATAAAGAGTTAGTGGCCCGGGCCATTGGTATTAAAGGTCCCTTTCGTCCACGAGTTTTAGATCTCTCGGCCGGTCTACTTGGGGATACATTATTGTTTTTGGCCCTGGGGTGTGAGGTCCTGGCCTTGGAGCGTCACCCCTTGGTGAGTTTGCTTATAAAAAAGGCCCTTTTGAATGCAAAGCATCCCGCCCTCGCGAAATTAACTTTCATCAACGAAGATGCGGGACATTTTTTAGAATCAAAACCCCAAGTTGATACGATTTATTTTGATCCCATGTTTGAAGATGCTAATGGAAAGAGCGCTCCGAGGAAAGAGATGCGTATATTTCGACATTTTATTGGTTCTGATCACGATGCCAAATCAGTTTTTGAAAAGGCCAAAAGGTTAGGGGCCAAACGGCTGGTGGTGAAAAGACCTAAGCACTCCATAGCGCTCACTTCTGAAGAAGCAGTCACATTTTTAGGTAAGGCCACTCGCTATGATGTTTATTTAGGTGTAAGGTAGCAGGGTTTAAAAACGGGAGATATTTATGACAAAAAAATACGATGTATATGGCATCGGTAATGCACTTGTGGATATGGAATTTGAAGTGCTGGATGCATTTTTTACAAAAAATAAAATTGATAAGGGTCTGATGACTCTGGTTGATGAAGAACTTCAGAATGATCTCATGAATGCCTTGGGCACCGAAGTTCTTAAGCAGCAATGTGGAGGCTCAGCGGCCAACACTATAATTGCGGTTTCACAATTTGGTGGGAAAAGTTTTTATTCTTGTAAAGTGGGTGACGATAAGTTCGGTGATTTTTATTATCAAGATTTAAAAGAAAGCGGAGTTGACTCAAATCTTCAGAATCAAAAACGGACTACGGGAACGACAGGGAAATGTTTAGTTCTAATCACTCCAGATGCTGAAAGAACGATGAATACCTTTTTAGGTATTACATCCACACTAGGTAAAACAGAGGTAGATGAAGCAGCTATCTTGGGTTCTAATTATATGTATATGGAAGGTTACCTTGTGGCCTCTGCATCAGGTAAAGAGGCCGCAGTTCACGCTCGTCAAATTGCGGAGAGAGGCGGAGTGAAGACGGCCCTTACATTTTCTGATGTAAATATGGTGAAATTTTTTAAAGATGGGCTTTTAGAGATGATCGGAGAACAAGTTGATCTTCTTTTTTGTAACGAGTCAGAAGCTCTTACTTTTGTCGGGACAACAAACCTTTTAACGGCTCGGGAAGAACTTAAAAAATTTGCTAAGACATTTGTTGTCACTCGTGGTGAAAATGGGGCGATGATATATGATGGCACGACATTCATTGATATAGAGCCATACAAAGTGAAAGCAGTTGACTCAAACGGAGCTGGAGATATGTATGCGGGAGCATTCATGTATGCGATCTCTCATGGCCACACCTATGCTTCAGCTGGGAAACTGGCCTCATTGTCTGCAAGTCGAATCGTCTCTCAGTTTGGTCCTCGTTTAAAATGGCATGAGGCCCAAGACATAAAAAATCAAGTTTTTGGTTCAAGGGGATAAGATGTCGGATTATTTACTCGTAAAAAAAGTTTTTGATAATAGGCCTGTTGATCAAGTGATTACAGTTAAGGGGTGGATAAAATCTCTTCGTCAGTCGAAGAAGTTTTCTTTTATGGTTTTAAATGACGGCTCCACCCAGAAAGATCTACAAATAATCGTGGATGGCACTCTTTCAAATTATGAAGAAGTGTCTAAACTTTTATCCGGATCATCAGTTGAGGTTGAAGGTCTTCTTGTTGCTTCTCAAGGCAAACAGCCCGTAGAGATGCAGGCAAAAAAAGTTCATATCTTTTGTGCCAATACTGAAGATTATCCTCTTCAGAAAAAAGAGACTTCTCTTGAGTATCTAAGAGAGGTTGCCCATCTGCGTTCTCGCACGAATACTTTTTCTGCGGTTTTTCGTCTTCGTCATGTACTAGCGCAAGCAACCCATGAATTTTTCTCAAACGAGAATTTTTATTATTTGCATACTCCCATCATTACATCATCTGATGCTGAAGGTGCAGGAGAGATGTTTCGTGTGTCGACGATGAATTTAGATAAACCACATCGCACTGATAAGGGTGCCTTGGATTTTTCTAAAGACTATTTTGCACGTGAAACTTTTTTAAGTGTTTCTGGTCAACTTGAGGCCGAGACTTTTGCTGTTGGAATGGGACGCGTTTATACCTTTGGCCCTACATTTAGATCAGAGAACTCAAATACAGCTCGACACTTATCTGAATTTTGGATGATTGAACCAGAAGCAGCTTTTTTCACGTTGGAAGACAACGCGACACTTGCGACTAATTATGTAAAACACATGATCAAACGTGCCATGGAGCAGTGTGGGGATGAGTTGGAGTTTTTGGCCTCAAGATATTCTCCGGATAATTTAAAAACTCTTGAACACGTGTTGAATTCTCCTTTTGAGACAGTGACCTACACCAATGCCATCGAGATTCTTCAGGAGAGTGCTAAGTCTCATAAGTTTGATTATCCAGTTTCATGGGGCATAGATCTTCAGACTGAACATGAACGATTTTTGGCCGAGCAGTATTTTAAACGGCCAACCATCGTAACGGATTATCCTAAAGAGATTAAGTCGTTTTATATGAAACTCAATGATGATGGTAAAACTGTTCGTGCCATGGATGTTCTCGTTCCTGGCATAGGTGAACTTATCGGTGGGTCTCAACGTGAAGATAATTACGACAGACTTACAAAACGAATGAGTGATCTTAAAATGGATCCCACCAATTATTGGTGGTACCTTGATTTGAGAAAATATGGATCAGTTCCTCATTCAGGATTTGGTTTAGGATTTGAGAGAGCGATGATGTATATTTCAGGTATGACAAATATTAGAGATGTGATTCCATTTCCACGTTCACCTAAAAACGCAGAATTTTAAAACATAAAAAAGGCCCAAAATGATGGGCCTTTTTTTATGATTCACAGCTTAGTTAAATCCCGGAGCGAAGTTTGTTGTTTTTGTGATATTTTTGAAATCTTCGTTGTTAAAGGTGAGGTAGTTATCTCGAGCACCAAAAATACCGCCAAACTTGGCCTCAGCATCTTTAAATTCGCTACCAGCTTTATGAAAGAAAAATTTATATCCAAAAGATAGATAAGAAAGAGCACATTCTTTTACCTGACAGCTAGGATCAAATGAAACATAAACGAAAGCTCTATCAGTCTCTTTTCGAAATTCAATAATTTTCCCTTTAATCTTTTTTGAAATCACTAAACGTTCAATTTCCACATTAGATTCTTTTCTAAGGCCTGTCCCTTTTTCGGTTGCCACATCAATGAGTGTTTCAGAAGATGATTTTTCTAACGTTAATTTACTTGAAAGGTAGACTCGAAGCATGTCTTGTTTTCCAGTGGCCAAAATTTGTGCATAATTTTCTTCATTAAGAATTGCTCTGCCTGCGAAGGCCGAGGTTGAAGCAGCAAAAATGATTGTCAAAAGTGCTAAACGTTTCATGATAGGGACTCCCAAAAGTTGTTTATGTTAGAGAGAGGTTAACAGAATAAGTAGTGTTGTGTGGCGCGTCATGATTTTCCGTACCAATATGTTGGTACGCCATGTAGGAATGACTTAGAAGTGGTTAATCAAAACCAGGAGCGTAGTGTTTTGTTCTTGTGATCTCTTCAAGTTCCGTTGATTTAAAAGTTAGGTATGTTTTCTTTTCTTCAAAACCAAAGGTTCCATATTTGATCTGAGCACCCTCTTGAGGAACCTGAGTCAGTTCATATTTTCCCTCGTTATCAAGGAAAGTCAGGGCACATTCTTTTCGTTGGCATCTTTTATCAAAAGAAACATACACATAGTGTCTCTCTGATGGCCCCGTTCCATAGTTACCGTAACGATTTTTTTTGTATTCTTCGATGTATTTTGTTTCATCCAAAATGATCTTACCCTTAACCTCTGAAGTGATGATCTCTGTTTTCACTTTTTCAGTTTCAACAAAGGTAATGGTGATTTGTTTATTAAGATAGACCCTGAAATCTCTTAGTTTATCCATGCCCTTAATGTCTTCGACGATCTCTTTATCAAGGTCTTTTCTTCCATTGAAGCCAGCAAAGGCCTGAGTGGAAAAAACACAAAGAAGGATTAATGTCACAAATGTTTTCATAAACTCATTATAGGCGAAATGAGACTTTTTTATCTTTCTATTACCCATATCTACATAGTGGTGTTCAAATTTTCGACATGACGAAGTCTCTAAAACTTAGTAGCTTGTCCTCTTTTTTCAGGGATTTAGATTTTTTTAAGCACGGGCCTTATGACAACGT